>Ga0209342_10002318_pt1 | contig 20564 bp, 17 predicted proteins | sample RifCSP16_2_FD_184023 | JGI IMG/M metagenome (GOLD analysis project Ga0209342, IMG submission 184023) | Soil microbial communities from Rifle, Colorado - Rifle CSP2_sed 16_2 (SPAdes) (version 2) | ecosystem: Environmental > Terrestrial > Deep subsurface > Rock core/Sediment | place: Rifle... | reverse complement strand
TCCTCGCCGGACCGGCCCGGCGAGGACTCCCGGCGGCTGCGGGCGCCGGGGTAAGATCCCGGCCGCGCGCCTTCTGGCGCCGCCCACGAGGAGCTCCGATGTCCTTGCGTTTCCGCCGTCCCGCGATCGTTCCGGTCCTGGCTCTCCTCTGCCTCGGCTCTCCGGCATCGCCCCAGTCGAAGCCCACCGGGGCCGCGCCTGCCGCGCCGGCTGCGGCACTGACGGCAGAGCACCTGAAGGGTCTCGAGTTCCGCAGCATCGGGCCCGCGATCATGGGCGGGCGCATCGACGACTTCGCCGTGGTCGAGTCGGACCCGAAGACGTTCTACGTCGGCACCGCCTCGGGCGGGATCCTGAAGACGACGAACAACGGGACCACGTTCGAGCCGATCTTCGACGACCAGCTCGTGTCCTCGATCGGCGACCTCGCGATCGCGCCGTCCGATCCGCAGATCCTCTACGCCGGGACCGGCGAGCCCAACAACCGCCAGTCCTCCTCCTGGGGCAACGGCGTCTACAGGACACTCGACGGCGGCAAGACCTGGCAGCACATGGGCCTCGCCGAGACGCACCACATCGGGCGGGTGCTCGTGCACCCGAGCCGCGCGGAGGTGGCCTACGTCGCGGCGCTCGGGCGCCTGTGGGGCCCGAGCCAAGAGCGCGGGCTCTACAAGACGACGGACGGCGGCCGGACCTGGACCAACACGAAGTTCGTGGACCAGGACACCGGCTTCGTGGACGTGGCGATGGACCCGCAGAGCCCGGACACGCTGTACGCGGCCTCGTACCAGCGCCGCCGGACGCCGTTCGGCTACAACGGCGGGGGGGCCGGCAGCGGCCTCTGGAAGACGATCGACGGCGGGGCGAGCTGGACCAAGCTCACGAAGGGGTTGCCGGAAGGCGAGATCGGACGCATCGGGCTCGCGGTCTACCTGCGAGAGCCGAGGATCGTCTACGCGCTCTTCGAGCACGCGAAGGAAGGCGGCATCTACCGCTCCGAGGACCGCGGCGAGACGTGGAGCAAGATGTCGGCGACGAACCCGCGCCCGTCGTACTACAGCAAGCTCCGCATCGATCCGAACAACGATCAGCGCGTCTGGGTGATGGGCGCGCCCATGTACACCTCCGAGGACGGCGGCCGGACGTTCAAGACCGACGTGGTCGACAAGATCCACGGCGACTACCACGCGATGTGGATCAACCCGGCCGACTCGGACCACATGATCGTGGGCAGCGACGGCGGCATCCACTTGAGCTACGACCGCGGCCGCAGCTGGGATTTCGCCAACAGCTTCCCCCTCGCGCAGCTCTACGAGGTGGAAGCTGTTGGGCTGCAGGACAACGGCAGCTGGTCGGCGCCCTCGCGCACGCTCTACCGGCAGGGGATCTCGAACGACGAATGGGTCCGCGTCGGCGGCGGCGACGGCTTCTACACGGTGCCGGACCCGACCGATCCCGACGTCGTCTACGTCGAGAGCCAGGACGGCCGCGTCCAGCGCCTGCACCGCTCGACCGGCCAGCGCCGGGTGATCCGCCCCGAGCCCCCCGCGGGCGAGAAGTACCGCTTCAACTGGAACTCGCCGATCCTGGTCTCGCCCCACGACCCGAAGACGATCTACTACGGCGGCAACAAGCTGTTCGGCTCGCGCGACCGCGGCGACAGCTGGACCCTCGTCTCGCCCGACCTCACGAGCAGCGACAACGTGAGGCGGGACGCGATGCCGATCTTCGGCAAGCCGGCCAAGGAGCTGCTGTCGCGCAACGACGGCGTCGTCCACTTCGGGACGATCACGACGCTCGCCGAGTCGCCGCTGCGCGCCGGCGTGCTGTGGGCGGGCACCGACGACGGCAACCTGCAGGTCTCGCGCGACGGCGGAGCGACGTGGACGAACGTCGCCGCCCGCGTCCCCGGCGTGCCGAAGGGCACCTACGTGAGCCGCGTGGAGGCAAGCCTCGGCGGCGAGGGGGCGGCGTACGTCACGTTCGACGGCCACCGCTCGAACGACTTCGGCGCCTACCTCTTCATCACCGCGGACTACGGGCAGACGTGGAAGAGCGTCTCCTCCAACCTGCCGTCGGGCGGGACGCTCAGCGTCGTGCGCGAGCACCCGAAGAGCGCGGACGTCCTGTTTGCCGGCACGGAGCGCGGTCTTTGGGTCAGCTGGGACCGCGGCGGCTCGTGGACGGCGCTGCGCGGCAAGAACCTGCCCAGCGTGCCCGTCGACGACATCCAGATCCACCCGCGTGAGGGCGACCTCGTGCTCGGCACCCACGGCCGCGGCGTGTGGATCCTCGACGACGCGACGCCGCTCGCCTCGCTGCCGTCGGCGCGTGGCCAGGAGCTGCACCTGTTTCCGGTCCCCGTTGCGACCGAGTGGCGACTCTACGACCACAAGGGCAACACCGGTCACAAGCTGTTTCTCGCGCCCAACCCGCCCGAGGGCGCGCTGCTGACCTACTGGCTCGGTGCCAGGCCCGGCGAGAAGGACGAGGTCAAGATCACGGTGACGGACGCGTCGGGTGCGCTGGTGCGCGAGATCAAGGGGCCGAAGCCGGCGATCGGGTTGAACCGGGCGAGCTGGGACCTGCGCCGTGAGCCGCCCGTGAAGCCGGAGGAGGGCGCCCCGCGCGGCTTCGGAGGACCGCCGCGTGGGCCGCTCGTCCTGCCGGGCAGCTACACGGTCAAGCTCGCCGCCGCAGGCAAGCAGGCCACCGGCACGGTCGTCGTCGAGGACGATCCCCGGATCACCGTGAGCGACTCTGTGCGGCGGGAGTGGTACGAGGCGCAGCTGGAAGCCGGCCGGATCTGGGCGAAGGCGGACGCGGCCGACAAGGCGGTCAAGTCGATCAAGAAGCAGCTCGAGGAGCTGAAGGCGTCCCTCGACAAGAAGAAGGACACACCCGAGGCCGTCACGAAGGCCCTCCAGGGGCTGCTCGACAAGGCGGCGCCGCTCGCCCGAACGCTGAGCTCGGACGCGCCGATGGGCTTCGCCGGCGCGCCGCTCGCCGCGGACCCGGAGCCGCTGCTGCCGCGGGCCCGCTTCCTGGGCTTCGGCCTCGCCGCGTTCACGGGCGCTCCGACGCCGCAGCAGAAGATGCTGATCGAGCGCACGTCTCGCGCGGTGGACGACGTCGCCGCGGCGATCAAAGCCCTGCAGCAGACGGACGTTCCGGCGCTCAACAAGCTCGTCTACGAGAGCGGGATCGGGCGGATCGACGCGGGCGCACTGCTGCCCTAGCTGCTACGCGGCGAAAAGCAGGCTCTTGCAGGTGAGGGCGGCTTCCGCCTTCAGGAACTCGGAGACGTCGAGCGGGCGCACCGCGTAGCCGAGCGCCGCGATGCGCTCGAGGGTCCTCGGGAAGCCCGGATGGGCGATCACCAGGCCCGCGACGCGAAGCACGTTGGCCGCGCCGGGCTCGCCGGGTGCGACGTCCACGAGCTCCAGGCCCCGGAAGGGCGCCGAGTCGAGCCACGCGCGGTTGAGCAGCACGCGCTCCTGGTCGAGAGCCGTGGCCGCGCTCTTGAGGTGCAGGCAGCCCGTCACGGCCACCGGCACCACGCGGTAGCCCAGCGGCTCGGCCACGGCCGCGAGCCGCGCGATGCCCGCCTCGTTGGTGCGGGCCGAGAGCCCGACGAAGACGGTGTGGCCGACCCGCAGCACGTCGCCGCCTTCGAGCGTCGCTGGAGAGGGTGTGGTCTCGATCGGACGGTAGCGGGCGAGGGCTGCCTCGATCGCGGCGACCTCGCCGCGGCGCGACGCCGCGCCCGGTCGTGTCAGGAGCGCCAGCTCGTCGAGCACGACAGCCACGTCCTCGACGAAGCAGCAGTCGGGAAACGCGGGATCGGCTGGAAGCTCGACGACCTCGAGCCCCAGCGAGCGCAGCAGCGCCGCGTACTCGGCGTGCTGCGCGACCGCGCGGGCGAGGTCGATCGGCTCGCGCTCGCGGAAGCTCAGCTCGCAGCGGGCGAGCGTGGACGGGACGCCCCGCATCAACGCGATGCCGGGCGCCCCGCTCACCCCCAGAGCCTCGCCGGTTACTTCGTCTTGACCGGGTCGGCCGGCTTCTTCGGAAGCCGCATCGGCTCGGCGTCCATCTTCTTGAGGAGCTCCGCGACCCCGCGCTCGAGCTGGGGGTCCTTGCCTGCGATCACCGACTGGGGGTCGTTCTCCACCACGATGTCGGGGTCGACGCCGTGACCCTCGATCACCCAGCGGCCGTCGACGTCGTTCGTGCCGCTGAGAGGTACCGTGACCTGTCCGCCGTCGATCATCGGCCCGAGGCCGCTGATGCCCACGACGCCGCCCCAGCTACGCTTGCCGACGAGCGGCCCGAGCCCGGCCTTCCTGAACATGTGCGGGAAGATGTCACCGTCCGAGGCCGAGGTCTCGTTGAGCAGCGCCACCTTGTGGCCGTGGAACACCGTTCCGGGATAGGTGCCCGGGTACTCGCTGCGACGACCGAAGCGGGTGCCGAGCAGCTTCGAGTCGAGCCGCTCGATGATCCACTGCGAGACGTTGCCGCCGCCGTTGGAGCGCACGTCGACCACCAGCCCCTCCTTGCGCAGCTGCGGGTAGAACCACTTGACGAACTCGTAGATCCCCGGCGCTCCCATGTCGGGGATGTGCAGGTAGCCGGCGCGGCCGTTCGTCAGCTTCGCGACCTTCTCGCGGGTGGCGGCCGTCCACTCCAGGTAGAGCAGCGGCTCCTCGCTGGTGATGGGTCGGTAGCTCGTCTTGCGCGAGCCCTCGAGCGCCGGCTTCGCGTTGAGCGTGAGCGTGACCGGGTCGGTCTTGTGGCGCAGCAGCCGGTAGGGATCGTCGTTGCCCCGCAGCTCCACGCCGTCGATCTCGAGCACGTAGTCGCCGACGCGGGCGTCGACGCCCACCTCGGTCAAGGGCGCGCGGTAGAGGTTCTCCTGGTTGTGGCCAGGGAAGATCCGCGCGATGCGGAAGCGTCCCGAGGCGGCGTCGAGCTCGAAGCGCGCGCCCGGCAGCGCGACCTTCGGGCGCGCCGGAATCTCGTAGTCGCCGCCCTGGATGTAGGTGTGCCCTATGTTGAGCTCGGCCACCATCTCGCCGAGCACGTAGTTGAGGTCGGCGCGGTGGGCGACGTGCGGCAAGAGCGCCCGGTAGCGCTCGCCGATGGCCTTCCAGTCGTAGCCGTGCATGTTCTCTACGTAGAAGAAGTCGCGGTAACGGCGCCAGGCTTCGTCGAAGAACTGGCGCCACTCGTCGGCGGGCACGCGGTCCAGCATCAGCCCCTTGGTCGAGACGGTCTTCTTGTCCTTGGTCTCGGGCTTGACGTCGTAGAGGTTGAGGCTCTCACCCTGCCGGACGAGCACTTTCGTCCCGTCGCGCGACAGCGCCCAGGAGCTCGCATCGTCCACGAGCGTCGTCGCCTTGCGGTCCTTCAACGAGTAGAGCTTCAGCGCCGGCTTCGCGTATGAGTCGCGCCCATAGAAGGGCGCGCCGCTCACGCTGTAGACGAGGTGCCCCTTGCCGACTGCGAGACCGTCGAAGTTGTCCCCGTCGATCGGCGCGCGCGTGACGCGGGAGCCGAGGCCGTCCCAGTCGATCCGGAAGGGCGTCTGCTTCTTCTCGGGTTTGCCCTTCGTGTCGGCCTTCGCGTCGCCCGCCTTGTCGGCGTCGGGCTTCTCCTCATCGGGCTTCTTCTGGCCCCCGGCCTTCTCGTCGTCGAAGGTCACCTCGTCGGATTGCGGCGGGAACGGGCTCTTGCCGTCCTTCCGCAGCGTCACGGCGAAGATCCCGGTCGTCAGGTTGGTGGCGAAGTTCCACTCGAAGCCGCTGATCTGCGGCGCGAAGTCGCGGTCGGAGAGGTAGTAGAGGAAGTCTCCGTCGAGATCCCAGGCCGGGCTCTCCTCGCCAAAGGTCTCATCCGTGACACGGTGGAGCGTCGCGTCTCCAGCACTCCACACGTGGATCGAGCGTGACTCGTTCGCGTCGGTCATCGAGAACGCGAGGTACGCCCCCTTCGGCGACCAGCTGTAGTCCCGGATCAGGGTGCGCTCGTCGTCGGCGACGAGGGCGATCTTGCGGTCGGCCAGCGTCAGCACGAAGAGCTTGCCGTCCTTGTCCGAGAAGGCGAGGTGCGCGCCTTCCGCCGACCACTCCGGGGCGTAGGTCATGCCCTGGCGGCCTTTGGTGACCTGCTCCGGCTTGCTGCCCGCCTGGTCCACCAGCCAGATCTCGTCCTCGCCGCTCGCGTCGGAAACGAAAGCGATGCGCTTGCCGTCGGGTGACCAGCGCGCGAGCTTGTCGTGCACGCCGGAGGTGGCCGTGAGGTTGCGCGTCGGTCCCTTCTCGATCGGGAGCGTGAAGACGTCGCCGCGCGCCACCACCAGCGCCCGCTCGCCCTTGGGGCTGAGCTCGAAGCCCTCGACGTTCTTCTCGATGGAGTAGCGGGAGGGACGCATCGCGACACCGTCGTTGGGTACGAAGACCTGGATCGCCTGGTCGGATCTCGTCTTCACGTCAAAGACGCGCAGCTCGCCGTTCTGCTCGTAGACGATGCGCGACTGGTTGTCGGACGAGGGCCAGCGCACGTCCCAGGTGGTGCTGCTGGTGAGCTTCGTCACGGCCTCGGTCGCGAGCTCGTACGCGTACAGGTTGAGCGTGCCGTCGCGGTCCGATGCGAAGTAGATGGCGCCGCCGATCCAGATCGGGTCGCGCTCGGTGCGCGTGCTGGTGGCGAACGGCTTCACGTCGTTCGTGGCGAGGTCGTAGAGGTAGAGGTCCTGCGCCCAGCCGCCCTCGTATCGCTTCCAGGTGCGGAAGTCGCGGAACAGCGGCGAGTACGCGAGCCGCTTCGCGTCGGGCGAGAAGTCGCCCGCGCCGGACGTGGGCATCGGCAGCGCCTTCGCGGGGCCGCCACCGGCCGGGACAGTGAACAGCTGGCCCTCCGAGCGCACGCCGTCGGCGTCGCGCTGCGAGCGGAACAGGATCGCCGTGCCGTCGGGCGTCCAGCCCATCACCTGGTTGTCGTAGCCTCCGCGCGGCGGGAAGGGCCCGCGGGCGGGGTAGTAGGTCAGCTGGCGCGGCTGGCCGCCTTCGGCCGGGATCACGTAGACCTGCTCGTCGCCCTCGTACTGGCCGGTGAAGGCGAGCCACTTGCCGTCCGGCGAGAACTTCGGGAAGAGCTCGAGGCCCGCGTGGGCGGTGAGCCGCGCGGCGCTGCCGCCCTTCGCGGGTGCCGTCCAGATGTCCCCTGCATAGCAGAATGCGACGCGATCGCCCGCGATGTCGGGATAGCGCAGCAGCTTCGTCTGCGCGGGAGCGGATGCGGGCACTAGACCGATGAGACAGGCCGCCAGGGGAGCGGCCACGACATTCAATCGAATGAACATGAGGGCACCTCGGTGAACGCCCGAGATGCTATGCCATCGAAGCCACTCGAGGCGATGAGCCGGAGGGATGGGCGCATGGGTAACGGGGGGACAGGCTCACGGGGGAGGGACTCACGGGGAGAGGCCACTCGAGGGTGACGTGCAATGCCGGGGCAACAGGCAACCCAGGGGGTGTGGGGGGGCGCCCCCCCATCTCAAAGAACGCAAGAAACAGCCCGGCCTTCGGATGTCCTATCCCTGTGGACGACGAAACGCTGCGGAAACGGACAACGGACAACAGGCCCGACGGCCTGGACTGAGCTAGAGGGGGGGCATCCCGCCCCCCCTAACCCCCCGGAGCTAGATTCCCGCCTTCTTTAGCTCGATGCCGCCGTTGACGGTCTTCATCTCGAGCAGCCGTCCGCCGGAGCCGATGGTGCCCTCGAGCTTGCGGCGCGCGATCTTGCCCTTGACGGTGAGCGGGAAGTCGGTCGAGATGTCGCCGTTGACGGTCGAGGCACGTACGTCCGCGCTCAGGCCCTCGGGCATCGACACGTCGATCCCGCCGTTGACGGTCTCGAGCGTCAACGTGCCGTCCCAGTCGGCGCGCCCGAGCCGGGCGGTGATGCCGCCGTTCACGGTCTGCGCGCGAGCCGTGCCGGTCGAGTCGAGCTCGACGCCGCCGTTGACGGTCTCGGCCTCGGCGTCGGCCTTCAGCCCGCTCGCCTCGATGCCGCCGTTCACGGTACGGCCTACGAAGCGCACGCCCGCCGGCACCTTGACGCGGAACTCCACGTTGACATCGTTGTCGCGCACCCGCATCCGGCCGGCCTTGCCCGGCGCGCATTCGTTCGGCGCGCCGTCGCTCGGGTAGACGGCGCAGATCGTCACGCCGCCCGCGTGCTCCACGACCTCGACCTTGACCTCGGTCGGATCGCTCTTGCGGCCCTTCTTGACTGCGGTCACCTCGACGTCGCCGCCCGCGGAGCCGGTCGCGGTGATGCCGCCGTTCACGCCCTTGATCTCGATCGCCTGTCCCGTCGCGACCTTGCCCGTCCAGCGGAACTCCTCCTGGGCCGCGGCCGCCAGGACCGGAGCCGCCGCCACCGCAAATGCCGCCAGGATCGTCGCTCGCTTCATCTGTCTTCTCCCGTTCCCTTGTGATCGCCTGACTACGGCCGCTTGCGGATGTCGATCGCGCCCGAGAGCGTCTCGAGGGTGATGCGCGCGCCCCCGGAGCCTGTCGTGAAGCCGAGCTCCGTCTGCGGCGTCCACTTGCCGCGCTTTTCGGCAGCCGGGCCGAGCTCGTTGTTGATGCGGCCGCTGAAGCTCGACACCTGGAACTCTGCCGAGACCGTCGCGGGAAGCAGCAGCTCCACGGGAGCGCTCACGGTCTCGATCGAGAGCGAGGCCCGGCTCGTGAGCGCAGCCTCGAAGCGGACCGTGCCCGCCACGGACTCGATCTCGGCGCGGTCGTACGAGCCGCCGATCACGTGCAGCTTCCCGTGTACCGTCGAGGCCTCCAGGTCGCCCGACGCGTCGCGCACCACGACGCTGCCGTTGACGGTTTCGGCCTTGATCCGGCCCGTGGCCTTCGACACCTCGACGTCGCCGTTGACGCTCTGCAGCTCGACGTGCTTCGCGGCTCCCGCCTGGGTGATCGATCCGTTGACCGTCTCGGCCGTCACGGATCCCAGGACGCCGGTCACGCTGATCGTGGCCTGGAAGCCCTCGATGTCGACGGAGCTGCCGGCCGGCACGAACACCTCGAGGTCGCTCTTGATCCCCATCGGGTTGTGGTCGGCCTCGATCTCGATGTGGGTGCGCCTGCCGCTGCCTTCGAAGCTCAGCTCACCACCCTCACCCACCGTGCCTCGCACCTGCACCTCGGCCTTGTCCCAGCCGGTCACCTTGACGGAGCCGGCCATGTTCTCGATGCTCACGGCCCCGTCGGGAGCCGCGGGCCGCTTCTGGTCCACCGTCGTCTGTGCGGCGAGCGACACCGGGGCGAGAAGGACGGTGGCGAGGACGACTGCTGCGGGCTTCATGATCGTGCTCCTGTTCAACGTTCAAAGTGCCGTCGAGAGGCGGACCACTCGACGGAGTACGTCGACCTTCTTGCGGTGGGTGGCGACGAGCATGCGGTTGAGCTCGGGGCTCGCCGGGTCCTTCACGAGCGCCTGGCGCACTTCCTCGAGCGCGCGGTCGATCACCTCTAGATTGGCCTCCACGCGCGCCAGGTCTTCGGCCGGCAGAACCGCCCGCCTCCGCTGCAACGCCTCCAGCAGGGCGCCCGCCGCCTGCTCGTAGTCGCGAGCGGCGGCGGCCAGCACCGGGTCGGCGATCCCCGTGTTCGTCACCGCTCGAAGCTGCGGGCTCGCGCTCGGCATCGCCAGCGTGCGCACTGCCGCCGGGCCCGAGCCGTTCCACAGGAACGCCGCCAGGCCGATGACGAGCGCGGCCGCCGCGGCGAGGGCCACGGGCTGCCACGAGGCCAGGAAGGCCGACCAGGCCGAGCCGCGCTCGATCCGCTCGGCGATCCCGGGCCACAGGTCGCGCGGTGGCGCCATGGAGCGGGGCAGTGCTGCCGCGTGGGCGAGCAGCTGACGCAGCTGCCGCTCGCGGTCGCGACACGGCGCGCACCCCGCGAGGTGCAACTCGAGCTCCCGGGCCTTGGCCCCCGTGAGGGCGCCGTCCACCCAGTCGTCGAGGAGTAGGTCGAGCTCGTGGCAGGTCATGAGACGAGTGCCTCCCTGAGCAGCCGGCGCGCGCGGAACAGCTGAGCCTTCGACGTGCCCGGCGCAATGTCTAGCATCCCGGCGATCTCCTCGTGGGTCCGGCCCTCCACGTCGTGGAGCACGAACACGGCACGGGCCCCGGGCGGAAGCGTGGCGATCGCCCTCTCGAGATCGAAGCCCGCCTCCGGCATGGGCGCGCGCGGCGTCCGCTCGAGGCGCGCCGGGTCCTCGGTCGCCACGATCCGCGCGTCGCGGCGTCGCCGCGAGCGGTGCTCGCTGCGAGCCACGTTCACCGTCAGCGGGTAGAGCCACGAGGAGAAGGCGCTCTCGCCCCGGAAGCTCCCGAGCTTGCGCCAGGCGCGTACGAACACTTCCTGCGTGAGCTCCTCGGCCAGCTCGGGACCTCCCGACAGCCTGAAACACAAGCCAAACACCTTTCGCTCGTTGTCGCGATAGAGGCGCTCGAAGGCCAACAGGTCGCCCTGCTGCGCCGCTCGGACGAGCCGCATCTCAGCGGCCCGGCGATCGTGGTCCTCGCTCATCGGGACTCGCGCGTCTCCGGTTGCCACCCCCGCGAGCCCCCCCATCACGACTCTCCGAACCTTGAGATGCCGGAGGGGGGGGCACGGTTTGGAGGGCGGCGTCGGGCACAACCTTAGACGATTCGGAGGCTTCGGCGGAAGGCGGCCGCCGCCCGGGCCATAATCCGGTCATGACTTCAGCGATCGCTCGCGCCTGCCTGATCGCCGGCCTCGGGGCGTCGCTTGCCACCCCGGCCGACAGCGCGCCGCAGGCCCTGCGGGCACGCGTCCTGACTCACGTGCGGGAGCGCCAGCCGGAGCTGCTGCGGGAGTACGCCGCCCTCCTGGCCCTCCCCAACGTCGCCTCGGACGCCGAGGGGATCCGTCGCAACGCCGCGCACATCCTCGGCATGCTCGAGAAGCGCGGGGTCGCCGCCCGCCTGCTCGATGGTGAGGGCGGGCCGCCCGTCGTCTACGGCGAGCTGCAGGTCGGCGCCCCGAAGACCGTCGTGCTGTACGCGCACTACGACGGGCAGCCCGTCGAGCCCGAGCGCTGGGCGAGCCCGCCGTGGAGCCCCGTGCTGCGCGACGGGCCGCTCGCACCGGGCGCGCGCACGCTCGACATCGCTTCCCTGCGCGGCACGACGGGTGGCGAGTGGCGGATCTTCGCGCGCTCGGCGTCGGACGACAAGGCCCCGATCCTCGCGATCGTGGCGGCGCTCGACGCCCTGCGCGCGACGGGGGCGCGTCCATCCGTCAACCTCAAGTTGTTCTTCGAGGGCGAGGAGGAGGCGGGCTCCCCTCACCTCGGCGCCGTGCTGGCGAAGAACCGCGAGCTGCTCCGCGCCGACGCCTGGCTGCTATGCGACGGGCCCGTGCACCAGAGCCGTCGCATGCAGGTGGTCTTCGGCGTGCGCGGCGTGACCGACGTCGAGATCACCGTGTACGGCCCTTCACGCTCCGTCCACAGCGGGCACTACGGCAACTGGGTGCCCAACCCCGCGCTGGCGCTCGCGCACCTCGTCGCCGGCCTGCGCGACCCCGACGGCCGGATCGCGGTCGCCGGCTTCTACGACGACGTGCGGACGACGACTGCCGGGGAGCGCGCGGCGCTCGCCGCGGTGCCCGACGTCGACGCGGCCATTCGCCAGGATCTCGCGCTCGCGGCTTCGGAGGCCGGCGCTGCACGCCTGGTCGAGCGCATCATGCTGCCGGCCCTGAACGTGCGCGGGCTGCAGTCGGGAGCGGTCGGGCAGAAGGCGCAGAACGCGATCCCGACCGAGGCGCGGGCCTCTATCGACTTCCGGCTCGTGCCCGACCAGACGCCGCAGCGGGTGCGCGAGCGCGTCGAGGCGCACCTCGGCGCGCAGGGCTGGAGCATCGTCCACGCCGAGCCGACGCTCGACGAGCGGCGCGCCAAGCCGAACCTGGTGCGGCTCGACTGGAGCGGTGGCTACCCGGCGGCGCGTACCGCGCTCGAGCTGCCGTTCTCGCGCCGGCTGCTGGCGGTCGTGGGCGAAGACACGCAGGAGCCCGCGATCGCCCTGCCCACGCTCGGCGGCAGCGTGCCGATGCTGCTCTTCGTCGAGACTTTCCGGGTGCCCGTCGTGATCCTGCCGATCGTCAATCACGATAACGCGCAGCACGCTCCCGACGAGAACCTGCGGCTCCAGAACCTGTGGGACGGGATCGCGACGTTCGCCACGGTGATCGCCGGCCTCGGCGGCGACTGGTGAGCTAGATCCGCTCGAGGTCGTAGAGCCGCTTCGCCACCTGGGCCGTGGAGCGGAGCGCCGTCACCGCCACCGCGACGGTCGCCGCGAGCCCCATCACGTCGAAGAGCAGGACCCGCGCGCCGGCGAGCGTGACGTGCGGCCAGCGCAGCACGAGCAGGTTGACGAGCGCGAGCAGGATTCGCATCTCGGTGCCGCCCACCGCGCCGAACGAGATCTTGAAGACGCCGAGCGCGTGTGTCGCATAGCCCATATTGATGGTCAGGAAAAAGTAGGCGACGAGCAGAGCGATCGCCACCGCGGGCGTGATCAGGCTCGAGTAGGCGAGCCCGAGCAGCAGGAAGAGGGCGGCGAGCGCGTCCACCATGTGGTCCACGTAGAAGCCGTAGCGCGGACGCAGCTTCTGGCGCACGCGTGCGACGGTCCCGTCGAGGCTGTCGCCGAGCCAGTTGAGGACGAGGCAGGCGTTGACGGCGTGCAGCCACGCGAGATCACGCCGGCACAGCCAATAGAAGATGCCGCCCAGCAGGAACGCCAGCAGGCCGAGCGCCGTCAGGTGGTCGGCATTGATGGAGGGCGGCAGCCGCTCGGCCATCCACACGAGCGCCTTCTTCTCAACCGCGGCCGTGAGGCTCTTGTGCTCGCGACGCGCTTCCTGGAACGCGGGGGAGCCCCCGCTCGTGTTCTCGGCCATGTCCACCTCGGTCGCGGAGTCGGCGAGCCGACGCCGCGCGTGTCTCAGAGAAGCTCTCGGCCGGCGCGCGCGGCCTCGTCGACCAGCGCGCGCACGTCCTCCTCGCGGGTGCGGAAGTTCACGATCGCGACGCGCATCGCCGTGCGTCCCTTGAGCAGCGTCGGGGCCAGGAAGAAGGCCCCGCTGCCGACCAGCCGGTTCACGATCTGCCGGTTCAGGCGGTCGAGCACGGGCTCCCCGAGGCCGCGGCCCGCCGGCCGATAGCGGAAGCCGACGATCGACAGCACCGGCGGAGCGAGCAGCTCGAAGTCGCCGTGCGCGCTCAGCGTGTCCGCCAGGGCGCGGGCCATCGCCACGTCGTGGTCCACCGCCGCGGCGTAGCCTTTGACGCCGTGGTGCTTCAGGCCCATCCAGACCTTGAGCGCCTTGAAGCCGCGCGACAGCTCGGGCCCGCGCTCGTTGAAGGAGACCGGCCCGCGCACGGGGCTCTCGGGATCGTGCACCAGGTACGGCGCCGGTCGCTGGAAGGCGGCGGCCATGCGCCCGGGCTCGCGCACCAGCGTGGCGCCCGCCTCGTAGGGGACGTAGAGCCACTTGTGCGGATCGGCCGCCACGGAGTCGGCCCGCTCGAGGCCCTTGAACAGCGGCCGCAGCCGCGGCGAGATCGTGGCCATCGCTCCGTAGGCCCCGTCGGCGTGGAACCAGAGCCCCTCGGCCGCGCAAAGATCGGCGATTTCGTCGAGCGGGTCGATGGCTCCGGTGTTGACGGTACCGGCGTTGCCCACGATGATCGCCGGCTTGCGGCCGGTCCGGCGGTCCTCGGCGATCGCCTGCTTCAGCAGGTCCACGCGCATCCGGTAGCGTTCGTCGGTCGGGATCTTCCGCAGCTGCTTCCAGCCGATGCCGAGGAGATCGACCGCCTTGTCGACGCAGTTGTGGACCTCCTCCGAGACGTAGACGACGAGCGGCTCGGTGGCGGCGAAGCCGTCCTCGCGAACGCCGGGCGCCATCGCGCACCGCGCCGTCGCGAGCGCCGTGAAGTTCGCCATCGAGCCGCCCGACGTCAGGATGCCCTCGCTTTCGGCCGGCAGCCCGAGGATCGCGCTGAGCCACCGCAGCACCTGCCGCTCGACGTGGATCGCCGCGTGGTCGCCGCCCCAGCAGTTGCTGTTCATGGTGGCCGCGAGGTAGTCGGCCACGATGCCGACCGGGTCGGCCGTGGCGTTGATGAAGGCGAAGAAGCGCGGGTGCGAGTTGCCGAACGGCCGATTCAGGATGCGCTCGCCGACGTCCGCGAGCAGGCGCTCGATGGGCTCACCCGTCTCGGGCAGCGGCTCGTCGAACGACGCCGCGGCCTCACCGACCTTGCCGAACACGGGCCGCTGCATCAGGCCCGCCCGGTGCTCGGCCGCGAGATCGACGGCGGTGTAGCCGAGCCGCCGCACCGCCTCCGCGTCCAGGTCGAACTCGTGCATGCGCTCCTGCCTTGAGACGAGTGAGGCGGCGAGCGTAGCATGGGCGCCCGCGGGAGAGAGCTGTGGGCAGCAAGGGCAAGGGCTATCGGACGGTCGCCTTCGAGGGATTCGAGATCCTGGTCGGGAAGGCCGACGCCGACAACGACCGCCTGACCTTCGCCGTCGCCGAGCCGCGCGACTTCTGGCTGCACGTCAAGGGACCGGCGGGGAGCCACGTCGTCGTCCGGAACCCGTTCGAGCTCGAGGCGCTCCCACGGCCCGTGCTCGAGCGCGCGGCCGAGCTCGCAGCCTGGCACTCGAAAGCCCGTGGCGCGCGCGGCAAGGTCGAAGTCCACGTCTGCCGGGTCGCCGACGTGCGCAAGCCGAAGGGCTTCGCCCCCGGCCAGGTCCAGCTCAAGCGCTGGGACGCCGTCAAGGTCTACCCGAAGGGGCTCGACGAGCCGGCCGGCGACTGAACCCCCGGAGGGCTCGTGGCGTCTGGCTTTCCGAGGCAAGAGGTGGTCCTGGATGGCGCGATGTCGGCGGGTTGGGCCGAAGCGTTGAGCCTGGACCCCGCGCTCGAGCGCGAGTTCGAAGCGCGCGTCACCGACTCCTCCACGCTGGCGTTTCGGGTCGCCCTCGGGGTCCTGAGGCGGCGCGAGGAAGCGGAGGACGTGGCCCAGGAAGCCTTCCTGCGGGCGCACCGGTCGTTCGCGGCGATCCGCGACCGCGACCGCTTCCGGGCCTGGCTGGTGCGGACGGCCTTCCGGCTCGCGCTCGACCGGATCCGCGGCGAGAGGCGGCGCGCCCGTCGCGAGGACGCGGTCGCGCTGGAGGCCGGGCGGCACGCGGGGTCGGTCGAAGACGAGGCGGCGCGCGGAGAGCTGCGGATGCGAGTCGCCGAGGCGGTGGCGGCGCTGCCCGAGAAGCTGCGCCTCGTGACGGTGCTGGTGGCGATCGAGGAGCAGGACCTCGACTCGGTCGCGCGGCTGCTGGAGCTGCCGGTGGGCACGGTCAAGTCGCGGTTGTTCCGGGCGCGCAAAGAGCTGGCGGAGAGACTCAGATGGCTTGTGCACGACACAAAAGCGCACTGAGCGACGTGGCGGCGGGCGCTCCGGTCGCGGCCGAGCTCGAGGCGCACCTCGCCTCCTGCGAAGGCTGCCGCGAGGAGCTGCGGTCGCTGGAGCAAACGCTCGCCGTCGCGGACGACGACCTGTCCCGGCTGCTGCTGGCCGAGCCGTCGCCCGCCCTCGTCGCCCGCATCCGCAGTGCGGTGGCCGAGTCCGTCGAAGCAACGCCCGGCTGGCGCCTCGGCTGGGGCTTCGTGGTCACGGCGTCCGTGGCGGCCGTGATCGTGGCGACGGTCCTCGTCGCGCAGCGCGGTCCCCGGCCGGAGCCCCCGGCGACCGTGGCTGATCGCGCTCCGGCTCACGAGACGCCCCGTGCGACGCCTGCTCCGGAAACCGTCGTTCTCGAGAGCGCCCACCGCTCGCCGCCGGTCGAGAGCCAGCCCCGGGTTCCGAGCCGCGCTCGGGCGCAGCGACCTCGAGAGCCTGAGATCCTCGTCCCGGCCGGCGAGGCCGAGGGCTTGCTTCGCTTCGCCGCGTCCCTGCGGCGCCGTTCCGTCACGCCGGATTCACTTCTCGTCGCGGATCTCTCGGCTCCCCTGACGGAGCCGACAGTCAGGGAGATTCCACCGCTCGAGATCGTTCCCCTCGACCCCAACGAAGGCTCCGGGGCCGAATGACAAGGAGACTGCTCATGCCACGCCGTCTGGCCGTCACGCTGTTGTCCGCGTTGTTTGCTGCTGCCTTACTGGCCGCGCCGGGCCGTGCCCAGGACACGCCGAAGCCTGATACCACGAAGACGCTAGAAGCGGCCCGGCCGGCGGAGCGCCGCGTGTCGGGGGCGATGCTCCGGGTCCAGGTGGTGATCGCGCGCTTCCAGGGAGAACGCAAGTTGGCGAGCCTTCCCTACACGTTCAACGTGACGCTGGAAGGCCGTTCGGTGCGGGTGCGGATGGGCGTCGAAACGCCGGTGGCGGTAGCGACCTCCTCGGACACGGGGAAGGCGACGACCAGTTTCCAGTACAAGAACGTCGGCACCAATATCGACTGTAGTGCCCGCGAGGTGGGGGGTGACGGACGCTACCAGCTCATGCTCAACCTCGAGAACTCCTCGGTTGCCGGCGGGGCGGAGTCGAGCGCGCTGACTGAGGCCAGTACCGCGGCCGCGCCGCTCTTCCGCACCTTCAACGCGACCCTCGACCCGGTCCTGCGCGACGGCCAGAGTGTCCAGGCGATCGCCTCCACCGACCCGGTGACCGGCGAAGTCGTCAAGATCGACGTGACCTTGAATGTCGTCCGCTGACGGAACCGACGCGCCCTGGCGGTGTCCAAGAGGTTCAGGAGGCGCACATGGACCTCTGGGCAACGCTGGGCCTGTCACCCGCGGCCGGGATCGGCGTCGTGCTCGCCGGCCTCGTCGCGGCATTCGTCCTCGCCGGCCGACTCTTCCGGCGCTCGCGCCGACCGCGCTTCGTCGGGGTCGACCTGAGCGAGCGCGGCTGAGGCGACCCGCAGGCGCGCCCGCCTTCGGCTACTGGATGTAGCCGAGGCTCCGCAGTTGCTCGAGCACGTCCTGGTCGAAGGCGCTGTCCGCCGGCCGCGAAGGCGGGCGGCGGCCGTAGGAGTCCACCCTGCGAACCGGATGGTCACGGCGGAATGGCTCGCTCAGGGCGCTCTCGAGGACCTGGCCGTCGAGCTCGCGGCTGCGGGGGAGGCCGAGCAGGTGCAGGACGGTCGGGGCGACGTCGCGCTCCGACACGCTGCCCAGGTCGCCCGGCGCCACCGGCGCGCCCGCGAGCACGAGCAGGCCCTCGGCTGGCTCCGCCGACCCGCGCGCCAGCCGCCCGGGGTCGCCGACCACGACCAGCACCTCGCGCGGCTCGAGCTCCGCGACCGTCGCCGCCAGGAGCGTATCGACGAAGCGGTACTGGGCCCGGACCGCGGCGAGCTTGGCGTCGAGAGCGGCGAGGTCGCTCGCGGGCGCTTCGCCCAGCTGCTGCATCGTGACGATGTCGAGCCCGGGCAGATAGACCGCCTCGAGGTCGGGCGGGGTGTCCGCGCTCAGGGTCCGGGCGGAGGCGAGGTGGAACAGGTCCAGGCGGCGGGCCCGCTCGGGCTCGTTCGGGGCGACCAGCGGCCGGAGCCGCTCGAAGGCCTCGGGAGGGTGAACCTCGCGGTCGGCCGCCCCGCCCTTCTCGATCTTGAACGCGGCGCGGTCGCTCACCAGCCAGCCGTTGACCGCTTCGGCCGGCCAGGTCGCCCACCAGTTCACGACGCCGACGCGCAGCCCCTTCTCGGACGCGACGTTCCAGAAGGTCTTGACGCTGCGCAGCGAGGCGCTCGCGGGCTGCGGGCGCGTGAGGCGGAGCAGGTCCGTGGCGCGGCCGAGCGCCTCGGCGAAGGGAGAAGCCTTCGCATCCAGGCTGACGGGCGTGCGCAGGCCGGTGATGCGGCGGGTGTCGGCCGACAGGATGCCGTGGGCGGCCGGGCCCCGGCCGGTAGCGATCGTCGTCCACACGATCGCGGGCACGCGCTCCTCTTCCGCGCGCAGCCGTGCGTGAGCCCCGCGCCCGAGGAGCGCCGCGAGCGCCGGCATCTCGCCGCGCCCGACGAGCTCCTCGGCCATCCGTCGCTCGAGGCCGTCGATCGCGAGCACCCGCACCTGCAGCCCCGTGGGGACGACCGCGAAGTCGGGGGCGGTCACGGCGCGGGACTGGACGAGTCGCGGTGCTCCGACCAGCACCAGGGCGAAGAGCGCGGCGGCGCCCAGCACGAGGGGCGCCACGCGGCGGCGCGACAGGCTCGCGGGGGGCAGGTGCAGCGCCGCCCCACCCGTGGACAGCACGGCGATTGCGGCGAGCGACGCGAAGCGCCCGAGCGCCAGGCTGAGGGCGAGCCCCACCGCGACCGCGATCGCCTGTCCTCCCAGGCCGGACTCGCCGAGGTGCGAGCGCCACCACAGGGCGACGTAGAGCGCCGCGCCGACGGCGACGGCGATGCCCACGCGCCGCGCCAAGTTGTCTCCCGCCTCGCGCCCGCGGCGCCGCGCCCAGGCCGCGAGCAGGCCTCCCAGGAGGGCGACCGCACCCGTGAGCACGCCGAACGCGACTACGAGGTAGAGCGCCAGCACCACGAGGTCGCGCGGCTCGTCCAGCAGGCGACGGTCGAGGCCCGCCGCCGCGAGCGTCGCCGCGAGCCCGAACAGCACCCCGCCCACGAGGCCGACTCTCGCCGCCGCGCGCAGGGACGCGCGCAGGGGAGTCCCCCCCGAGGCCCCGGTCAGCACGAAGCGGTCGAGCGAGCTGTCGAGGTAGCCGAGCCGCCGCAGCTCCTCGCGAACCGATTCGACCGAGGCGAGCGGCGGTCGCTCCGCGCTCATCAGGGCAGCCAGCGCCCGCTGAAGCGGTAGATCACCGAGGCGTAGACGCGGTTCGTCGTGAGCGCGTAGCGAATCGGGGGGGCCGTGGTCGCCCCGGCGGCCACGAAGTACTCGCCGAACTCGTAGACCCACGCGACGTCGAGCTGCAGTGCGCCGAGGATGAGCCCGGTGCCCGCCGTGATCCCGTTGAAGCGCACCGTGTCGTTGCCCGCCGGGGCAATCTGTCGGTCGTTGTAGTAGCCGCCGCGCAGGGGGATCTTGAGACGCCCCTTGATCAACACCCACTCGACGCCCGCTCGGATCTGCTCGGCGTCCTGCTGGGCGACGACGAGCGCGGGGTCGTTCGGGTCGTCGGGGTCCGGCACGGTTTTGAGCGTCGGGTACTGGAGTTGCTGGAAGAACAAGGGCGGCGGTGGCTGACCGGGGTTGCCCTCCGCGTCGGAGGCCGGCGTGAACCGCACCTCGAAGTAGTCGCGGATGCGTGCACTCGACCAGTCGCTGCGCGTGTAGTCCGCCGACAGCGTCAGCGTCTCGCGCGCCCGCCAGGAGAGGCCGAAGCCGAACGAGGACGGGAAGTCGAGCCTCACCGAGTTGCTCGAGAAGGCATTGCTGGTGATCTCGTCGGGCGCTTCGGGATCGCCGAAGTAGTCGCGGCGCGCCCGGTCGAGGCCCACGGTCGCGGTGAACGGTGTCTTGTAGACCGCGGCGAGGTTCAGGGTCTCGATCGGCGAGACGATCAGCCCGAGGTTGAAGCTCCAGCCGCGCGGACGGAAGTCGAGGTCGAAGTGGCGGCGCTGCCGGTTGGTGGGGAGATTGTACAGGTTCCGCTCGAGACTCTGCCCGTAGCCGTTCAGCCAGCGGTTCACCGTGAAGCCGGCGCGCACGTGGCGGCTCAAGCGCAAGCCGGTGCCCAGGGCGACCACGTCGAAGCCGCCGTCGCTCACTCCGTCGTCGACGCGCACCAGCCCGACCCCGTTGCCTTCGTCGTCGCCGATGGCCCCGTACTGGTCGATGTGGCGCGTGCCGTCGAACGAGATGGCCCGCTGGTAGCTGAGCTGCACCGCTCCCCTCACTTCACCCGCGCCCACGGGCCAGGTGAACGCCGCGAAGTCGACCGAGCTGCCTTTCAGGCTGTCGTTGTCGAGGTTCTCCACCGTGGTGAAGCTGTTGTAGACCCCCACGAGCGACAGCTCGGGCGCGCGCAGGTAGCTGAGGCCTGCCGGGTTCCAGGACGCGGCCGTGGCGTCGTCGGCCCGCGCGAGAAACGCCCCGCCCATCCCGTAGGCGCGCGCCCCTGAACCCAGGGTGAGGTTCTGCTGACCGGGGATGGCGATGGGGTCGTCGCCCACGGGCTCCTGCTGTGCCGAGGCCGTCTGGGCACCCAGCAGCACGGCGAGACAAAAAAACGTTCCCGCTGCGCGCACGGGGGAGGGTCCGGCGTGGGCGGTGGGGCGCGGCACCATCGGCGTCGGAAGCATAACACGCGGTCCCCGGCAGGCCGGCCGAAAGGCGGCCTTATGATGGCAGTCCGATGCCCAGTGGTCCGCGCCGCGCCGAGGTCGCCTTGCTGCTCGCCGCGGCCGTCGTGGCGCTCCTCGTCGCCGAAGGCGCCGCGCGGCTGCTGAGCGGAGAC
>Ga0209342_10002317_pt1 | contig 20565 bp, 22 predicted proteins | sample RifCSP16_2_FD_184023 | JGI IMG/M metagenome (GOLD analysis project Ga0209342, IMG submission 184023) | Soil microbial communities from Rifle, Colorado - Rifle CSP2_sed 16_2 (SPAdes) (version 2) | ecosystem: Environmental > Terrestrial > Deep subsurface > Rock core/Sediment | place: Rifle... | reverse complement strand
GGCGGGCCGCTACTCCTGATACTGATTCGGTTCCCTTGCCATGGCAGCGGTGAAGCAGCTGCGCAGCCTGTCGATGTCTGCGTCCAGATCGCCGCTCGGCACCAGCAACGGGAAGAAGACGATCCTCCGGGTGCGGTAGTCGAAGGCCACCGGCAGGATCGGTACCGTGGCCTCCAAGGCGATGCGGTAGAAGCCCGACTTCCACTTCTCCACCCGCTTCCGGGTGCCCTCCGGCGACAGCCCCAGCATCAGGCGAGGCCGTTCGCGGTACAGCCGCACCGCCGCCGCCACCGCGCCTCCGGCAGCCCGCCGGTCGACCGGAATACCGCCCAGCCAGCGCCAGACGACGCCAAAAGGCCACCGGAAGATCTGGTGCTTGCCCAACCAGTGGGCGTCCAGACCCATGGCCAGCAGGGCCAGGACTCCCACCGCGAAGTCCCAGTTCGAGGTGTGGGGAGCGACGATGGCCACCGACCGCTCCACGTCCGGCACCTCGGTCCCGATCCCCCACCCCAGGACCCGAAGCCCCAGGCGTCCGAAGCCCCGGGATAGGGCATTGCCGCGTTGGGGTAGGCGTGGCCCCAACTCGGGAATCGGAACCGAGCGCCAGAGAGCCATGGTCAGCCCCGCCCGCGCAGGCGCAGCGCGATCCACAGCGTGCGCTGAGCCGCGGTCAGAAAGGTCCCGGCGGCAATGAGCAGCAGCACCCACAGCATCACGCTGCCAGGCGCCCAGTTGAAGTGAGCGACCAGGGGAGCATCGAGCAGGCAGGCCAGGCAGCACAGCACCAGCCGCTCGGCCCGCTGCATGAGCCCTTCCTTGCACAGCACGCCCACCGACTCGCCGCGAGCCCGGGCGTAGCTCACGAGCAGCGAGCCGGTGATGGCAGCGGCGGCCACCAGGGGTCCCAAGGTGTGATGCCGGAGGTACACGACGAACCCCAGGAAAGCGAACACCTCGACGAAACGGTCGAGGGTGCTGTCGATGAACTTGCCATAGTCCGACTCCAGCTTGAGGGCCCGCGCCAAACGCCCGTCCAGGATGTCCGCCACCCCGCCCAGGGCGATGGCCAGGCCCCCCAGCTCCAGCCGGCCGGTGCCGATGAGCAGGCCGCTCAGCATGCCGAAGCCGAGCCCGACGAAGTTGAAGAGGTCGGGAGTGGCCCCCAGGCGCAGGAACAGCCGCTCCATCGGGGTCAGCGTCCACAGGAACCAGTGGGCCAGGAAGTCCCCCACCCCCATCAGGAACCGGGTGCCTTTCCTCTGGGCATCGGGGTCGGGCCGACTGCCCAGGAGCGCGTAGGCCGCCATGGAAACCAGCGCGGCAGCGAGCAGACCGATCAGGATGGCGAGGGAGAGGGGCATGGCGCTAGCGATCCTTGTGGCGAAGGTAGCGAATCACTCGGGGCCAGAGGTAGAGCAACGGCCGGCGCCGCTCGCGCTCGCTCAGATCGATGGCTTGCCCACTGTGGCGCCGGGCCTTGCTCACGATGAAGTCCAGCCAGCCTTCGAAGGTCAGCACGTACTTGGCCCAGCGAGCGGTGGCCCGGACCTTGGACCAGCGAAAGTAGAGGGCCAGGCGAAGTCGTTCCCAGGCTGCGGCGGGCCGAGCCAATCGGTAGGCACCCGAATCGCTTTGGGTCACCTCCCCTTGTGCCGCCAACTCCGCCAGCAGCGCGCCGTAGACCGGCCGGTGGTAGCCCTCTTGCGCCCTCCAGAGAGCGTCGGCTCGCCCTTCCGGCTCCGGCCGAATCTCGCCGGCGTAGGACACCCGGAGGGCGGTCCGGCAGTAGGTCTCGAGGTCGAATTCGCGGGGCAGCCACGGCCTGACCCAGAGGTAGGTGAGCCGGTGCGCGCTCACGACGGCGGCCAGCACTCGGTGCCGCACCTCGTCCCCGGCTGCGAACAGGATCTCCACCGGCTGGCAGAAGCGGCCCAGGACGAAATGGTCAAGGCGGCGCCCGGAGCTGGCCTTCAGGAAGTCGGCCAGAGGCATGACGGCGCACTTGGCGCGCAGCCGCCGATCGGTCACGCCACCGGTTTCGATCGAGATCTGGTTGGGAGGCAGCAGGTGGTTGAGAAGGGCCAAGAGCGCCGGACTCCGGTGTGCAAGCCCCCGGCGGCGGAGGCCCTCGTAGAACGGGTGGCACGACCCGGTGAGCACGAAGAAGTCGTAGGCGCTCGAGGCGTCGGGGCTCGCTTTCGTCTTGCGGGAACCGAAGAAGATCACCGCCAGCACCGAAGGCCCGCCCGCCTCGGCGATGAAGCGCGCGGCCGCCAACGCCTCGGCCGCCGGCTCCGGCGGGATCGCCCGCTCCGCCACCGCCGCCGCCAGGCTCTCAGGCACCGCGCCTCTCCCGCATGACCTTCAAGTGGTCGATCATCACCTGGCGCAGGTGCTCGACGAAAGCCGCCAACTCCTCGGTCGCTTCGGGCGGCTGGAAGGGGCCCAGGACCTCGGTTTCCCCGCGGATCTTGTGCACGTTGAAGAGGAAGTCCAGCAGGCGGCAGCAGGTCCAGAATCCGTCTCCGACCACCAGGTACACGGGCCGCGTCCGCTCGCTGAGGGTGGCGATGGTGCCGGCGGCCTTGAAGGGGCCGATCTCGCCGTCCCGGGCTCGATGGCCCTCGGGGAAGATGAGAATGCCGCGGGGCTCCTCTCTCGCCGTCTTCCGGATCACCGCCAGCGCTTCCCTGCGATCCGCAGGGTCGATGATGGGGCATCCCGCCAACCGCAGGGCCAGGGAGACCGCCGGAACCAACCGCGCGTAACGGCGACGGGTCACGAACAGCGGCACGAAGGGCTCACTCATCAGGATGATGGTGGGGATATCGAGGAGGCCCTGGTGGTTCCCCAGGATCAGAACCGGCTGGTCGGTGGGGAGCACGCCCGACCGCCGCGCCGAGGCTCCACCGAGACCAAGGAGCAGGAAGATCAGTCGGGACATGCCTCGCACGTAGGAGGCGGCAAGCGTGAGGCGCCTCTTTGGGAACAGCAGCACCAGCGGCCACACCACAAACCGCTGGTACAACCCCCCCAGCACAAAGAGCAGCAGCACGCACAGCATGGCGGCCAGGCTGCGCGCACCGTAGATGACCGCCGCCAGGACTTTCCCCACTGTCGTTAGGTGGGAGCCAGCACTTCGAGGGCGCGGGGCACGCTCTCGATCCGGAGCTCGCGGCTCTGGGCCCGGATCCACTCGCCGTCGATTTCGTAGGCCGGCGGGGCCTCGAAGCGGAGGGTGAAGGAGCTGCCCACCAGGCTCTCCACCTCGGGGGCTCCCTCGTGCCGCCCTCGCAACAGCCGCACCATGAGGCCCAGGCGCTTCAGCAGGCCCATGTTCCGAAAGGCCATCATCTCGAAGCGCCCGTCGCAGAGGTCGGCCTGGGGTGCGATCTGGAAGCCGCCTCCGAAGACGCGGCCGTTGGCAAAGACCAGCATCAGCAGCTCTCGCCGGCCCAGCGCCCGGCCGTCGACCTCGATCTCCACCGGAAAGCCGGGGAAGGCATACATCTGCCGCAGCGCACAGTAGAGATAGAGCAAGCCGCCGCCCAGGTAGCGCACGGTCCAGGAGTCCTCGATCACCGCGATGTCGAAGCCGAAGCCGGTCACGTTCAGGAAGTAGCGGTTCTCCAGGCGACCGACGTCGATCAAGCGCGTCTTCCCCTCGGCCACGATGCGGGCGCAGGCGGGGACGTCCTTCGGAGGTATGCCCAGCGACTTGGCCAGGTCGCAGCCGGTACCCGCCGACACCAGTCCCAGTTGGGCTCCGCCCCCGGCGCGTACGATGGCATTGCCCACATTGCTCCAGGTGCCGTCCCCTCCCACCGCCACGATCTTGCGGAAGCCCCGGGCCAGGGCGGCCTCGGTCAAGCTGGTCTCGTCGCCCGCCCGCGTGGTTCGGGCGTACTCGACGGGAAGCCTGAGCTCCGCAAAGGCGGCGAGCACCGGCTGAACCAGCCGCTCGCCGCGGCCTTTGCCGGAGCGCGGGTTGAAGACGATGTAGACGGGCGGGCTGCCGGCCAAGACCGTTATGCGGGTCCGAGCCGCTGCAAGGGATCGAAGAGCTGTTGGCCGTCCCGCATCCACATCTCGCGGAACGGAGCGGTGGCGACGTCCTCGACGTCGAGGTTGCCATGGAAGGGGTGATCGAAGAGGGTGAGCCGGCCTCGCTCGTCCTCGTGCTCGCTCTGCTCGCCCTCCATGGTGATCCGGGCCAGGTAGGAGCCGCTGCCGTTGCTCATGAAGCACTGGTAGAGGTGGCTCACCGGGGCGGCGGCATGCTCGGTGATCGCCATCTCGGCGATGGGCGAGCCGCCCCCGGCCACCTTCACGGTCATTTCGCCCTGCTTCAACGAGAAGGCCATCTCCACGTCTTCCATGAAGTGCGGCAGGTGCCACCGCTCGATGGCGTGCTCCCGCGCCTCGCGGGTGGTGGTGGCCACCAGATAGGGATAGAAGGCCGACTTGGGGAAACGCTCGCCGCTTCTTATCAGCGGCACCACGATCACCGAAGCCACCAGCTCTCCATAGCTGCCCACTATGGACTCGGTGAACTCGAAGGCGGTGAGCGAGAAGATGCTGGTGCCGTGGTGCAGCTCGACGGGCTCCAGATGGGAAGGCAGCAATAGTTTTGCGTTCTCGGTAGGGAACTCGAAGAAGCCGCTGACGGCGTGCCGGTATCCGTAGCGGGTTATCGACACGAAACCCCCTCGTCGCGGAGCACCCCGGCGATGACCTGAACCGCCTGTTCCAGATCCGCCTCGGTGTGGGCGGCCGACACCGAGATGCGCAGCCGCGACTTGTGCTTGGGCACCGCGGGATAGGTCACGGGCTGGAGGTAGAGGCCGCGCTCCTGGATCATCTCCGCCACCCTGAAGACCTTGGCGTCGTCGTTCACCAGCACCGGCATCACCTGGGAGGTGGACTTGCCGATGTCCACCCCCTCCTCGGCGAAGCGGCGGCGCAGGAAGGCCACGTTGCTCCAGAGCTGGGCCCTCAGCTGGGGTTCGTTCTCGGCGATGCGGAGGCCAGCCAAGATGCCTGCCGCCAGGATGGGAGAGAGATTGCAGGAGAAGAAGCGGGAACGGCTGAAGCCGTTCAGGTAGTCGATCAGCTGGCGAGAGCCGCACACGAATCCGCCCTGGCCGCCCAGGCTCTTGGAGAACGTCCCCAGGTGGAAATCGACCTCGTGATCCAGACCGAAATGCTCGGCCACTCCCCTGCCGTTCGGCCCGAAGAGGAACGTGGAATGAGCCTCGTCGATCAGAACCCGGGCCCCGTGGCGCTTGGCTACTTCCACGATCTCGGGCAGGGCACAAACGTCGCCGTCCATGGAGTAGACGCCTTCCACCACCACCAGCTTCTTGCCCGGGCACTTGCTGAGCTTGCGCTCCAGGTCCAGCGGGTTGTTGTGGCGGAAGAAGACGGTCTTGGACTTGGCGAGGATGGCGCCGTCCACGATCGAGGCGTGCGAATACTGGTCGAGCAGAACGTGATCGCCGGCGCGCATGAGAGCCGAGATGAAACCGACGTTGGCGCTGTAGCCGGTCGGGAACAGGATGGCCGCTTCCTTGTCCTTGAAGTCGGCGACGGCCTGCGCCAGCTCCCGGTGGATGTCGAAGGTCCCGGACAGGATGGGCGATCCCGAGGCTCCCAGGCCATACTTCTTGACCGCCTCGATGGCGGCGGCCTTCACCTCCTCGCGATAAGAGATACCGAGGTAGTTGTAGGACGCCAGGTTGAGCAGGTCCTTGACCTCCCCGGTCTTGCCGTTCTCGACCCGGACCCGGGTGGCGGGCGCCGAGTGCAGCGGCTCCGAGTAGAGGTAGTACCCCGCCGGGACCGCCTCCTGATACCACGCCGCGAAGGGGCCGAGGATATTGAGGGGATCGTCCCCCGCCCCGTAGTAGAAGCTGCTGTAGTCGTAGTCTGTGAAGGGCGCTCCTTGAGCGTCCTTCTTTCGGGCCGCCTCCATGCTCTTCCTCTCCACTGACACCCCCGAGACCTCAGGGGGGGCGCACCTGCCGGTTCCCCCGGACGTAGTAAGCCCAAATGATACCAGGACTTGGAACCAGCCGGAAGACCCCGGTTACCGAAGCGGGTGTGGCCCACTCTCCTACGCGGGCGAGTGAGGGGGACGGAGCATCCGGCCCGCGATCTTGCGGACCACAGCCTGTGGCACCAGACGTTGGGCGGCCACGGTCAGGCGGTTCTGCCAGCCGGCAATCACGCGGAGCTTGCCCCGGTCGAGGCCAGCCAGCGACCAGGCCACGACGTCTTCCGCCTTCATGGCCGGCGTCTTGTTGAAGGGAACGTGATCGGTGCGAGCGACCTGCTGAAACTCGGTCTCGGTCAGGCCGGGGCACAGGGCCTGAACCCTGACCCCAGTGCCCGCCAGCTCCTCGTGGAGGGCCTCGGTGAAGGCGAGCACGAAGGCCTTGCTGGCCGCATACACAGCGAGGAAGGGGCACGGCTGGAAGGCGGCGGTCGAGGCCACGTTGACGATGCGCCCTCGCCTGCGTTCGATCATGCCGGGCACGAAGGCCCTCGTCAGCTCAACGACGGCGCGGGCGTTCAGGTCCACCATGCCCACCAGCCGGGCCGGGTCCTCCCGCGCGAAGTGCCCGCTATCGCCAAAGCCCGCATTGTTGACCAGCAGGTCGACCGCCAACCCTCGCTCCCGCACCGCCGCCTCCAAGCGGGGGCCGCTGCCGGCCTGCCCGAGGTCGAAGGGCAGCACGGTCGCTTCCCCCTCACCACCTAACTCCTGCGCCAGGCTGTGCAGCCGATCCGCACGGCGCGCCACCAGGATCAGCCTCTCCCCGCGGGCCTTGAGCGCGCGGGCGAAGGCGGCCCCGATGCCGCTCGATGCCCCGGTCACCAGGGCGCGAAGGTCCGGAGTTCCGCTGGTCATGCTCTCCTCCCGTTTGGGACCGGAGATTACACCGAATCCCGTCCGCTGATTGCCGCAGCTGATCGCTCATCGCTGACAGCCGACAGCTGTCGGTCGCGGACGCCTCGATTGACGACGTCTCCCGCGCTTCGATAGACTCGCTCGCTCCGGCGCGCGACTTTGCCGATCAGGAGGCCTCGGGGGCCGCCGCCCGTGGCCCTAGAGGTGTCATGGGTCTTTTCGCCAGGCTCGTCGAGCGCATCTCGGACCATCCGGTCCTCTTCGTCTTCATCAGGGGTATCGTCGAGAACGGCTTTAGGGCCATCCGCGCGGTGATTCGCCGGCAACTGAAACCGGGGACGGGCGTCAAGACGCTGGACCTGGGATGCGGCCCCGGCGCCTTCGCTGCCGACTTCAAGGGTGATGAGTACGTGGGGGTCGACTTGAACCCGCGCTACGTTGCCTACGCGACCGCCCACTGCCCGGGTCGGTTCATCTGCAGAGATGCCCGAGAAACGGGTCTTCCCGGGTCGCATTTCGATCAAATCCTGATCTTCGGGCTGCTCCATCACCTGCCCGACGATGCGGTACGTTCGGTGCTGGACGAGGCTCTCCGCGTCTTGAGGCCCGGCGGCAGCATCCTCGTGATCGAGGACATCCCCTCGATCTCGAAGCTCAACCTGATCGGCAGGCTGATCCATCGGGCCGAAAACGGGGAGCACATCCGGCCCCCGGACGCCTACCGGCATCTCTACGGCGAGAAGGCCAGGATCGGCCACGAGGAAGTCCTCCAGAGCGGGCTCTGCGACTACTACGCGGCGGTCCTGCTGAAGTAGGGCCCTTTGCGTCTCAAGCGCGACCTGGCGGCCCTGGTCGTCCTGGCCATCTTGGCCTGGTGGTTGCCGCCGCTGGCGCTCCGGTGGGCGCGGCCGGCCTTGCTGAACCTTGGACCTAACGATGGCGAGTACCTTCAGGGCTTTCGGGCCGAGTGGGAACGCGACCGCCTCACCCGCTTTCACTGGACCACCCAGGCGGCCTCGGTCACCCTACCGATCCGGGTTCGAGGCGACGGGCAGCTGCTTCGGATGCGGGTGCGGCGGCACTTCCTCGATCCCGCGCAGGTCACGCTCAAGGTCGAAGACCAGACGCTGGCCGCCTTCGCCATCCAGGCCGACCCCAAGGTGGCCTATCGCGTCCTGGAATTCCCGCTGCCCGCGCTTCGCGGTGACCAGCCCTTTCGCTTGTCGATTCGAGCCACTTCGGCCAACCCCAACGGGCTTGGCCTGGCCATCGACTGGCTGGAGGTGGAACGGCGAGGGCGTGACGCCCGGGTCGCCCTGCTGACCGGGACGCGGCTGCGGCTGCTGGCCGCGGTGCTGCTGGTTGGCCTGGCGGTCGGCGTGGCGGGCAGTCGGCGCCTGGCCGGCGTGGGCAGCCTCCTGCTGCTGGCGGGCTGCCTGTTCGGAGCGGCGTGGGACGCGGTGGCCCTCGAGCGCGTCCTGCGCCAGGGCCTTCCTGCGCTCGGCTTCGTGGGCTTGCTGGCCCTATCGGCCAGCCGCTGGGCGCCGCTGGCGAGGGCCCTGGGTATCAGTCATGTCTCGTTAGGTGCAACCCTGACCTTGCTGGCCCTGGGGGCGGCTGCGGTCCGACTGACCCTGCTGCTGCACCCCCAGTTCTACTACCCGGACGTCAAGGTCCACTCTCTTTTCGCCTGGCAACTGGTGCGCCGGGGGCTGCCGGCCTTTCTCTCCGAGTTCACCGCCAACCAGTTCCGCTTCAGCCTGGGGCTCCAATTCGAGAACGGGCACTGGTACGCCTTCCCCTATCCCCCCGCCTTCTACATCCTGTGCTGGCCCCTGATCCGCTTCGTGGGCTTTCGGCCTGAAGTGGCGGTGGCGGTGCTGGCGGCGTTGGTGAACGCCATCGAGACGCTCGTCGTCTTCGGCATTGCTCGCCGCCTACGGCAACCGGCGGCAGTTGCGACCGCCGCTGCTGCGGCTCACGCCCTGCTGCCCATCTTCCTGGCTCGCCTGAGCCTCGCCTACTTTCCGGCGCTGGTCGGTCACAGCGTCGATGCGCTGGCCATCCTGTTCCTGCTCGCGAACCTCGACCGGCTCCAACTCCGGCGGGTCATCGTCGGCTTGGCCTCGCTCCTGGCCTTGGCCTTCCTGACGTACACCCAGGGCCTGCTCAACTTCGCGATTCTGTTGCCCCTGTTCCTGCTGTTGGACGTTGGCTTCGAGCGCTCACGGGAAGCGCGCCGGCAACAGCTCGGCTTCGCCGCAGCAGGGATCCTGGGCGTTCTGCTCTCGTTCGTCATCTTCTACGGCCGGTACGTCCCGACCTTCGTGCAAATGCGGCGGGGTATTCCCATGGCGGAGGAACAGATCGTCATCGACAAGGCGGAAGCCACGGCGAGAATGCGACCTGCCGAGGCGGAGGCACCCGCTATCGATGACGACGACCCCTTTGACGGGCCGCAGGTCGATCTTTTCCGTGGCGCCAGGAAGGCCGCCTGGCGGCTCTGGGTGTTCTACGGCGTCTTTTCGCCCGTCGTCGTTCTGGGGCTGGCCCTCCTCGCCCGCGCGCTGGAGGGACGTCAGCTCCGATTCGTCCTCGTGTGGGCCGCGACCTACCTAATCCTCAATCTGGCGTCAGGAGGCCTTCCGGGTCCCAACCTGGTCCGCTACAACAAGGATCACGAGATCGTGGCTCCGCTCTTCTGTATCGCCCTCGGGGTTGTCGGCGTTCGGCTGTGGGAGGTGCGTCGCTGGCTGGGCGTGCTCTACGCCAGCGGCTACGGTGCCTTCGGCCTGCTGCGGGCCGTGCGCTACCTGACGGAGCGCTTCGTCCTCGAACGGTAGCTCGGAGGCCGTCCGTTCGTCGCACCGCCCGGTACCAGCTCAGCCGTCTTCGCGACCCAGTTCATCGAGGATCGAGCGAAGCGCTCGGACGATTTCCTCCCTGGGCACATCGCTGCGCCTGAACTGCAGCGACAGGCTGAAGGTCTTCTCCTTGGGCTGGTACTTGAACACGAAGTGCCGCGGCCGGGCCTTGGCGGGAGCCACCTTGGTTTCCTTGGCAATCCGCCGAGCTTCGGCTCGCGTCCCGCCCTCCCGTTGCAGGCGGTCGACGAAGGCCACCATCTTCCGGGTGTCACCCTGTCTAACAACCTGTAAAAGCAACGACTTAGATGAGATGTCGGCCAGCCGACAAAGCTGGCGAACTTCGTCTGGCATCGAGTTCAGAGACAGGACCTCGGTGATGGAAGTCCGGCTCTTCCCCAGCCTCTCGGCCATGGCTTCGTGGGTATAGCCGTACTGCTCGGCCAGCGCCTTGAGGCCGTCGGCCTCTTCAAACGGGCTCAGGTCCTTGCGCTGGAGGTTCTCGATCAGCGCGATTTCCATGGTCTCGGCGTCGGAGCAGTCGCGAACCACGCACGGGATCTCGTCCAGGCCAGCCTCCAGCGCTGCCCGGTACCGTCGCTCCCCGGCGATGATCTGGAATCGGTGCTCGACCGGCCGCACCAGGATCGGCTCCAGAATCCCCTTCTCTCGAATCGACGCGATCAGCTCCGAGAGGTCGCCCATGGAGTGGCGAGGCTGGTTGGGATTGGGATCGATATCCTCCACCGGCACCAGCCGGCCGATCGGCGTGCCCTGTGGGTGGGACAGGCGCTCGACGTAGTGGGGATCGTGGCGCATCCTGAGGGTTGTTGGCAGTCCGATGCGTCGCGGGCTAGACACGTTCGATGACCTCCTCGCAGAGGCGGTAGTACTCGTAGGCACCGCTCGACTGCGGCGCGAAGGTGAAGATGGACTCTTTGTGGGCAGGGCTCTCTTCCAGGCGGATGCTCTTGGTGATCGTGGTCCGGAAGACTCGATCGCCGAAAACATCGCTCATGGCCTTCTGAACGTCGCGGGCGAGAGTCGTCCGCTTGTCGTGAAGCGTGATCACGGCCCCCAGCAGCTTGAGCTCGGGGTTGGGTCGAGCCCGGATCTTCTCGACGGTCTCCAGGAGATCGTCGGTTCCTTCCAGGGCAAAGTAGCTGGACTGCACGGGGACCAGCAGGTGGGTGGCGGCCACCAGTGCGTTGACGGTGATGAGACCCAGCGCGGGAGGCGTGTCGACGACGGCGAACTCGTAGCTGTCGCCAAGCTCGGCCAGGCGGTCCTTGAGCCGGAAGTGGCCGTCGATAGCCCCCACCAACTGGGCCTCGAGCTTGGCGAGGGCGATGCGAGCCGGGGCAATGTCGAGGTTCTCGAGTCCGGAAGGAAGAACCACCTCGCGAATGGACACCTCCCCCGCCAGCACGTCGTACATCGAGTGCGGGAGGGCTCGGATGTCCAGATACGAGATCGAGGAGTTCGCCTGTGGGTCGAGATCGACCAGAAGCGTCTTCCGGCCGCGCATGGCGAGGGCGGCTGCCAGGTTGATGGCCGTCGTCGTCTTGCCCACCCCACCCTTCTGATTGGCGATAGCAATGACGATCAAGGCACCCTCATGTGTGAAGACAGTGGAGACGTAGGCATCTTAGGCAAGCCGATGCCCCGGGTCAAGAACCAAATGGATTGTGGTGGTGGTTGGATGAGACCCTAGTGCTTGTACTTGCCCAAATCGTCGTCGCTCAGCCCCTCCAGCCACTTCTGGAGCCGATCGCTGTCCATGGTCTCCCGTGTGGACTCGACGGTCTTGGCGTTCAGGATTACCGTTTCCTCGACGAAGATCGGCGAACCGGTGCGGAGGGCGAGGGCGATGGCATCGGAGGGACGGGCGTCGATCGGGATCTTGATCCCGTTCACTCTCACGTGAATGGTGGCGTAGAAGGTGTTCTCCTTCAGGTCACACACCACGATTCGCTCGACGACAGCGTGGAGGTTGTCCAGGATGCTCTTGAGCAGGTCGTGAGTCATGGGCCGCGGCGTTTGCACGTTCTCGATCTGCAGGGCGATCGCGTTGGCCTCGAAGACGCCCACCCAGATCGGCAGCACCTTCTGACCCTCTTGATCCCGCAACACAATGATCGGCATGTTGGTGATGGGGTCGATCATCAACCCCTTGATGGTCATCTGGATCTCCATGCCGCCTCCGCCGGTAGCCACGCCGTCGGTCACAATATAGGAGCCGCGGAACTCCCCGTCAATGAACCGCTTGGCGGGATGCGCCCGGTCAAGGAGTTGGCTCCCGCGCCGGTGATTTCGACCTCGACCAGGTGGCCCAGAAGGGCGCTGTCCCCGTCGAAATGCACGATTCGAAAGTGGGGGGTGCGCCCCGACAGGCGACCGCCGCCGCTGATCTCGTCCACCAGGACTGTCTCCAGCGAGGCCACCTTGCTCGCGTTGCGCCTCGCCTGAGCCGCCTGTTGGCGGTGGTTCAGGATCTTCAACCGACGCCGCTTCTCATCCTCCGGCACATCGTCTGCCAATCGAACGGCGGTGGTGCCCGGTCGCGGCGAGTAGGTGAAGGCAAAGATGCCCTCGAAACCGATGCCGGGGTCCTCAAGCAGATCCAGCGAGTCCTGGAAGTCCTCCTCGCTCTCGCCCGGATAGCCCACGATGAAGTCGGTCGAAAGCGCCAGGCCGGGCACCCGGTCGCGGAGCAGGGCCACCTTCTCTCGGTACTCGGCGGCGCCGTAGCCGCGGCGCATCGAAGCCAAGACCCCCTCCGAGCCCGACTGCACGGGCAGGTGTAGGTAGGGACAGAGCTTGGGCAGGTCCCGGAAGGCGTCCGCCATCGCCACCGTCACGTGCTCCGGGTGAGAGGTGGTGAAGCGCAGCCGGACCAGGCCACGGACCCCATGAACCCGTCGAAGCAGGTCCGCGAAGCCGCAGTCGGCGACGCGGTAGGCGTTCACGGTCTGGCCGAGCAGCATCACCTCCGGGTAGCCGCGGGCCACCAGCAGCTCGACCTCCGCCACGATCTCCTCCGGGGAACGGCAGACCTCGGAGCCCCTGGTGCGCGGCACCACACAGAAGCTGCACACGTGGTTGCAGCCCTCCATGGCCGTCACGTAGGCCCGGACCGAGCTGCCATGGGCGACAGCGGCCGCGGGGACCGCGAAGGAGTCGGCTTTGCGGTTGAGGTCCACGAGAAGCTGCCCACCGTCTCGCTTCTGCCTCAGGAACTCCGGGACACGGGCCAGGTTGTGGGTGCCCACCAGGATGTCGACCTGCGGCGACCTCTCGATGACGGCCTTGCCTTCGAGCTGGGCAACGCAGCCGCCCACGCCGATCACCAAGCCGGGCCTTCTGGCTCGGAGCTTCCGCAGCCGCCCCAGCGAGTGGTACAGCTTGTCGGCTGCCTTCTCGCGCACCGCGCAGGTGTTCAGGAAGACGAAGTCGGCCGAGTCGGCCGAGGGGGCGGGTCGGTAGCCCTCGGCCTCCAGGAGCCCCGCCACCTTCTCCGAGTCGTTGACGTTCATCTGGCAGCCAAACGTCTCGATGAAGAACGTCTCTTTTTCGGTGTTCATCGAAAGATAGCAGCTATGACTTGAGGCTTTGCTTCATCATGTCCCGCGCGTGCTCTCGGGCTGCCTCGGTCAGGGTGGCGCCGCCCAGCATCCGTGCGATCTCGTCCACTCGCTCCGCCTCTCCAAGGCCTTCCACGGAGGTGAAGGTCCGCCCTTTCTCCACCCGCTTCCTCACTGCGTAATGGCTGTCGGCGAAGCAGGCGATCTGGGGCAGATGGGTGACGCAGAGGACCTGGTGTTCCGCGGCCATCGCTCTCAGCTTCCGGCCCACCACCTCGGCCACCCGCCCGCCGATCCCGGCGTCGACCTCGTCGAAGATTAGGGTGCGACCCGACCGGGCGAGCTGGGCGGCGGAGTTCAAAGCCAGCAGAATGCGCGACAACTCTCCCCCGGAGGCGATGCGGGCCAGCGGTCGCAGCTCCTCCCCTGGGTTAGGCGAAAGCAGGAACTCGGCGCTCTCCAGGCCACGCTCGCTCCAGGCCTCGCGCCCGCCCGGGGCTTCCGGACTGAAGGCGACCTTGAAGCGCGTCTTCTCCATGGCCAGGAGCGCCAGCTCTTGCTGGACCTTCTTTTCGAGATCCCGGGCGGCTGCCCGACGTCTTCCAGAAAGCCCGCGCGCCGCTTCCAGAAAGGCCGACTCGGCGCCCGCTCTCTCCTGGTCGACGGTCCGCTCTTGCTCCTCGGGTGAGCCCAACTCCCCCAGTTGACCTCGACAGGCGTCGCCGAAGGCGATCACCTCCTCGACCGAGGCGCCGTACTTCCTCTTCAAGCGCTCGATCAGGGCCAGCCGAGACTCGATCTCGTCCAGGCGCCCCGGGCTCACCTCCAGCGCCTCACGATAGTCGCGGAGGAACAGGGCCAGATCGTCGAGCTGCGCCCCCACCGCCTGGCGGGCCTCGAGGTGGCTTAGGAAGCGGGGATCGATGCCGGCCAGATCTTCGATCCTGCGATAGGCCTGTCCCAGCCGGGTCAGCACGGCCCCCTCATCCTCGAAGAGGATGGCGTAGGCCTCAGCGGAGAGGTCGGCCAGCCGCCCCCGGTTGGCCTGCACCAGCTTCTCCTGGCGCAGCGACTCCTCTTCGCCGGGGAGGAGCGCTGCCTTCTCGATCTCGCCGGCCTGGAATTCCAGCATCTCACGGCGCCGCTCCAGCTCCCGTCGGTCGCGGCGCAGGGTTTCCAGCGCCGATTCGGCCGAGCGGAGTCTGCGGTAGGCGTCGGCGACCCGGCCCGCCTCTTCGGAGAGCCCGGCGTGGCGGTCGAGGAGCGCCAGGTGGGTCTCGGCGTCGAGGAGGCCCTGCGGCTCGTGCTGGCCGTGGATGGTGGCCACCAGAGGTCCCAGGTCTCGAAGCACGGCGATCGGCACCAAGGCTCCGTTGATGCTGGCCCGGCCCTTGCCAGAGGCCAGGACCTCGCGGCGCACAACCGCCTCGTCTCCGTCGCCGGGGAGACCGTGGTCCTGGAGGAAGCGACCCAGGCCCTCGCCCTCGATCACCGCCTCGACCCAGGCTCGCTCCTCCCCGGTCCGAATCAGCTCGCTGGAGGCGCGAAGACCCAGAAGCAGGCCCAGAGCGTCTATCAGGATAGACTTGCCAGCCCCGGTTTCCCCCGTGAGCAAGGTGAGGCCGGGGTCGAAGTCGAGGTCGAGGCTGGGTATCAGCGCGATGTTACTGATTCTGAGGAGCTTAAGCATGTGAGGAGACCTGGGCTGCCGAGAATAGCACACCCGTCGACAGCCTGTAAACGGAAACAGGCCCACCACTTGCGAAGGCGTCGGGCTCGGTTTTGCTTTTGACAACCACAAGTAATTGTGTCATCCTCAACCGACAGCGCTATTTAGAGAGGTCTACCGTTGTCTGGACTGGCGACGCTCCTCCTCGCGCAGGGGGTCTTTTCGGGCGGAATCGGTGGCTACCTGGGGCATGTTGGCCCCATCGCCGCCTTGGTCCTGGTTGTGCTGGGCGTCTTCTCCCTGGTCTCCTGGGCCATCATCATCTACAAAGGCGTGGTGCTGCACCGGGCCCATGTGCAGTCCGACACCTTTCTCCAGGTCTTCAGAAAGAGCAACAAGTTCTCCGAGGTCAACTCGATTTGCATCCAGCTCAAGGCAAGTCCTCTGGTGGGCGTCTTCCAAGCCGGATACCTGGAGGTCAACCAGCAGGTGCGGGGGGGATCCCAGGGAGCCACACCGGCCCCGCGGCCAGTGGTTCGCAGCCTGGAATCGCTCACCAGGGCTCTGGTCAGGGCTGCCACCGTGGAGGCTACCCGCCTCGACCGCCGGGTCTCCTTCCTGGCCACCACCGCATCGGTCACGCCTTTCGTCGGCCTCTTCGGCACCGTCTGGGGGATCATGACCGCCTTCGGCGACATCGGGCGCATGGGCTCGGCCAGCCTGGTGGTGGTGGCGCCCGGCATCTCGGAGGCCCTGATCACGACCGCCATGGGGCTCCTGGCCGCCATCCCGGCCGCCGTGTTCTACAACTTCTTCAACAGCCGCATCAAGGTCCTTTCCTCCATGGTGGATGACTTCGCCCTGGAATTCCTGAACATCGTGGAGCGTAACTTCACATAACGATGCAGGCGGCGGGTGGCGGTGGCGATCAGGGTGGCTCCGGCGCGGCGGCCGTCTACCGCGGGCTGCGCAGCCGCCGTTCCAGCCCGGCTCTGGGCGAGATCAACGTCACCCCGCTGGTCGACGTGGTCTTGGTACTGCTCCTGGTCTTCATGGTCACGGCGCCCATGATGAGCCGGGGCATCGACGTCTCGCTGCCGGTGGCCAACCAGCCCCAGGATCACGAAGAGGACCGGATCACCGTCTCGGTCAACGCCCAGGGACAGATCTTCATCGACGCCAAGCCGGTGAACATGGTGCTGCTCGAAGACCAGCTCCGCGGTCGGATCGAGGGCATGACCTCCAAGGTCGCCTACCTGCGGGCGGACGAGGCGCTCCGCTACGGCAAGGTGATCGAGGTGGTGGACAAGATGAAGAAGGCGGGCGTGGAGCAGATCGGCTTCGTCTACGTCCTCCCCGAAGAGAAGGGCAAGAAGTGATCGACCCGGTCAGCACCGCCATCGCCGCCCGCAGCGCCCTGGATCGGGGCTTCTCGCGCGGTGTCGTGCTGTCGGTGGCGGCCCATCTGTCGCTCTTCGGGGTGGCGATAGGCGCGACCATGCTCCGACCGCGGCAACCGGTGCTCCAGGTCATGGATGGCAAGCTGATCGCGCTGCCTCCCGGCGGTGGCGGCCCCAGCGGTCCCCCACCGGCCCCGGTGGCGCCGAAGCCCGCCCCCGAGCAGCCGCCGGCCCCCCAGCCGGAGCCCCCGCCCAAGGTCGTCAAGCCTCCCAAGGAAGAGCCGAAGAAGGGACTCCCCGAACCGGACGCCAAACGCGCCAAGAAGAAGCCGGAGAAGACACCGCCTTCGCGCACCAGCGCTCCGGCCTCGACCACCGCGCGCCCCACGACCACGGCCTCGTCGCAGTTCCCCGGTCTCGACATGGTCGGTCCCGCGGGACCCGGCGTCCCCGGGGGGACCGACCCCTCCGGCGACTGGTACCTGGCTGGTGTGCAGCGGAAGATCTGGATGATCTGGACCCAGCAGATCCGCGGCGACTTCAACCAACCCGTAACCGTCCTGTTCGCCATCCTGGCCGATGGAACCCTGGATCCCGACGTGCGTGTGATCCAATCCAGCGGCGTCTCCTTGCTCGATAACGCGGCCAAACGGGCCATCTACTCCGCGGCGCCTTTTGCGCCGCTCCCCAAGGACTATGGAACGAACCGATTCACGATCCAGGCCACGTTCAAGCCCACGCCGACGCCTTAGCCTACTGGCGGTATCGGGGCTCGCGATTCCATTCGTTTTGTGGGTCGAGGCGCGGGCTCAGCAGCCCAGCGCAGACGCCAGCCTCGTCTTCGAAGACCTCGGCACACAACGCTTTGCCATCCCCGACTGCATCCCCAAGTCCGGGGACGAGGCCAGCCGCGAGGCCTGCCGCACCCTGACCCAGGTGCTGAAGAGCGACCTTCAGTTCGAGAACCTCTTCAAGTTCGTCCCCGACAACCTGCTGGCGGCGATCCCCCCTTTGAACCCCGACAACCCCAACATGATCGACTTCGGCGGCATCAACGCTTCCATCCTGGTGGTGACGCGGGCTCAGGCCACCGGCTCCGATCTCAGTGTGGAGATGAAGGTCATTTTCGTGAAGTCCGGCCGGGTCATGCTGGCCAAGCGCTATTCGGGCAAGGCCGACAACCCGCGGGTTTTTGCCCACCAGGCGTCCGACGACATCATGACCCTCACTCAGTACCGCGGCGTGGCCCGCACCAAGATCGCCTTCACCTCGGATCGCGACGCCCAGGCGAACCGGAGGACCAAGGAGATCTACATCATGGACTACGACGGCTTCAACCCCCGGCGCGTCACCGTGAACCGGTCCTTGAACCTGCTCCCCGCTTGGAGCCCAGATGGCCGGTCCCTCGCCTATGTCTCCTACCGTCAGGGCGGGCCCGAGGTGTTTCTGGCGCACATCTACGAGGGCCGCAGCCAGAGCCTGACCTCGGGTAAGGACGGCCAGGCCTTCGCCCCCGCCTTCAGCCCCGACGGCAAGCGGATCGCCTACGCCAGCAGCCGCGGCGGCAACATGGAGATCTGGGTGGCGAACGCCGACGGCACCGGGGCACGCCGACTCACCTCCAGCCCCGGTCTGGACACCGCGCCCTTCTGGAGCCCCACCGGCAACGAGATCGCCTTCACCTCGGACCGCTCGGGAACTCCCCAAATCTACGCCATGGACAGCGAGGGCCTCAACGTCAGGCGAGTGACCACGGTGGGCAACTGGAACGACGCCCCCGCCTGGAGCCCCTCCAAGCAGTGGAGCGAAATCGCCTACACCTCGCGCCTCGACGGCGGTTTCGAGATCGCGGTCAAGAACCTGGAAAGCGGCGAGGTGCGGCAGATCACCCAGGGCCAGGGGAGCTGCGAGTACCCCACTTGGGCCCCCTCGGGCCGCCACCTGGCGTTCGCCTGCCGGCGGGGCGGCAAGTGGCAAGTCGCTGTCGCCGACCGCTTGGGCCAACGGGTGCAGTTGCTGCCGGCAGGCGCCGGCAACAACGTGTACCCGGACTGGGGCCCGTGACCGAGAGACCGCGCCGCATTCGCAGGAGTAAGGACATGGTACGTCGTCGCCTTTGGGGCTTGATCGTCCTTGGTATCATGGTTTCCCTCAGCTTCCACGCCTGTGGGGGCAAGAAGCGCCCGCCCGCCGTGGCCCAGGGAGGCAGCAGCTCGTCGTACGGCCGTGACGCATCTTCGCAAGCCCCCTTGCCGCTGGACTCGGGTCCGGACGTGCAGCCCATCGGCAACGACAACACCACCGGCTCCGAGTTCGAGGCCTCGGACCCGCTGACCGGCGAGGGTGGGCCGCTCGAGGACATCCACTTCCCCTACGACCAGGCGGTGCTGACCGAAGAGGCCCGCGGCATCCTGGAGAAGCACGCCCTCTGGCTCCAGAACCATCGCGAAGCGAAGGTGGTGGTGGAGGGACACTGCGACGAGCGCGGGACGGCAGAGTACAACCTGGCGCTGGGCGACAAGAGGGCGCGAGCGGCCCGGGACTACCTGTTGAGCCTGGGCGTGGCGGCGGATCGCCTGACCGGCGTCTCCTACGGGAAGGAGAAGCCCCTCGACCCGGCGAGCAACGAAGAAGCCTGGCTCAAGAACCGCCGGGCCCACTTCACCGTGTCCCGGTAGCGGTCGCGACTGATCGGTCCCCGTCCGGCGCCCGGTCGTATTAGGATGGGTAGGTTCACCCTGGGTTCCTCGGAGGTTGCGCGATGCGACGCCTTTCCATTCTGTGTCTTGCTGGGGCGCCCTGGCTGCTGGGCTCGTCCGCCGCGGCCGCCAGCAAGGAATACGAGCGCCTGGCCATCCAGATGGCCACCCTTCAGGGACAAGTCACCGAGATGCAACGCGGCATCGAGGAGGCCGGCCGCGAGCTGCAACGCTTGAATCAGGCCCTGGCCGACCAGAACGCCCTGCTCAAGAAGGCCGTGGACGACGCCCGGCTCCAGGACGAGTCCCTGAGGACCGGCCTGCGCGAGGTGACCGAGCGCATCGGCGAGATCGCCGAACGACTGGAAGCGAGCCGCCTGGCAAGCGGCTCAGCCGGCCTCCCTCCGGCCAGCTCCCTGCCGCCTACCGCAGCCCCCGGAACTCCCGCCGCCAGCGGTTTTCCAGCCGCTGCCCCGGTGAGCTCGGCGCCTCCGCCCCGCGAGCTCTACAGCCAGGCTTACGCCGACTACGCCCGGGGCAACTATGACCTTGCCATCCAGGAGTACCGGGAGTACCTGAAGAACTACCCCACCACCGAGTTCTCGGACAACGCCCAGTTCTGGATCGGCGAGTGCTACTACTCCAAACAGAAGTATGCCGAGGCGATCGGCGCCTGGGACGACCTGTTTCGCGATTTCCCCAGCAGCGACAAGCTACCCGACGCCCGGCTCAAGAAGGGCATGGCTCTCGACAAGGTGGGGCGCAAGCGAGAGGCCCTCCTCGAGTACCGGCTGGTCGCCGATCGCTATCCGAACTCCGAGGCCGGCCGCAAGGCGCGCGAGAGGCTGAACGCCCAGTAAGCGGGGGCGGGCGCCCTCGCGTTTTCAACATCCACCCTTCATCCGAGGACAGAGACCATGGCGAGCGTCAACCGAGTCATCCTGATCGGCAATCTGGGCCGCGATCCCGAGATGCGCTATACGCAGGGCGGGGAACCGATCGCCAATTTCTCCCTGGCCACCAGCGAGAGCTGGACCGACAAGACCGGCAACAAGCAGGAGCGCACCGAGTGGCACAAGGTGGAGGTGTTCGGCAAGGTCGCCCAGGTGGTCCGCGACTACTGCACCAAGGGTAAGCAGATCTACATCGAGGGCAGCATCCGCTACGACGAGTGGACCGACAAGGACGGCAACAAGCGCTATTCCACCAAGATCCGGGTCAGCGGACCTAACTCGCGGCTGGTGCTCCTGGGCAGCCGGGGCGATGGCGGATCCCGTCCCTCCGCGGTCCAGGAAGGGCCGCCGGAGGAGGTTCACGTCACCGACGACGACGTGCCCTTCTGATCGGATCCCAACCGGCTTAGCGGCCGGGCCTGAGGTGTCGTGGTCAGCCTGCTCGCCATCGAGCGCTACTTGCCGCGTTTCCGCTACCAC
>Ga0209342_10002316_pt1 | contig 20569 bp, 15 predicted proteins | sample RifCSP16_2_FD_184023 | JGI IMG/M metagenome (GOLD analysis project Ga0209342, IMG submission 184023) | Soil microbial communities from Rifle, Colorado - Rifle CSP2_sed 16_2 (SPAdes) (version 2) | ecosystem: Environmental > Terrestrial > Deep subsurface > Rock core/Sediment | place: Rifle... | reverse complement strand
TAGCTCTCGGAGGGACGGCCTTCGAATCGACTCGAAGAAACGCCCCGGCGACGGTGGTCGCCGGGGTTGCGCGACGCGCAGGGCGCGACAGATCAGTTATGCCGCCGACCACGGTCAGAACCGCGTTCGCTTCTCCAGCGCCGATAGTCCTCTCCCTCGACGACTTGCTGGTTCGACCAGTGCCCGGGCACGTACCGCCACGCACAGCCCCCTCGCCTGTACCAAGGACAGCCCTCTCGCGAGTACTTTGCCCTGATCCAGCGGACGCGGCGGTCACTCCGCTGCTCCCAGCGGCCGGCCACCCAGGCCCACCGGTCGCTCTGCCGGTCCCAGGATCCGCCGATCCACACGGCATCGCGGTGGGGCCGAGCCGTCCTGGCCTCGTGGCGCACCCGAGGGGGCGCGTCAGGGGCGATGCGGATATGGAGCGGCCCTAGATCTGCTCGGACCTGCGCCGACGCCGGGATCGCAATGAGAGCGGCGAGCGAGGCGAGCATCATTGGTTGGAAAGTGCGCCACTGCATTTGAGTCTCCTTACTGACTGAGCGTTCTCGGACCTGAGTGACTTCAGTACTCCGCGAGATCGTCCGTCTCCTTTGTTAGTGCAACGCCTGTGCCACCACCGCCGAACGGCTGGCCGGGCGGAATGGATCGGCGTCCAGAACGGCGTTGTGACAAGCCCTATGCGAACGCCGCAGACACCGACACCTCTTCCCTCGGGCGCACCTTGCGCGAGCCGCGCCCGGCCAGGGCGGAGGCGGCGTCAGTGACGCGGTGGGCAGCCTCTTCCCCGATCTCCTCACCCCGACTCACGACCCGGTCCCTCAGGTGACGGGCGGAGTCGGCAGTCTCGCGCAGTCTCCGTTGCATCATCGAGCGGGTGAGCTTGCCAGTCTGTGGAGCCACTAGCAGAGCGACACCGGCACCGGCAAGACCTCCGGCCAGAAAGTAGAACAGCGATTTTGAGTACGTCGTGCGCTCATTCATAGAACCTCCCTTGAGTCTCATTCACGTCCGGTCGATGGGCCAGCAGCTTGGGTCTCCTCTTGGCGGTGGTGCCGGGACGCGGACGGCCGCGCCGGGCCTGCCGCAGTCTGAGAGGACCCGCTGCCACAACCCTCTCTCCAGCAAGATCGCGGCCACGTCGCCGCGCACACCCGCAACCGTTCGAAAGGCGCTCTCTTGGGCTTCGGCGCAACGCAGATTGTAGATTGTGCCCTTGGCTAGATCTGTGGGCGGGCACGTCGTGCTGGGGCGTCGGCTTCGACGGTGTCAGTGAATCTCGAAGTCGGCGACGATCGGGAGATGGTCGCTGGCGATCCGCGAGAGCCGCAAGCGGCAGCGGCGGGCCGAGAGGAGCCTGAGTGGCCCGCGGTAGTAGATCCGGTCGAGGGGACCCTTGGGATAGAAGGCCGGGTAGGTGGGAATCGCCGTCTCCCCCTTGGGGGAGCGCTCGGTGGCGGAGCGGAACCGCAGCCGTTTGGTGAAGAAGGGCTGCAGCAGCGAGCGCCAGTCGTTGAAGTCGCCGCCCACCAGGCAGGCCACGTCGGTCAAGAGCGAAGCCAGCTCGCCAGACCGGGCGAGAAGCGCCACCTGAAGCTCGCGCTGGTGGGCCGCCAAACCCAGGTGCAGGTTGAAGACCTCGAGGTGGTGGCTGCGACCCACCCGGCCGTTGAGGACGATGGCGGTGTGCTGACAGCCGCGGCCTTTCCAGGTGCCGATGGTCAGGTCGATGTTGCGCTCGCGAAGGATCGGATGCCGGCTCAAGGTGGCATTGCCATAGCGGCCCTTGCGGAGAGCGACGTTGTGACCAACGGCCACGTGGGGGTATCCCAGAGCGACCGCCAGCTCCCGCGCGAGGTCCATCTCGCGTGACCGCGGGACGCCGTCGTCCACCTCCTGCAGGAGGACGATGTCCGGCTGGTGGCTCTCGATGATGCGGATCATCCGTTCGGGCCGGAAGCGACGGTCGAGACCGATCGCGCGGTGGATGTTGTAGGTCATCACCCGGAAGCGCATCGGGTCCCCTTACCCTCTTGCGGCGTTGGTCGCCGTGGGGCTCCGCCGAGGCAGGCGCTTTCCCCAGGGCGATGGGTGTGAGGCCTGGTGTGGCTCGGCGACGGCGAGGCAACTACGTCTAACGCCACTGCACCGCCTCGGTATCCTCCCGGGTGCCGGCGGGCGTGTCATGGTCCGCGGCCACGGCTGGTGCCGAAGGGTGGCCCCGGCCTTCGATGGCTGACGGCGCGTCGGGCCTGCGACGCGCGGAGCGGGCGAGGAGCGCCAGGCCCAGCCACAGGCTGAAGGCGGCCAGCGGCCAGGCCAGGAGGCGCGGCCACAGGAACCCGAGGCCGGCCACCACGGCGAGCAGGAGACCACCCTCGGCCATGAGCCATCTCTCCGCCGGGCCGTGGAGCCGGCGCGCCGCCAGGACGGACCCGAGGGCGTTGCCGACGCGCAGCACGCCGGCCGCAGCCCGTGTCGTGCTCCCTCCTGCGCCGCGTACCCGGGGCGGGCGGAGGTTTCCCGCAGGGCGCACCCGCGCCCAACGGTGGAGCACGATCTCAGTGGCGTGGCCGAGGTCCTCCTCGAACATTTCCTCCATCTGACGACCGAAAGCCTGGTTCTCCACCACCACGTCCAGCTCGCGGTTCCCGATCCAGCTCGCCAGGTTCAGGTTGGTGGAGCCCACCCGCGCCCAGCGCGCATCAGCCACCGCGGTCTTGGCGTGCAGCATCGAGCCGTTCCACTCGAAGACGCGGACACCGGCCTCCAGCAGGGCGCGATACCCGGCGCGGGACACAGCCTGCATCATGGGGACGTCGCTGCCGGCGCCGGGGACCAGCAGCCTCACGTCGACACCGTCCTGGGCCGCGGCCCGCAACGCCTGGACGTAGTTGGACGTGCCGGCGAAGTAGGCGTCGGTCAGCCACAGCGTGCGGCGGGCCAGGGACGCAACCAGCGGGTCGAGGCGGTAGAGACCGCCGGTGCCGGGCGTCGACGCCACCACGCGGAGGTCCACGTCGCCCTCCGCGATCGGCCCAGACGGCTCCTCGGGAGGTAGGGGCGCGCCGGTGGCCGCCCAGCTCTCTGCGAAGGCGCGTGCCACCTCGGCCACAGCGGGGCCGCGGACCTCGACACCGGTGTCGCGCCACCCCTGCAGACCGCGCTCCGCGGCACCCTCCCACATCTTCCCCACACAAAGTCCGGTGACGAACGCGACTCGACCGTCCACCACCAGGCACTTGCGGTGGTCGCGCCCGATCCACCCCAGGGGTTGGCTCAGCCGCGGCGGGTTGTAGCACCTCACGTCCACTCCGTCCTCGGTCAACTGGCGCCAGAAGCGAGCCGGAGCCTTGCCCAGGCAGCCGAACCAGTCGTAGACGACACGCACGGGCACACCCTCCCGCGCCTTGTCCCGGAGCGCGGCGGCGAATCGCCGCCCCACGTCGTCGTCATGGACGATGTAGTTCTCGAAGTGGACCGTGCGCCGGGCCAAGCTGATGGCGTCCAGCCACGCCGGGTAGTTCTCCGCAGCGTCGCGCAGGAGACGCACCGTGTTCCCCCGCACCAGGGGTGCGCCGGCAACCCGCGAGAAGACCTGGTCGGCGAGCCTCGGCGAGAGAGTCGGCGAGCCCCCGAAGCTCCCCTTGCCTGGTTCCATTCTCTTGACTCCGGGCCGACGTCGGGCCAACCCAAGGCTGCCGGCGATCGAAAGCGTCACCATTGGGCGACTGGCGCCGGGGCCGTGGCAGCAGCACCGGCCGGCATCGGCAATGAGTCGCCCTTCGCCTGCAACGCCAGGTAGTTGTCGATCCCTTCCTCGATCTCGCGGGGGAACTTCGGCACCGGCCCCACCAGCTTCGCCTTGTAGATGCGGAGAACGATCTCGCGGAAGATCGGCAGGGCCGCGCGACCTCCGGTCTCCTTCTCTCCCAGCTCGCGGTTGTCGTCGAAGCCGATCCGAACCGCCACCGTGATGCCCGGTGGCCCGTAAGTGGACCCTACGAACAGCGCATCGCGAAAGCTGCTCGTGGTCCCGGTCTTCCCCATCACCGGGATCGGGAAGTCGCGTCTGTCGAGGCTGTGGGCGGTGCCGGCCGGCAGGCGGACCACGCCCCGCAGCCCTTCCTGGATCAGGCTCAGCTCGGCGGAGTGGATCTCCCTTACCGGCGGGGCCGCCTGGTAGAGCTCACCGCCGGAGACGTCGGCCACGCGGTCGATGACGTAGGGCTCCGCCAGGACCCCCGAGGCCATGGCGCGGTAGGCACCCGCCAGCTCCAGAAGCCGCACCTCCGACGCCCCCAGTGCCGTGGTGACGTAGGGCTGCAGCGGGGTACGGATCCCCATGGCTCGTGCAGTTCGCATCACCTGCTCCAGTCCGATCTCGCGGGTAATCCATACGGCTACCGCGTTGCGGGACTCGGCCAGAGCCTGGCGCACCGGGATCCGGCCCTTGAACTTGTTGTCGTAGTTGGCGATCCACTTCACATCGCTGCCTTCACCTGTGGGCACGCCGATGGGCTCGTCGGGCACCGTGGTATCGAGGTTCAGACCCCGCCGGAAGGCCGCTAGGTACACGAGGGGCTTCAACGCCGAGCCCGGCTGCCGGAGCGAGCCCGTCACGCGATTCAGGTCGGAGTAGCGCGTGTCGCGATCCTTGAAAACCTGACGGCCACCGGCCTCGGCCAGGATCGCCGCGTCCGCGTTGCGTAGCACCACTACGGAGCCCTGGATCAACCCCTTGGCTCTGGGATGGCGCTTCTCATAGAGAGCCAGGCCGTTTTCCAGGGCTTCGTTCACGATAGCTTGCACCCTGTCGTCCACCGTGGAGCGGACCGAGATCCGCCCCTGGAACAGGTCCTCCACCCCAAAGCCGGATCCGGCGTGCTGGTTCAGCTCGGCGAGGATGTGCTCGATGGCGGCGGGGGCGTCGGTCTTCCGCTGCCGGTGGGCCGTCACTCGGACCGGTTCGGCCTGGCAGGCCCTGGCCACCGCCTCGGGTATGTATCCGTTACGCGCCATCAGAGCCAGGATCTGGTTGCGGCGGAGCAGGGACCGCGGATTGCCGGGCGCTGGGGCGTAGTCCCTGGGCGACTTGCCGATACCTGCCAGCAGTGCCGCCTTTCCCGCGTCTCCGACCGTGTAGGTCGAGAGGGCCTTGCCGAAGTAGAACTCGGAGCCGGCGGCCAAGCCGTAGCGGCCGTTACCCAGGTAATGGAAGCTGGCGGAGCGCGCGAAGATCTCACGCTTGGCCTGTTCCTTGGTTCCGTAGCGCCGGCACATTTCCTCCTCGAGCCAGAGCGCCAGACGCACCTCCTCTAGCTTCCTGAGCAGCTTGTTGGTCGCCGGCACGCCCACGACCTTGGCGAAGATGCGCTGGAACAATCCGTCGTAGAAGAGGGTGTCGCCGTTCTGTCGACTCGTCTGCTCGCGAAGAAAGTAGGCGCGGACAAGCTGCTGCGTGAGCGTCGAACCTCCCTGCGGCAACCGCAACCGGAGCCCTGCACCATTCCACCACGCGGTCAGCGATCTGACCGTGGTCTTCTGAATCACCCGCGGCAGCGCGCCGTAATCCACGCCGGAATGGGAGAAGAAGTTCTTGTCTTCGGCCGCCAGAACGGCCTGGCGGAGGACCAAGGGCACCTCGTCGTAGGAGACCACCCGGCGGTACTCCCGTGCTAGCTGGATCAGCACCATGCCTCGGGCATCGTAGACCTCACCAATCCCCGGTGGCTCGAAGCGCAGGAAGGGGTCAAGATCCGGCAGCTGGCTCCGGTCGAAATAGACATGGTAGACGGCCCACGCCGGCGGCAGCACGACCAGCGCCGCCAGGGCCGTGGCCGCCACGCGGACAGAGCGGTGCGACCATGCCGACCGCAGCCGGCGAGCCACCAGAGTGGCGGCTGTCCACAGCCAGTGAGCCATGACAGGGCCGGCCCGACGCAGATACGCGACGGCGAATCGGAGCCGTTGGCGGGCGCCGGAGTCTGCGGGCTCGAGGTCCCGAAGAGGAGAACCGACGGGGGTGTCAGCAAGATCAGCAAGATCCACGCTTGGGAGAAGAGCAAGGACTGCGCCACGGCGGCACCCCGTGAGCGGCCCACATCCCCGGCCCGCCGGCCGTGATCGGCAGAGTGGAACCAGCGCGGTTTGTAGAAAAGGGAGTCACGGAGAACGGGCGTGGAGAGACAGAACCTGCGAACCCATGCCGGCATGCGGGTTGCAGCCCCGCCAGAGAGGAACGTGGAACCCATCACCATCGCTGTCGCAGGCGCGGTCGGCCTCGGGGTCCTCCCCTGGGCCGTGAACCATCGCCGCAACCGGGCCTTCACGAAGGAGGTCCCGGTCTTCCGCGCCTCTCGCTTTACCAAGGGCAACCACATCTGGCCGACCCAGGTGGCCGTGTTCCCGAACCGCGTCGTTCGGTATGCGCCGCGGCTCTTCGGCCACCTCGAGGAGACCATCGGGATCGATCAGGTTGCCTCGGTGAGCGTGGACTCGGGCCTGATCTTCGGCGACGTGATCGTCGAGACCAGCGGTGGCTCGCAGCCCATCCGCTGCCACGGCCACGTCAAAGGCGACGCCGAGAAGATCCGCCGCAGGATCACCGAGGCCCAGGCCGTGCCGGCGCGACTCAACCCTCAACCCCTACCGACCGTCTCCTCCAGGAGGATCTCAGAATGAAGGTGGTCTTCACGAAGAACCTCGGCCTGCTCCTATTGGGAATCTGGCTGATCTTGATGGGCCTCGTGGGCTTTGTGCCCCTGGTCGCGTCCCTGGGGATACTCCTGAACTTCCTGGCCATCGCGGCAGGGATTCTGATCCTGATCGGACGCTAGGTGGCGCTGCGACGCCGCAGGGTCCCAGGCTGGGGTGGGGCCGCAGCCGAGCGACCGGCCGGCACGGGGGTTCTAGCTGCTAGCGAGACGCTCCGAGCTGGATCTCGGCACCCTCATGGCTGCTGCCCAACCGGGGCCTGGACGCTGGGTTCCGCGGGGATGGCCGCCGCTTCCGCCGGCGTCAAACGGGTGCGATCGCAGTAGCCGCGGCCCCTCACACACGCCGTGTAGTTCCGCTGGCGCTCGGCGGCAGCCAGCGCCGCGGCCTCCGAAGGCCTCAGCAGGGAGTAGTCACAGCCGTCGCGACCGGCCCGGCAGTCGGCCAGGTTGCGCATGCCGAGCGCCAGGTCCACCTCGATCGCTTCCTGCTGGCCGAGCTTCGAGCGGTCGCATCCGTCCCAGCCGTGCATGCAGGTCGAGAGGTTGCGGCGGTGTTCGGCGAGCTCCACTTCCCGCGCTTCCGGCCGCGTCAGGCTCGCGTGGTCGCACTGCCCCACGCCGTCCCTGCAATCGGACACCATGCGCGAACGCTGGGCAAGCGCGATCCCGGCGAGTTCCGCCTCGGTCAACGTGGACTCGTCGCAAGGGCCGATGCCGTCCCTGCAGCCGGAGAGCTTGCGTCGTCGCTCGGCCGACGCCACCTCGCGGGCTTCTGATCGCGTCAGTCGCGAGTGGTCGCAGGAGCCAATCCCATCGCCACAGTTCGCAACGTTGCGATCGTGCAGGACGACAGCCAGTTGGATGGCCTCCGGGCGGGTGAGCTTGGAGTGGTCGCAGGCCTCGACACCGTTCCTGCAAGCCGAGAGGTTCCGCGCGTGTTCGGCGAGCGCCACCTCGGTCCGCTCCTGAAGCGTCAGCCGCGAGCTATCGCATGACGGCCAGCCCTGCCTGCAAGCCAGAAGGTTGGCTGGGGGATCGGGCGCTCCGGCAAGCAGCGACACCGGCCACAGGCTCAGACAGGCCACCTGCACCCACAGGACTCTCAAAAGCGTCTTGGTCATTCGCCACCCATCTCTCGCGGTCCGGACGGCCTGGCAGGTGCTCAGGCGTTCACGCCCGCAATCCCACTCTAGGCCTCCTGGGAGCGCATCACTAATCGATTGTTAGGTCGCGATCCATCGGACCGGGCCGATGCTCGCCGCAGGAGAAGCGCTCTCCTTCAATGGGCCACTCCCGGGCACGCCGGGAGCAGCCCGCACTCGTCTACTTCTCCTTGGTCTCGATTTCGGAAGCCACCTGCCTCACGCCGGGGATGCTGTAGGCGGTCTCGATAGCCCGGAGCTTGTGGGCCAGGTTTGTGCTGCTTCCATCGAGGAACACAAGGCCGTTGTCGACCGACTTCACCTTGATCCCCTCGATGCTCTTGTCCGCCCCTAGCGCCTTCTCGACCGCCTCCATCACGTCCTTGTCAGCGGCCTTCACCGATTCCTGGCGGGACTCCTTCACGACCTGGAGCAGGTTCCGGACCTCCGTCACGCCCCCAACGGCGCGAGTCGTGGCCTCGGCCTTGTCCTTCACCGCCTGGCTGTCCACCGTCCCACGGAGCGTGACCTTGCCGTGTTCGGTGTCGACCTTGACGGCGTTGCGGCCTGCGCCGTCCGTGGTCATCAGTGAGATCTTGATCTTCGTCGTGGTCCAGGTGTCGTCGCTCGCTTGCGCCGAACCAACGCCGACGCCCCACGACAAGGAAAGGCCAACCAATGTCAAAGCCAGCTTCCTGCTTGAGCTCATTACTCCTCCTTCAAAGCGCCCCAGTGCCCGCCTCGCAGCGGTCGGCGGCAGCCGCATTGACAGGAGCAACCTTCGTGCCACTCCGGTAGGCGCCGCGATTGCAGGCGCGCCGGGCGAGGAGCTGCCCCACCGAAGCCTCCAGCGAAGTTTCGTCGGCCTCCTCGCGAGTGTAGGGTGTACAAACTGCCCTCCAGGTGCCTCGTCCTCACCTGGGTGGAATGCTGGCTACGCGGCCACGAAGGACGGTTTCGGATCGTGGGTCTGGCATGTACGTTGCTGGGAGGGTGGCAGGCTCAACGGCCGCCGAGAAGGTGGCCCGGGAGAGGGCCAAGGGCTACCGGGTCTGCAAGCCTGCTCTGGGTCGCGAGGAAGGAGCAGCCGCGTGAAGAAGTGAGGAAGGAAGCAAGAAGGTACTCCGAACCTCGCTCCAACCCGTGATCAGGAATGAGCAAGAGGGGAGTTCTCGCATGAGAGCCGACGTCGCGCTCGGTTCGGACCGGGTCGAGGCGCCATCGGCTTGGGTGGGGTGGCTGCTGGCGGCGGGGCAGTGCCTCCTTGGCGTCACGCTGGCCTGGCAATGGCTTTGCGTGAGCACCTATCGCCTCTACCTCGACGAGCGGCGGGCTCCGGAGATCTCGGCGCTCGGCCGCGCCCGCCAGCGGTTCGCGGTCAAGGGCGACCGCGTCGAACCCCAGATCCTGGCCACCGAAGACGAGCGCCTCTCCTTCCCCGTCGACTTTCCCCGTCCATCCGAGTTGCGGCTCCGAGCGGTTCCCAGCAGCCAGGCGACCATCGAGATCGCCATCGTCCAGCAGGGCGCTCGGCGGAGGCTCTATCGTCGAACGCTGTCCGACACCGCCGACATCACCCAGTCGCTGCCACCGATCACCGGTCTCCTCGAGGTGGTCAACCAGGGCGATCTCTTGTGGGCGGATCCGAGGGTGGTGCAGGAGGCCAGCCTCACACCCACGCTCCTCGGCCTTCTGGGTCTGCTGGCGCTCACCGGGCTGCGGGTCGGGAGGCCCAGGTTCCCGCGGGCGGCCTGGGCGCGCACCGCCCTGCTGGGCGGCATCACCGCGGGCATTGCTGGCGGCCTCTGCCTTGTCGCGTTGGAGGTCGGCCTCCGGGTGGTCGGACACCGCCTGCCCGCCTGGATCTCGGCCCCGCGCCGGAACCTGGGCGAGGTCCACGCGGATCCACGCTGGCAAGACTCGGTGCGTTACGGCGCCCGGCTGGCGAAGCACCTCGACACCTTCTGCGAGTGGCAACAGGGCGACATTGTCCGCATGGGGTTCCTGCCGCCCGGCCTGGTTCGCCATCCCACCTACCGCTTCCCTTTCGTCACCGATGCAGAGGGCTTCCGGAACTCCGAATCGGAGTCGACGGGCACCGCGGTGGCGGCGCTGGGGGATTCCTTCACCGACGGCCTGACGCTTCCGGTAGAGCTGACCTGGCCGGCCCGCCTCGGGCGCCTCCTGGGGGCGGGCGTTCGCAACTACGGCACGGCGGGTTTCGGGCCCGGACAAGAGCTGCTGGTGCTGAAGGAGCACGTGCGGGCGCGCCGCCCGCGCTGGGTCGTGGTCGGGTTCTTCGCCGGTAACGACCTGCTGGACGCGGAGAGGTTCGAGAGCTTTGGGCGGGGCGGGGGACCGGTCCCTTCCCCTGGGCTGGGATGGAAACTCAAGGAGGTGATCGCGCGCTTCGACCGGCTCTACCTGACGAGCCTGTACGAAGGAGCGGCCGGACTCCTCGACGATCGAAAGCGAAACCCAGCGGACCGGCGGCCATCTCAAGGTCCTGAGGACTACAGCGGGGAGGATCCCACCGCTCCCCCGACCTCACGGCCTGGCTTCGACCGTGGCCTCTTCACGGTCCCAGTGGCCGGCCGCGTGTTGCAGTTCGCGTTCCTGCCCCCTTACCTGAACAGCCTGAAACTCTCCCGGCAACAGCTCCAGGCGTCGCCGGGGTGGGAGCTGACCCGCCGGTCCTACCAGGAGATGCAGCGGTTGGTGCGGGCCGATGGCGGAGAACTCATCGTTCTGTTCATCCCGTCGAAGGCCCAGGTCTACCTGCCGCTGCTTGAGGCGTCTTTCCCAAGGGCTGAGCTGCAGGCGGCCCTTCGTCTCTGTCTGCGCGACCAACCGCAGCCGCCGGGGCTGGAAGTCGTGATGCGAAACCGACTGGCTCTCAACGACCTGATGCGGGAGTTCTGCGCGGAGGAGGACATCCGGTTCCTGGACCTCACGCCGGAGCTGGAGACGAGATTGAGAGCCGGTCACAACGTCTACTTCCCGGACGACTCACACTGGAATGCGGCCGGGCACCAGACCGCCGCTGCCATGCTCGCCCGCCTGCTCCGAGCGGAGAGCTTGTGACAACGACAGGAGTGTCAGGCGAACAGCGCTCGGGCCCGCTTGGAGATGGCGACCACCGCCGGGTTGCGGAGCTTCCTCTCGACGGTGATCGCGTAGAAGCGCTGCCGGACCGTGTCGAGCCGGCCCACCAGCCGGACTCGGTACTGTCGCCGCACTTCCGCGTCGATCGCCGACGGCATGACAAACAGCCCCGCGCCCGCCTGCCCGAAGGCGTCGATGAGGGCGTTGTCCTCGAAGGTGCCGACGACGCGCGGGTGGATGCCCTGCTCCCGAAACCAATCATCGAGCGAGAGGCGCAGCCCGGAGTCCCCGCTCGGCATCAGGAAAGGCGCCCCATCGAGCGATCGTGGAAAGCGCCGCCGGTAGGCAACCGCCATGCGCTCGGCCCCGAAGACCGACACCCCGCACTCTCCCAGGAGGTGGCTGTAGGCCCGCACTTTGACGGCCGGAGGGGCCGGGGTGTCCGCCAGCACGAGGTCCAGGGAGTAGATCGCCAGTTCGGCGATCAGACGCTCCGGCCGCTCCTGAACGCAGTCCAGTTGGATGGGCTCGGGAAGGTGGAGGGCCGGCTCCAGGATCTGGTAGGCGACCAGCTTGGGCACGACCATGGCCACTCCCACCGCCAGACGCGCCGGGTGGGTGACCCGGCCCTTCACCGCCTGCTGCAGCTCACGGCCGAGGGCGAAGATCTCGTCCGCATAGCGATAGACGGTGCGGCCGACCTCGGTGAGAACCACGGTACGCCCGGAACGAACCAGCAGCTTTTCTCCCAGGGCTTCCTGCAGCTCCCGGAGCTGGCCGCTGACCGTGGGCTGGGAGACGTGGAGCTTCTCGCTTGCCCGGGTCACGCCGCCTTCGCGAACCACCGTCCAGAAATGGTAGAGGTGGTGATGGTTGAGCGCGTCCACACCCCAACGATACATCGAAGCGCGGCTATGGGACAGCCCGGCGACCGGGCTGCCAACGCGTCTGCTGAGGGGCGCTCGTCAGGGCCGTCGGGGGCCGCTGCCGCCCGGTTCGAGCGGAACATGCGTCTCCCACAGCAGCGCCGCGCTGTCGGTCGGCCCGCGGCTGAACCGTTGGAACACCCGGCCGATGGGGTCGCATCCGATCGGTCCGGGCAACGCCAGAACGGCTGCGAACCGGCACGACTGGCGCATCCCCATCTCCGCCGTCCGGCGCCAGCTCGCCTTCGCATTCCTGACGAACACCTCGCCGACATAGCAGCCCAGCCCGGACAGAAGGCCGGAGGCCTGCTGCTCGGTTGCCCCGGTCGCTCTGATCTTGTCGACGATGGCGTCGACCAGGATGAGGCTCTCCGGCGTGTACGGCAGCTTGAATCCGAACTTCTGCTCGACGAAGGCGACCGATCCTTCGGCGAGTTGCGGTGCGGTGCTGGGCGAGATGCTCATGGTGGGGGCCTTTGGGTCAGGCATCAGGTGGGGCCCCGCGTCGACAGCCGGACACCGCCTACCGGGGAGCCTGGGGCTTCGCTGCAACCGCGCGCCTTCATCGTTCGACTACAGTGACCCGGCCACGCGCCGGAAGTGGTGGCCGAGGATGGCCAGCTCGATGGCGTGACGGAAATGCCGAGGGCGCCGCAGGAGCGTCGTCCAGAGAAGTCGCCAGTAGGCCGCTCGTCCCGCCTGCCGGACGCCGAGCAGCCAGAGGGACCGGAGCACCGTCAGCAGGTCCCGGCGCGAGAAGCCAAGAGCCTGGTCGGGTACGCGGTACTCATGCAGGAAGGTGCGGATTCGGGAGTAGTAGGACTGCGGTTCGTAGAGCCTCGTCATCAGCTTCCGGTAGCCGGATTCCAGGAATCCGCGGTCCAGCCGGGGGGTGAAGTTGAGGGCGGCCTGGGTGTTGTTGCCGCTGCTCTCCGCCACGATGCGCCCCTCTTTCAGAAGGCGCTGGTACAGGCGGGTCTGCGGCAACGCCGTCAGCAGCCCAACCATGGCCGTCACCACGCCGGAGCGTTGGATGAACTCGAACTGCCGCTCGAAGATGTCGCAGGGATCGCTGTCGAAGCCAACGATGAAGCCGCCCATCACCTGCAGGCCCGCGCGCTGAATGGTCTTGACCGCCTGCAGCAGATCGCCTCGCTGGTTCTGGAGCTTGTGGCACTCCGCGAGGCTCTCCAGGGACGGAGTCTCGATGCCCACGAAGACCTTCCGAAAGCCGGCCCCCACCATCAGCTCGCACAGCTCGGGATCCTCGGCGAGGTTCAGGGACGCCTCGGTCAGAAAGCCAAGGCGCGGGTGGGTACGGTCCCGCCACCGCACCAGCTCTCGAAGCAGCGCCTTGCTGCGCTTGCGGTCGCCGATGAAGTTGTCGTCGACGATGAAGACCATCCCCGTCCAGCCCCGGCAGAGCAGCGCCTCCAGCTCGGCGATGAGCTGGCCGGGGGACTTGGTGCGGGGGACCCTTCCATTCATGATGACGATGTCGCAGAACTCGCAGTCGTACGGGCAGCCGCGGGAGAACTGGACCGCCATGGTGGCGTAGTCGCGGAGATCGATCAGGTCCCAGCGCGGCGGCGGGATCCTGGTGATGTCGGGGCGGCCGGCCCCCTGGTAGCACGGGCGGACGGCGCCGGCCTGCATGTCCTCGACCAGTTGCTGGATGACGTCCTCGGCCTCGCCGAGGACGAAGTGTTGGATGCGCGGGAAGGCGGCATGACCGGTGGTGAACAGGGGCCCGCCGGCGATGACTGGCTTGCCATTGGCGACGCACCGGTCGACGATCGCCTCGACGGACGCTTTCTGGACGAGCATGGCGCTGACCATCACGTAGTCGGCCCAGCGCACCTGCTCGTCGGTCAGCGGCTCGACGTTCAGGTCCAGGAGGCGCAGCTCCCACTCGCGGGGCAGCATGGCGGCGATGGTGAGCAGGCCGAGCGGGGGGAACGCGGACTTCCGGGAGACCAGACGCAGCACGTGCTTGAAACTCCAGAAGGTGTCGGGCGTCTCGGGATAGGCGAGGAGGACTCTCATCTCGAGCCGCCTTCCTGCGGTGGCCCGATCGGTGGCTGACGCGAGAGCCAACGTTCCATAGGCATCCTCAACTGGAGCGGGCCCGACGACGCGGCCTGAGCGGTGGCCGGCGCCGCGGCCCCCTGGGCGCCGTCCCGGGGGCTGGCCGGCGTTGCGCACGACCCCCGGCTCCGGGAGTCGCCTTGGCTCCGTCGCCCGCGCCGCCGTCCAGGGCGAAGTCTACCCGCTTCGCGAGCTGCGCCGCGGCCCGAGCCACCGCAGCCTCGAACCCTCCGTTGATGGCTTCGGCGTGGATGTCGTCGCTCTCCGGCAGCCACGCCCGCATCCGGCACTGCTGATCGACACCTCCCAAGGGGTTCACCGGCTCGGCCAGGGACACCGTCACCTTCCGCAGCCGCGGGCCAAACCGGCTAAGAGCCAGCAGGACGCGCCTCACCACCTTCCCGCGCAGGACTTCGGAGAGGCTGACATCGACGCCCGTCACGTCGATCCTCAACGTCCCGCCAGCAGCATCGGATCGGCTCCCTTCGCAGCCCTGCTCAGTGTGGAACTGGGCCGGGATCAAGGTCCAATACCTCTTGGCGACATGATCCATAGGGCTCGCTCGATGTGTCGCGCGGGCCGCGGAGGCGCTCGGCCCCTCGATCCGTGCTGGTGCTCACGACCGGAGCTTCCTCGGTGGGATCTCCGGGGACAAGGGAAGGGAAAGAGCCCCCCGGGGCCGGAACGCCCCCGGGAACGTCGCCGGGGGTGGGCCGCACGGTCGACGCCAAGGGATATTGGCCCTGGCCGATGGATGGTCAGTGAACAATCGATTGGTGTGCGCCTCTCGGGGCATCCTAGGATTGGGGTGGGAAGAGGGGGCTCTTCGGAGTCGGGCCCGCCAGGGGGAGGGGGAGACAGCCCATGAGCGTGAGCAGCCGCACGGACCGCATCCAGATCGCCCGGGTGATCGGAATCCCCATCCACCTTCACTTCAGTTGGCTGATCATCTTCGCCCTGATCGTCTGGACCCTGTCGACGGGTTACTTCCCCGCGCAGTATCCCGATCTCCCGGCGTCCTCGTACTGGGCGAAAGGCCTGGTGGCGTCACTCCTCTTCTTCGTCTCCATCCTGCTCCACGAGCTGGGGCACGCCGTGGTCGCTCTTCGCCACGGTCTGCGCACCCGGTCGATCACCCTGTTCATCTTCGGAGGCGTCGCCCAGCTCGAGAAGGATCCCAAGGACGGACGAGCCGAGTTCTGGATGGCGGCTGCCGGCCCCCTGGTGAGCCTGACGCTGGCAGGTCTCTTCTACGCCTGCGCGACCCTGCCGTTCGTGGGCCCTTCCACGGCGGCGGTAGCGAAGTACTTGGCCCTGATCAACCTGATGCTCGCGCTCTTCAACCTGGTTCCCGCCTTCCCGATGGACGGAGGACGGCTGCTGCGCGGCGCTCTCTGGGGGTCGATAGGCAAGGCGCGCGCCACCCGGATCGCCAGCGGAGCCGGTACCTTCTTCGCCTTCTTCCTCATCTTTGCTGGAGTCTTCAGCTTGCTCAGAGGGGACTCGCTCGGCGGCGTCTGGTACATCCTGATCGGCTGGTTCATCAAGGACGCATCGGTGGCCAGCTACCAGCAGGTGCGCCTCGACGAGGTGCTCCGAGGCGTCACCGTCCGTGACGCGATGGTGGAAGCCGTCGAGACGGTACCCGGGAGCGGCTCGGTGGCCGAGGCGGCCCGGGAGTACTTCATGCGAACCGGCTACGGCAGCTATCCGGTGACGAGGGGCGAAGCCGTGGTCGGCCTTCTCTGCCTGAAGGATGTCCTGGCGCTATCGGCGGAGCAGAGGGAGTCGACGTCCGTTCAAGGCGCCATGCGTCCGTTGACGGATGCCATCGTCACCGATCCGGACACCCCGCTGCCGATGGCGATCGCAAGAATGGCCCAAGCGGAGACCGCGCGACTGCTGGTCATGCACGGAGATCGACTGGTGGGTCTGCTCACGATGAACGGGGTGATCCGCCGCTTGAAGGTGCGGGAGGAGTTGGCGGGATAGCTCGGGTGCTGCGCCCGCGTAACGATTACACGAAGAGCCGGCATCCCCCGGGGGGCACGCTATGTCTCGCCGGATCGAGGACGTCGTGGCGCGTGATCCACGGTCACGCGCGGGGGTTCCGCTCGGCGATCGTCGCGCGGCGCCGCTCGGACTCTGTTCGCCGTTGGCGGGCGACGGCCGTCGCCGGCAGCAGCCAGCCTTGGCTCGGTGTCAGTTGCGACCCGGACACGTCAGCGAGCCCGGTAAGGACGCGGAGCATGTGAATGGCCTTCTCCAGCATGTTCATCTTGGCCTCTTCGGCCCGGCGCGGGAAGGAGAACGTGTGGTCTCAGGACCAGTACGCAGAATCGGGGCAGGAACGCGCCACGGAGCTGGGTGCCCGCACGGGGATCACCTGGAGGCACTATAGCACAGTCAATAACGATAGGCGAACCTGGGCTGGGGGTCGCGACGGCGGTGCGCGTGCTACCATCGCAGGGCTGAGCCGCGCGGGCCGTTCCGGTCCCTCCACGAGCTTCTTGACGCGGCGCCCGAAGTGAATTCGGTCGCCGCTATGAAGCGGGGGGCTCCCGCCACCCGAGCCCCCGGACACGAAACGCACCGGCTTCGGACGCGGCGCATGGAGGGAAGGGCCACGCGATGATTCCGCCACTCGATGCGATGCTCCGCCGGCTCCGGCGCCGTCGCGTCCGCCCTCCCGAGAGGCCCCTCCGGGACGAGCTGCTGAGCATCGAGCGCCTCGAAGAGCGGGCCAAGGCCCTGGCGGCCCGTCTGACCGTCGATCCCACGCCGCGCCGCAACGCGCGGGACCTCTTCCCACGCTTCGCCGACAACGCGCGCGTCCTCCGCGAGGCTTATCTCACCATGGCCGAGGACGTGCACAAGGGGGAGTTCGTCACCCCGGCCGCGGAGTGGCTGCTCGACAACTACCACCTGGTCGCTTCCGAGATCCGCGACGTGCGTCAGAACCTGCCACGCGACTACTACCGCGAGCTGCCCAAGCTTGCCACCCGCCAGTTGGCAGGCCACGCCCGCGTCTACGCCATGGCCGTGGAGCTGATTCGCCACAGCGACAGCCGCCTCGATCGGCAGCAGCTCATTCGCTTCATGAACAGCTACCAGACGGTCGCTCCGCTCACCATCGGCGAGCTGTGGGCCTGGCCGAGCATGCTCAGGCTCGGATTGATCGAGAACCTGCGCCGCCTGGCGGAGGAGGTGATCGACGCCCGCGACGCACGGCGGGCGGCCGACGACTATGTCGCGCAGATCGACGCCGCCGGGCACGGGCGGCCGCCGCCGCTCCCGCCGGAGATCCACCCCGCGTTCGTGGTGCAGTTGCTGCAGCGCGTGCGCGAGTACGGTCCGCGCTTGTCGGCGGTTCGCGCCGCCGTCGACGCCCATCTCCTGGCGCGGCAGACGGTGGCGGAGGAGGCAATCCGCGGCGAACACCAGCACCAGGCGGCAGCGCAGGTCTCGGTCGCCAACGTCATCACCAGCCTTCGCCTGTGCTCGACTCTGGACTGGAGCCAGTACTTCGAGTCGGTCAGTCTGGTCGAAGGGGTGCTGCAGCGCGACCCGGCAGGCGCCTACGGCAACATGGACTTTCTGAGCCGCGACCGCTATCGCCAGGCGGTGGAAGATCTGGCCGACGGCAGCGGGGAGGGCCAGCTCCGGGTGGCCCTCAGAACCGTCGAGAGCGCGCGCCAGGCCGCCGAGGGCGGCGGGGCCGGCCGTGCGGTCCACGTCGGCCACCATCTCATCGGCAAGGGCCGCGCCGACCTCGAGACCGACGTCGCCTACCGACCGCGTCTGCTCCACCGCGCTCGGCGCTTCGTTTTCGCCCATGCCACGGCCGCCTACTTGGGGACGGTCGGCCTCTTGACCGCCCTGCTGCTCGGCGCCGGCTTCGGCTACGCGTACCGGCACAGCGACTCACCCTGGCCGCTGGCCTGGGTGGCGCTGCTCCTGCTGTTGCCCGCCAGCGAGGTAGCCATCGCCGTGGTCCAGAGTCTGTCCGTCCGCTTCGCCGCTCCCCGGCGCCTGCCTCGCCTCGACTTCCTGGGCGGGGTGCCGGAGAGCGCGCGGACCATGGTGGTGGTGCCGACGCTTCTCACCAGCGTCGAGAGAGTCGGGGAGCTGCTCGAGCATCTCGAGGTGCTGGCCCTGGGCAACCTCGACCCGCACATCCACTTCGCGATCCTCAGCGACTTCACGGACGCTCCCGCCCGCGAGATGCCCCAGGACGAGGCGATCCTGGGCGCCGCCCGTGTCGGAATCGAGACCCTCAACGCACGTCACGCCGAGGCGCGGAACGACCGCTTCTACCTCGTCCACCGGGTGCGGCAGTGGAACCCCAGCGAGGCGGTCTGGATGGGCTGGGAGCGCAAGCGCGGCAAGATCGAGGAATGGAACCGCCTCTTGCGGGGAGCCACCGACACCAGCTTCTCGGTGGAAGCCGGCGATGCCGCCGTCTTCCCGGCCGTCCGCTACTGCATCACGCTCGATTCCGACACCCGCCTGCCGCGCGACGCCGCCAAGAAGCTGATCGGCATCGCCGCCCATCCACTGAACCAGCCCCACTTCGACCCGCGTCTCGGCCGCGTCACCGAGGGCTACGGGATCCTCCAGCCCCGGGTGAGCGTGACCATGGCGAGCGCCGCCGGCTCGTTGTTTGCACGGCTCTACGCCGGGCACACCGGCGTCGACCCCTACACGACCGCGGTCTCCGACACCTACCAGGACCTGTTCGCCGAGGGGATCTTCACCGGCAAGGGGCTTTACGACGTGGATGCGTTCGTCACCGCCCTCGAGGGGCGGGTGCCCGAGAACGCCCTCCTCTCGCACGACCTCTTCGAGGGGCTGTACGCGCGCACGGCCCTGGTCACCGACATCGAGGTCGTGGACGATTACCCCTCGAGCGTCCTCGCCCACGCGCGCCGCCAGCACCGCTGGGTGCGCGGCGACTGGCAGATCCTGTGGTGGCTGTTCCCGATCGTCCCCACACGTTCCGGCCTGCGTCGCAACCGTTTGCCGCTCATCTCGCGCTGGAAGATCCTGGACAACCTGAGACGCAGCCTGATGGCGCCCGCCACCGTGGCCCTGCTGCTGCTCGCCTGGACGACCCTGCCCGGAAGCCCGCTGCTGTGGACGGCCGCCATCCTGGCCGCGCTCGCCTTCAACCTCTATCCGCTGGCTCTCACCACCCTCGGCGGTCCGCCGCCGCAGCAGCCGTGGCGCGTCTTCCTGCGGGTGGTGAGAGAAGACGCGAGCACGGCGTTGGCGCAGGCCGGTCTGCAACTCACGTTCCTCGCCAGCCAGGCCTGGGCGGGAGTGCACGCCATCGGCCTGACGCTGGTCCGGCTGACGGCCACCCAGCGCCGCCTGCTGGAATGGGAGACGGCCGCCGCCAGCGCGGAACGGGGGCACAGCCGGAACGGCGCGCGGACGTTCGTCATGGAGATGATCGCCAGCCCGTTAGTCGCGCTGGCCGGCCTCCTCCTGGTGTGGGTGGCGCGGCCCACCGCGCTCTTGGCAGCGGTGCCGGTGCTCGCCCTGTGGGCCGCCGCACCGTTTGTCGCCCAGGCCCTGAGCCGGCCGGTGCCGGAGCGGCGGCTCCCGCTCGGCCCCGAAGACCGCACCCTCTTCGAGCGCGTCGCCCGCGGCACCTGGCGCTACTTCGAGGCCTTCATGGGGCCTGACGATCACGGCCTGCCCGCCGACAACTTCCAGGAGACGCCGGAACCTCGGGTGGCCCATCGGACCTCGCCCACCAACATCGGGATGGGGCTGCTGGCGACCTTGGCCGCTCACGACCTCGGCTTCATCGGCAAAGGCGACTTCGCCCGGAGGATCGACGCCACCCTCACCACCATGGAGGGCCTGGAGCGGCACGAGGGCCATCTCCTCAACTGGTACGACACGGAGAGCCTGGCTCCCCTTTCGCCTCGTTATGTGTCGACTGTGGACAGCGGAAACCTCGCCGGTGCGCTGATGACCCTCGCCGAGGGATTGCGCGAGGCGGGCCTCCTGGATCTGGCGCGGCGCGCTTCCGCCTTCGCGGACGGAATGGGCTTCCGCTTCCTCTACGACCCGCAGCGCCGGATCCTCTCCATCGGCTACCGCCTGGCGGACGCCGAGGGGCCGGGCCGCCTGGACCTGTCCTACTACGACCTCTTGGCCTCGGAGGCGCGGCTCGCCAGCTTCATCGCCATCGCCCGCGGCGAGCTCCCGGAGACCCACTGGTTTCACCTGGGACGATTGGTCACCAGCGTGGGCGGCACGCCGACGCTTCTGTCGTGGAGCGGCACCGCTTTCGAATACCTGATGCCGCTCCTGGTCATGAAGAGCTACCCGGAGACGTTGCTCGACCAAACCTGCCGGATGGCGGTGCGCCGCCAGGCCGAGTACGCAGCCGAGCGGGAAGTGCCGTGGGGAATGTCCGAATGCGCCTACAACCTCAGCGACCGCCAGGGCAACTACCAGTACAAGGCCTTCGGCGTTCCCGGCCTCGGCCTCAAGCGGGGCCTCGCCGACGAGCTGGTGGTGGCGCCGTACGCGACCGCGCTCGCCGCCATGGTCGACCCGCAACTCGCGG
>Ga0209342_10002310_pt1 | contig 20616 bp, 19 predicted proteins | sample RifCSP16_2_FD_184023 | JGI IMG/M metagenome (GOLD analysis project Ga0209342, IMG submission 184023) | Soil microbial communities from Rifle, Colorado - Rifle CSP2_sed 16_2 (SPAdes) (version 2) | ecosystem: Environmental > Terrestrial > Deep subsurface > Rock core/Sediment | place: Rifle... | reverse complement strand
GCCCCACTACGGTGGCGGAATCGCCGAAATCGCGACCGAGCGGCCGCGCTGCCCGGTCATGTTCCACTTCGGCGAGACCGACCAGCAGATCCCGATGACCGACGTCGAGAAGATCCGCAAGGCCCAGCCCGGGCAGACCGTCCACGTCTACCCGGCCGGCCACGGGTTCAACTGCGATCAACGCGGGTCCTACCACGCCGCGAGCGCGAAGCTCGCGCGCGAGCGGACGCTCGCGTTCCTGCGCCAGCACGTCGGGTAGGGAGCGGGCAGCCGCGGGCGCGACCCCGACCCGCGCGGCAGGCGCAGTCGTCTTCCGTCGCACCGAGCGCGGGGTGTGTGTGCTCGTGCTGCGCACGTCGGCAACCTGGGATTTCCCGAACGGGCGCCTCGAACCCGGCGAGACCGAGTTCGCGGCCGCCCAGCGGGAGGTCGCCGAGGGAACCGGCTTCGCCGACCTCGACTTCCCGTTCGGGGACGCGCACCGCGACGCGTTGCCCGCCGCGGATGGCAAGATCGCGTCGTACTACCTCGCCGAGACCGATGAGGCCGAGGTCCAGGGGCCGCGGCGCGCCGCCGGGCGGAAGCAGCACGACGAGTGGCGCTGGGTCGGCTTCGACGAAGCCGAGGACCTCCTGCCGCCGCGCCTGGCGCTCGTTCTCGATTGGGCGCGCGCGACGATCGACGGGCGCTGAGAGCCGTCAGCGCGGAGGCCGTTGATCCGGTGTCGTCGCGAGCAGGAAATCCTCCAGCGCCGCGATCGGAGCAAGGTCTTCGAAGAGCACCGGACGCGACGCTTCCAGGCGCGTGCGCACGGACTGCCGGTACCCGGCGTCCTGGACGAGCTTGACGGCCAGGGCGACGTAGTCCTCCTCCGAGCCCGCGACCAGCTCCGCCAATCCCATCCGCTTCAGGATCCCGCTCGCGAACCTGCCGCGCATGAATCGCCCTTCCCGGGCGACGATGGGCAGCCCGCACTGCACCGCCTGCATCGCGGTGTTGAAGCCGGAGAAGCCGATCGTATCGAGGTACACATCGGCGCGCGTCAGCAGTCCGTAGAACGCCGGCCGCGGCTGCCATGGAATGAAGACGCAGTGCTGGTCGAAGTCCACTTGGGCGCGCGCGAACGCGGTTCGGAGCCGCTGCCGGAGTTTCTCCGTCAACGCGACGATCGGGTGGGTGAAGAAGATGAACTGGCATGGTCCGAGTCTGTGGGCGATTTCGGCGAGCACCCGGTCGTGTTGGGGCGCGTACTTGAACGGCTTGCCCGCGCAGACGAGCGTCGGCGTGGCCGGGTCGATTCCCAGCCCGGCGAGGTCGGGTTCCTCGCCGGCGACGGCAAGCGGCGCATAGCAGCAGCCGAGCCCGGGCAGCAACACCAGCCGCTCGGTGTAGTTCGCTTGCGCGCCTGGCGGCTCCAGTCCCTCTGCCGAAAGGTAATGGTCGATCGTCGGCAGCCCCGTGGTCTCGGGGTGCCCCCACGTCGCCACCTGGACGGGCGCAAGGCGTTGGCTCGCCAGCCTTGCCGTGAGCGCGTCCATGCCGACCTCGGGGTAGATCAGCACGTCCGGGCGCTGCTCGAGGATCGCAGCGGCCCACTGGTACAGGGTCTTCCGGCCCTGATCGAAGTGCGACGCGCGCGCCCGGGCGAAAGCCGTCTCCTGATCCTGCTTGGAACCCAGGTGAAACACGCACAGGTCGAAGCGCTCCGGGTCGAGGTGCACCAGCCACCCCTTGACGATGGCATTCCAGACCGAGTGATCGCCGACGTGCGCCGAGACGATGCCGACCCTCGCCTGGTCGCCCGTCGCCGGCCGGACCGGGGGCAGCCGGCGCCCGTCGGGCCACTGCTGCATCAGTCTGGCGCAGAGTCGGCCGTACTCCGAGAGCAGGCTGCAGTTGTTCTCTTCCTGGTAGGGGAGATAGAACGGCGGGGCGCCGACGACTCGCGCGCCATCGGCATCGGGATGGGCATCGAACCACTTGCGCAGCGCCGCGAGCTCCGCGGCGAACGCCGCCCGGCGCCGGCCCTCCTCCTCGTTGGTCTCGTACACCGGCGGCAGCTGGTTCATCGTGAGCTCCCAGCGAACCTCGGCGAAGTCCGGCTTGAGCTCAAGCGCCCGGCGGTAGCACTGGTGGGTTTCGTCCGTTCGACCCGATTGGTACAGCACGTTGCCGAGGTTGTAGTGCGCCTCAGCGGAGTCGGGCTCCAGCGCCAGCGCCCGGCGGTAGCTTTGCTCCGCTTCCTCGAGCCGCCCCTGCTCCTTCAGCACGTTCCCGAGATTCACGATTGTCGGGAAGATGCTGGGGTCGTGCCCTAGCGCCTCACGGTAGACCTGCTCGGCCTCCGTCAGTCGGCCGGCGTCTCTCAGCAGGTTGCCGAGGTTGTGATATGCGGCGAGGTAGCCGGGCTTGATCGCCAGCGCCGCGCGGTAACCCTTCTCGGCTTCCTCGAGCTGCCCCACCCCATGCAACGCGATCGCAAGGTTGTTGTGCGCCTCGGCGTAGTCGGGCTTCAGCGCGAGCGCCCTGCGATAGCTTTGCCCGGCCTCATCCAGCCGGCCGAGATCGCGCAACGCGTTTCCCAGGTTGTAATGCGCCTGCGCGTCGTCGGGTTGGAGCGTCGACGCGCGGCGGTAGCTGCGCTCGGCCTCGTCCGGCCGGCCGAGCTCCCTCAGCGCGACCCCGAGGTTGTTGTGCACCTCGGCGTAGTCGGGTTGAAGCGCGAGCGCCTTGCGAAAGCTTCGCCTGGCCTCATCGGGACGGCCCAGCCCGAGGTACGCCTTCCCGAGACTGTTCAGGGAAGCGGCCTGGGGACGCCCGAAGCGGTGGGCCGATTCGATCAGCTCGACCGCCTGGGCGTTTATCCCGAGCTGATGTGCGACCAGGCCGAGCAGATGCAGGGCATCGACGTTGCGCGGCTCGACTTGCAGGACCTGCCGGTAGATCCGCTCCGCCTCGGTCAACCGGCCCGCCTGATGGTGGTCCAGGGCGGTCTGGAGCGCCTGCTGTGTCGTCACGGTGATGGTCAAGCGCCGGTCGCGCCGTCAGTGCCGGGGCATCATCCGGGCGATCAGCGTGTTGGCGCCGGCGCCCACGGGCATTCAGAGCAGCCGGAAGCGCTTGCCTCTCGGCAGGCGGTAGGTCTCGAAATCCGATCGATCGGTCGTCAGGACCTCGGTGACGCCAGCCTCGACGGCGAGCCAGACGAGCGATGCGTCGGCGAAGTCCATCGGCCGATCACGGTACTTCGCCATCCACGCCATGAAATGCTCGAGATCCGCCGCGGTGAACTCGCTGACCGACACAAACCCGCGGTGGATGTAGGTCAGGAGCCCGAGTTGAATATCGATGCGCTCGAGCAAGTGGGTGGCCTCGGTGACGCACGGCCACGTGGTCAGCAACAGCGCGTGGCCCGCGGCTTTCAGTGTCTTGGTGATCGGCGCGTAATGACGATCGCTCCTGTCGAACATCGCCACCAGGGCGCCGGAATCAACGACGATGCTTCGCACGGAGCCTGCGCTTGAGCCGTTCCGAAACGTTCTGCGAGTTACGAGAGTTGCCCGAGCCTTCGAGGTTCTTCGTGAGCTCGATCAAGGCCTCGTAAGGCGTGACGCCCCCTGCGATCTCGCGTGCGAGCGCACGCGCGACGACGGCCGTCTTGGTGAGGCCTCGCCGCCTGCAATAGCGCGCGAGCCGCTCCTCGAGCTTTGGATCCAGTCTTACCGCCAGCATGGTCACTCCCATCAGGACGAAAGTGTCAGACGAATTGTATAACATCTGCTATACGGCTTGTCTGACAGAACCGCCTCACCGCCGGGCACCTTTCCGCCCGGGCAAAGCGTATCGGCCGTTGCGGAATCATGGCGCTGGAAGAAGGAACAGCGTTACGCGGCCCGAGCACTTTGCGCGATCTGGCGCCCGGCAGGATTTGAACCCGCGACCCCCTGGTTCGTAGCCAGGTCTTCAGTGCCACGGCCTCAACCGCGCCCTGAGCGCATTGGCGCCGACGGCGAGCACGGACACGAGGATCAGCACCGGGTAGAGATCGGGCACGCGATGCTATGCCGCTTCGTCAAATGGGTAAACTCCCCGCTTCAGCGTCTGGGAGGAGGCCGAAATGAAAAAGTGGCTACTGGCGGGATCTCTCGCGCTTCTTTCGTCGGTTGCGTTCGGGCAGGGATTCCCCGAGCGGCCCGTGCGCCTGATCGTGGCGCTGCCGCCCGGCGGCTCGCCGGACCTCATCGCGCGCACCATCGCGCAGGGGCTCCAAGGGGTCTGGCCGCTGCCGGTAGTGGTGGAGAACCGGCCCGGCGCCAGCCAAAACATCGCCTCCGACCTGGTGGCCAAGAGCGCGCCCGACGGGTACACCTGGCTGGTCGCACCCGACAACGTGTTCGTGGTCAACCCGTATCTTGGCAAGCAGTCCTTCGATCCTCTCGTCGACCTCGCGCCCGTCACGCTGCTCGCGCGCATCCAGTTCCTGCTCGTGGTGCATCCGTCGGTGCCGGCGAACTCGGTGTCCGAGCTGGTCGCCTACGCGAAGTCCAGGCCGGGCGAGCTCAACTTCGGCTCCTCGGGCACCGGCAGCCCGCAGTTCCTCGGCGGCACGCTGCTGACCCAGCTCTCGGGCACGAAAATGAACCATGTGCCGTACAAGGGCGCCGCGCCGGCGGTGACGGACCTGCTGGCGGGCCGGATCCAGGTCTGGATCGGCGCCGCGAACTCGCTCCTTCCGCACATCCGCGCCGGCAAGCTGCGGCTGCTCGCGACTGCCGCTTCGCAGCGCTTCGACCAGGTTCCCGATGTGCCCACGGTCGCGGAGGCAGGCGTTCCCGGCTTCGCGCTTTACCCCTGGATCGGCCTGTTCGTGCCGGCGAAGACCCCGCCCGAGGTGATCGCGAAGGTGAATGCCGAGGCGAGCCGGATCCTCGCCCTGCCCGACGTCAGGGCGCGGCTGGTGCCGCAGGGCATTGACCTCTCGACCGGCTCGCCCGAGGATCTGGCGAAGCTCGTCCGCGAGGATCACGCGCGCTGGGGCTAGGTGATCCGCGATGCGGGGGTCAAGGCGGAATGAGCGTGGCGCGCGTCAGTCGATCTTCACGCCGATGTCCCGCACGAGCTTCCCGTACCTTTCGTAATCGCTCTTGATGAGGGCGGCGAACTCCGCCGGTGAGGTCGCAAACACCTGCAGGCCCCCGGCGTTGTTGAGCCTCTCCTTGACGTCCGGCGAAGCGAGCGCTTTCGCGATCTCCCCGCGCAGCCGGGCGAGGACCGGCTCCGGCGTCCCGGCGGGCGCAAAGAGGCCCAGCCAGATCGTCATCTCGTAGCCGGGGTACACCTCGCCGATCGCCGGCAGGTCGGGGAAAAGATGCGAGCGCTTCGCCCCGGTGACCGCGAGCGCGCGCAGCCGCCCGGCCTTGATCTGCGGCGCGGTCGACGTGCCGGCGAACATCGCCGCGACCTCGCCTGCGACCGTGGCACGCGTGGCGGGCGAGCCGCCCTTGTACGGGATATGGACCAGGTTGATCCCCGCGCGCTGCTTGAGCGCCTCCATCATGAACTGGTGCTGGCTGCCGTTGCCGGCGGAGGCGTAGTTGAGGGGCGGGTTCGCTTTGCGCGCGTACTCGACGAACTCCTGGAAGGTCTTCACCGGCAGCGACGGGTTCACCGACAGCACGAACATGTTCGACACCAGCGAAGCGACGGGCACGAGATCCCGTTGCACGTCGATCGGCATGCGGCTGTAGACGTGCGGATTGATGGCGACGAGCGAATCCGCGCCGAGCAGCAGCGTGTAGCCGTCCGCCTCGCCTTTCGCGACCAGCTCGGCGGCGATGTTGCCGTTCGAGCCGGGCCGGTTCTCGATCACGACCGGCTGCCCGAGGCCGCCCGCGATCTTCTCGCCGACGATGCGGGCGGTCAGATCCGGGGCGCCGCCCGGCGCAACGGTGTTGACGATCCGGACCGGACGCGAGGGATACTGGGCCAGCGGCGCCGTTGCGCCAGCGAGCAACGCCACGGCGAGCGCGGCGGCGACGCGTGCAGGTCTCATGATTTCCCCTCCTCCTTTCCAGTGCGCATCATCCCGGCCGACATCGAGCCGGCATAGCCCGTCTCGACCCGCGCGTCGACGACCGCAACCGCGCCGCCGCGGACGGCGTCGATCGCGTCGCGCAGCACGGCGACGAGCTTCGCGGCGTCGGTCACCGGGCCGAAGCCGGCCGCCCCCTGCGCGCGCGCGATCCCCGCAAGGTCGATGTCCGGCTCGGCGATGCGCTGGCCGATCCAGCGGTTCTCGACCGGGCGGCCGCGCTCGCGCGCCACGCGCTCCTGGTGCAGCTCGTCGTTGAAGAACGAGCGGTTGTTCGCCACCACGATGAGCAGCGGGATGCGGTAGTGGGTCGCCGTCCACAGCGCGGTGACGCCCATCAGGTAGTCGCCGTCGCCCATGACCGCGACGGGAATCCGGCCGGAGCCGCGCAGCGCCAGCGCCGCACCGACCGCCATTCCCGGCCCCGAGCCGACCCCGGCGCCGCCGTCGTAGCCCAGAAAGTCGAGCGGATGGCGGAACGCGCGGTACGCGCCGTCCCAGCTAAGCGGCGTCCGAAGGATGGACGCGTCGGCGTCGCCGAGCGCCTCGTTCAGCGCTGCGGCGAGGGACGCAACGGTCAGTTCGCCGCCCGCGTGCGCCGTCGCAGCGGGCGCAGGCTGGCTCGCCGCCCCTCGCGATCCGGTACGGCGGCTCACCGCTTCGAGAAGCAGCGGCACAACGACATCGGGCTCGGCGAGCAGGTGACAGTCGACCGGGTGCAGGCCCTGATAGTCCATGCTCCAGCCACGGTGACTGTGGAGATCAACCGACACCTGGATGACCTTCGTCGGGACGTCCGCCGTGCCGTGCGCCGTCTTGAGCGTGCCCGCGACGTCGACCCAGTCGAGGCTGAGGATGACGTCCGCGCCGCGGATCACCTCGGTGCCGGCCGGGGTCAGGAACGTCGAGGGCGGCGCCGCGTGGAGCGGATGATCGGTCGGGAAGGCCGCCGCCTGCTTGAGGTTCGTGAGCACGCGCGCGCCGAGCCGCTCCGCGAGCGCCACGCGGTTGGCCCACGCCGCTTCGCTCCGGCCGACGCGCCCGGCGAGGATCACCGGCCGCTTCGCGCCGTCGAGGAGCTGCGCAGCACGCAGCACGAGCTCCGGCGCCGGCTGCGCCGGCGGCGGCGGCAGGTAGCGCGCGGGGTCGGGAACCGGCGGCAGCGCGTCGATCCGGGACTCCTGGAGCGCGGCGTCGAGGCAGACGTAGACCGGTCCGCACGGCGCGGTGCGCGCGAGCAGCGCGGCGCGCAGCACCGACTCCTGCGCGGCGGACACCGATGCGGGCTGGTCGTCCCACTTCGTGAAATCACGCACCAGCGCGCCCTGGTCGCGCGCGGTGTGGATCCAGTCGATCCAGGGCCGGCGCTTGGCGGCGTCGACCGGCCCGGTGGCGCCGAGCACGAGGACCGGGACGCGGTCGCACCAGGCGTTGAAGATCGTCATCGTCGCGTGCATCAGCCCGACGTTCGCGTGCACGGCGGCGGCCATCATCCGCTCGCACACCCGATAGTAGCCGTGGGCGATCCCGACCGCGTGCTCCTCGTGCAGCACGAGCAGCATCTGCGGCCGGTCGTTGCCGAGGAAATTGACGATGCTGTCGTGCAGGCCCCGGTAGCTCGCGCCCGGGTTGAGGGCGATGAACGGCACGTCGAGGGCGCGCAACGTTGCCGCGACGGCGTCGCTCCCCCAATAGCTCGTCGGCGCCGCGGCGGCGGGTTTCTCCTCGCGGAGGGGCAAGACCCCCCGCTCGCTTCGCTCGCCGCCCCCCTTATCAAGGGGGGCAGTCACTGCGCGTTTGTTCACGTCCATGTCACACCTTGAATGACGTCAGGACCTGGGGCGGAAACAGCTCTTCCGGCGAGAGCTTCCGGTGGCAGACGCCTTGCTCGAAGGCGAACTGCAGGAACGCTTCCAGCGTGCGGCGGTTCGGCTCGAGCCCGTACGGGAACGGGTCGTCGCCGAACACGCGGCCGAGCTGGGAGACGTAGTCGCCCAGCCAGGCAAGCGGAGCATGCGACGCGGTCACCTCGCCGAGGCGCGCGAGCGAGCGCCGTTTCGCTTCCTCGAACGCCTTGAGCAGGTTCATCGCGACCCAGGGATCGCGATCGAGCACCTCGCGCCGGAGCGCGAGCACGTGCATGATCGGAAACACGCCCGACTTGCGGAAGTGCGCTTCCTCGGCCTCGCGGTAGTTCGGGTACAGCCGCGCCATCTTTCCTTCGACGAACGCGCGGGGCGGGCGGGCGGAGAGCACTGCGTCGAGCTCCCCGGCGAGCAGCATCCCGCTGAGCGTCTTGTCCGGCACCGGGCGGAGCCGCAGGCCCGGCGGGAGCTTCAGCGCCACCTTCTCGACCCGGCCGGGCTCGTTGACGCCGGCCTGGACCCATTCGATGTCGGCGAGCCTCAGGCCCAGCTCGTGCGCGATGTAGCCGCGGCTGTAGATCGCGGCCGTCTGCGCCCACTCGGGCACGCCGATGCGCTTGCCGGCGAGATCGGCCGGCTTTTTCACCGGCCCGTCGGGGCGAACGTAGATCGAGGACAACCGGAACACGCGCGACGGGAAAACCGGCAGCGCAACGACGCTGGCGTCGTCCTGCGAGCGGAACGAAACGTATTTCGCGAAGGACAGCTCGGTGACGTCCCACTCGCGGTACTTCGTGAACCGGTAGAAGATCTCCTCGACCGGGAGGTTGAGCCAGACGAGCTCGATCCCGTCCGGGCGGACGGTGCCGTGGGCGACGTCGCGCGTGTGGTCGTAATCGCCGAGCGCGAGGGTGAGGCGCAGGCGGTTCATGTTCTCTGTCATTCCGGCGAACGCCGGAATCCAGGCGAAGAACTGGGTCCCGGCCTGCGCCGGGAGTGAGCCGGGAATTCGGCAGGCGTGCCTGCGCACGCCTGCCGCCGGCGAACGCCGGCGCCGATGCAGCGGCGCTGGCAAGCGTCGCGCACCGCGCTCACGCGGCCAACTTGCCCCGGTTGGTGCCGAATCCGACCTCCGAGCCGAGCAGCGCCGCCGGGTGCTTCAGGTCCTCCTGCCACAGCAGCGACTCCATGTAGATGTTGAGCGGCTGGTCCTGGACGGTGAGCTCGTAGACGTACTCGTCGTACGAGGCGTGGTTATGGACGGCCCAGCCCGGCGCCGAGAGCATGAGGTCGCCCGCCTGCCACTCGTAGCGGTTCCCGGCGACGATCGAGTAGCCGCGGCCGCTGAAGTAGTAGTTGATCGCCGCCGAGACGTGCCGGTGCGGCCGGTCGACGATCTTCGGCGGGCGGATCGTCATCGTCGCGAAGAAGTTCGGCGTGATGCCGTTCATCCGCCCGGTCATCGGGTTGTACATCATGTAGAGCCGCCGCCCGACGTAGTCGCTTCCGAGCGCCTCGAGCTTGTCGAGCTCGCGCTTCACCGTCTCCCACGGGAAGTGCAGCGGCTTCGATGCGACCGCCTGCGGGTTGATCAGGATCTCGTACGGCATCAGCATCCCGCCGTCCTCGCCGATCGGGAACATGCCGAACGGGCTACGCCGGCGCGGGTCATCCCGCTCTTTCGGGCTACGGGGGACCCCTTCCTTTCCCCCGTCGGCGTCCGACTCGCGAACGGCCTCCACCTCGGCTGCCGGGTCGAGCTCCGGCAGGTAGACCTCCATGTGCTGCAGCAGGGGAACGTTCGAGTACGTCAGCCGCACCTGGAGGTCGGCCCCGTCGTTCGCGTGCCAGTAGGTCGCATACGACGGGTGGTTCCAGACGTCGTAGCGCCGGAAATCGATGCGCCGGCCGGCCACGACCGTGTGCCCGGTCCCGCCGATGCAGAAGTTCACTTCGGTCGCGTTGTGCCGGAACGCCCGCGTCTTCTCGCCGGGCTTGAGCACCGAGAGCTTCACCTGGATTCCGGGCGCGAAGCCGGGCGTGTCGCCGGCCGCGAGCGGATGGACGATCAGCGACTCGCGCCGGCCGTCCGCGGGGGCAGCGAGGCTCGCGAGCCGCTCGACCTCGGCGTCGATCTCCCGCTTGGTGACCACGATCGGCGGCCAGAGGTTGTTCTCGCGCGGCCGCTTGCTCGTCGCATCGACGAAACGGCCGCTCAGCTGCTGGAACGGTTTGCGCAGATCGTTCATGGCTTGCTCCTCGTTCGTTCTCAGGCGTGGCTCGCGACCCGGATGCGCGGCTTCGCCCGCTGCGGGTGGGGAAACGGCCGGCCCTTGCCGGCCTTCACCGCCCGCGCGTAGATCTCGGCGCCGAGCGCAAGATCGGAGATGCCCATCCCCATCGCCTTGAACAGCGTCAGGTCGTCGCCGGCCTGGCGCCCGACGCCGCCCGCGATCACGCGCGAGAGCGGCATCACCTTGTCCCACCGCGGGCCGGGCGGACCGAACCGGGTCATGAACTCCCGCGCGAGCCGGTGCACCGCCGGCAGGCTGTCGACCGCGATCCGGCCCGCGCGGTCGAAGAGGTCCTGCGCGAACTCCTCGCGCTCCGGCGTGATGGCGCCGACCGCGTTCACGTGCGCCCCGCGGGCGAGCATGGCCGCAGCGAGGAACGGCTCGGTCGCGCGCGTCACGAGCGTGACGATGGGCGCGCCCTCGACCGCCGCCGCGACCGACCCGAAGTCGCGCGCCTCGAGCCCGAGCTCCGCGCGCACCCGGTCGGCGAACTGGCGGCGGCTCTCGGACCGCGGGCTGAAGACGCGCAGGCGCCGCAGCGGGCGCACGGCATGGACGGCGGCCACCTGCAGCAACGCCTGCTTGCCGGTGCCGATGATCGCGAGCTCGTCGGCTTCCTTCGCGGCGAGCCGGTCGGTCGCGACGCCCGAGATCCCGCCGGTGCGGAGCTGTCCGAGCGCGAACGCCTCGATGATGCACTTCAGCGAGCCGTCGTCCGCGTCGATCACGACCAGCAGCGGCGTCGCGCCGCCCGGGGTGTGCGCCCAGGTCTTGGTCGCCGCGAGCTTTGCGCCCGTGAACACCGCGCCGATCGCGTGCAGGTTGGCCTCGCCCCAACCCACGTGGGTCTTGACCATGTTCTGGGCGCGCCCGGCGGCTTCCTCCGCGAGCGCGCGCTCGAGCGCGACGATCGCGTCGCCGAGATCGATCAGCTCCACCACCTCGGCCTCGGTGATCCAGATCGGATCGCTCATCGCGCTGCCTCTTTGATCATCGCGGTTTGGAGTACTCTCACCTGCGGCGCCCGGGTATCGCGCCCCGCGCCGGCCGGCCGGGGGGCTCCGTCGCGGCAACTATATACTCTGGCTGTCGTTGCGCGCGAGCGCGGGCAGAATACGTGCCGTGAACGCATAATCACGGCCATGGTGCGGCTCCCTTCCGTCTTCGTGTCCCACGGCTCGCCGACCCTCGCGCTCGACCCCGGCTCGACCGGCCCGGCGCTCGCGAGGCTCGCGGCATCGCTGCCGCGTCCCGAGACGGTCCTCGTCGCATCCGCTCATTGGGAGACGCCGCGGCCGATGGTGAGCGGGGCACCGCGACCGGAGACGATTCACGACTTCGGCGGATTCCCGCAGCCGCTGTTCGAGATCCAGTATCCCGCGCCCGGCGCGCCGGCGGTCGCGGCCCGCGCGCGCGAGCTGCTCGCCGCGTCGGGGTTCGACGCCGCGCTCGATCCGGAGCGCGGGCTCGATCACGGCGCGTGGGTGCCCCTGCGGTTCATGTATCCGCACGCGGACGTGCCCGTGACGCAGGTTTCGATCCAGCCGGGGCGCGGTCCCGCGCACCACCACCGGCTCGGGGCGGCGCTCGCCCCGCTCGCCGACGAAGGCGTGCTCATCCTCGGCTCGGGCAGCGCGACGCACAACCTGCGCGAAGTGCAGTGGCGCGCGCGCGCGAACGAGGACGTGCCGGCCTGGGTGCAGGCGTTCCGTGCCTGGCTCGTCGACGCGCTCGCGCGGCGCGACCTCGAGGCGCTGCTCGACTACCGTGCCCGCGCGCCGCACGCCGTGCGCAACCACCCGACCGACGAGCACCTGCTGCCGCTCTACGTCGCGCTGGGCGCCGGGGGCCGCGAACCGACGATCGACCACGTCCACGACGACGTGACGTTCGGTGTGCTCGGGATGGACGTCTTCGTCATGCGGCCTTCCCGTTCGGCGGAGCGCCTCGCCGCCTAGATGCACTTCCAGGACGTCATCCTCCGTCTCCAGCAGTTCTGGGGCGAACGCGGCTGCGCGCTGCTTCAGCCGTACGACATCGAGGTCGGGGCGGGAACGTTCCACACCGCGACCTTTCTGCGCGCGATCGGGCCGGAGCCATGGAAGGCGGCCTACGTGCAGCCTTCGCGGCGGCCAAAGGACGGCCGCTACGGCGACAACCCGAACCGGCTGCAGCACTATTACCAGTACCAGGTGGCGTTGAAACCCTCACCCGACGACATCCAGGATCTCTACCTCGAGTCCTTGCGCGCGCTCGGCGTCGATTCCGCCGCGCACGACATCCGGTTCGTCGAGGACGACTGGGAGTCGCCGACGCTCGGCGCCTGGGGCCTCGGCTGGGAGGTGTGGCTGGACGGAATGGAGGTGACGCAGTTCACCTACTTCCAGGAGGTCGGGAGCCTGCCCTGCAAGCCGGTGCTCGGCGAGATCACCTACGGGCTCGAGCGGCTAACGATGTACCTGCAGGGGGTCGAGAACGTCTTCGATCTCGCCTGGACGCCGGGCGTGACCTACGGCGACGTGTACCACCAGAACGAGGTCGAGCAGTCGAAATACAACTTCGAGGCCGCCGACCCGAAGTGGCTCCTCGGACAGTTCGGCGACTACGAGCGGGAGGCGCAGCGGTTGATGGCGGCGGGGCTTGCGCTGCCGGCGTACGAGATGGTCATGAAGTGCTCGCACACGTTCAACCTGCTCGATGCGCGCGGCGCGATCTCGGTGACCGAGCGGGCGGCGTACATCGGCCGGGTGCGAGCGCTCGCCCGGGCCGTAGCGCAGGCGTACTACGAGTCGCGCGAGAAGCTCGGGTTTCCGATGCTGAAGAAAACGGCCTGATGACTTCGTCGCTGCTCGTCGAGCTGCTGACCGAGGAGCTGCCGCCCAAGGCGCTGCGGCATCTCGGGTACGAGTTCGCCGATGCGCTGGTTGCCGGGCTGCGGGCGGACGGCTTCGCGCCCGCTGACGGGGCCTTCACCGTGTTCGCGACGCCGCGACGCCTCGGCGTGCTGGTTCGCGAAGTCGCGGAGAAAGCGCGAGATCAGGAGGTCGTAATAAAGGGGCCATCCGTCAAGGTCGGCCTGGGCGCCGACGGCACGCCTTCGCAGGCGTTGCTCGGCTTCACCAAGAAGCGCGGCGTCGCGGTCGAGAAGCTCGAACGAGTCCACGACGGGAAGCAGGAAGTGTTCGCCGTCCGCGAGCTGGTCACCGGCAGCGGGCTCGAGACGAGTCTCGACGCAAAGGTGGCGGACGCGCTTCGCAGGGCATCCGGGAATCTCAGGAACATGCGCTGGGGCGATCACGACGAGGCCTTCGTGCGGCCGGCGCACGGCCTGGTGATGCTCCACGGCGATCGCGTCGTCCCGGGCAAGGTCCTTGGTCAGGAGAGCGGGCGCAGGACGCGCGGGCATCGCTTCATCGGCAAGGGCGCGATCGAGATTCCCCGTGCCGACGACTATGAGGGACTGCTCGAGCGCGAAGGCAAGGTGATCGCGAACTTCGAGTTGCGCGCCCGGAAGATCCGCACGGACCTCGCCGCCGCCGCGGGCGGGGCGTCGATCGCCGCCGAGGACGCGCTCTATGACGAGGTCACGGCGCTCGTCGAGTGGCCCGCTGTGTACGAAGGCCACTTCGAGAAGGCGTTCCTCGAGGTCCCCCAGGAATGCCTGATGCTCACGATGAAGCAGAACCAGAAGTACTTTCCCCTGGTGGACGGACAGGGAAAGCTGCTCAACCGGTTCCTCATCGTCTCCAACATGGAGATCGCGCACCCCCGCAACATCGTCCACGGGAACGAGCGGGTGCTGCGGGCCAGGCTCGCCGACGCCAAGTTCTTCTACGACCAGGACCGGCGCGCTTCCCTCGAGTCGCGCGTGCCGGCGCTTGCGAACGTGGTGTTCCAGGGGAAGCTCGGCACCCAGCTCGACCGGGTGGCGCGAATCGAGCAGCTCGCCGGCCTGATCGCGCGGAAGCTCGGCGCCGATGAAAAGCTTGCGCGCCGCACCGCGCACCTGTGCAAGGCGGATCTCCTCACCGGGATGGTCGGCGAGTTCCCCGAGCTTCAGGGCGTCATGGGCATGCACTACGCCCGGCACGACGGCGAGCCCGAGGCGGTCGCCGCGGGCATCGAGGCGCATCACCACCCGCGCTTTGCCGGCGACTCGCTGCCGGGAGACCGCATCGGCGCCAGCGTTGCGCTCGCCGACAAGCTCGACACGCTGGTCGGGCTGTTCGGCATCGGCCAGCAGCCCACGGGCGACAAGGATCCGCTCGGGCTGCGCCGGCAGGCGCTCGGCGCGGTTCGCATCCTCGTCGAGCAGGGCCTGCCGTTGCCGCTCTCCGACCTGATAGCCGCGGCATTCGCGGTCTATCCGCCCGACGTGCTGGGCGACGCGCGCACCGATGTCGAGACATTCGTTCTCGAGCGCATGCGCGCCTATCTCCGCGACGCCGGCTATAGCGCGAACGAGGTGGAGGCCGTGCTCTGCATGCGACCCATGCGGCTCGATCTCGTCCCGCACCAGCTCGCCGCGGTGCGGGCGTTCGCCGGTCTCCCCGAGGCGGAAAGCCTCGCTGCAGCCAACAAGCGGGTCGCGAACATCCTCCGGCAGGCGGCCGCCAAAGGCGAATCGTTCCAGAACGCCGAGGCGAGGATGCTCAAGGAGCCCGGGGAGCGGGCGCTCTTCGACGCCCTCCGGACCGCGTCGCAGCAGGCCACGCCCCGTTTCGAGCGCGGCGACTTCACCGGCTATCTGAAGACCTTCGCCGTGCTCAAGACGCCGGTGGATGCGTTCTTCGACACGGTCATGGTCATGGTCGACGATTCGGCGCTGCGGCAGAATCGCCTGGCGCTGCTCGCGGACCTCCGGCAGGCGATGAACCGGGTCGCCGACCTCTCGAAGCTCGCCGCATGACCGCGGCAACGAACCGCGAAGCTGGATTAAACTTCGCCGCGTCGCCATCTCGCGACACCTGCCGGCCGTGAAGCTCATCATCCTCGACCGCGACGGCGTCATCAACTTCGACAGCCCCGGCTTCATCAAGGGTCCGGACGAGTGGAAGCCGATCGCGGGCAGCCTCGAGGCGATCGCCCGCCTCACGCAGGCCGGCTACCGCGTGGTCGTGGCGACCAACCAGTCCGGCATCGGCCGCGGGCTGTTCGACATGGCGACGTTGAACACCATCAACGCCAAGATGCACAAGCAGATCAACCAGGCGGGCGGACGCATCGAGGCGATCTTCTACTGCCCCGACACCGCGGAGTCGGACTCCCGCTACCGGAAGCCGAGCCCGGGGATGCTGGTCGAGATCGGCGAGCGGTTCGCCATGCCGCTCGCGGACGTGCCCGCCGTCGGCGATTCGTTGCGCGACCTCCAGGCCGCGGCGGCGGTCAAGGCCCTGCCGATCCTGGTGCTGACCGGCAAGGGCGCGAAGACCCTCGAGGCCGGCGGGCTGCCGGAGGGCACGCGGGTCTATCCGGATCTCGCCGCGGTCGCGGCGGTGCTCGCGCAGTGATCGCGCTCCGTTCCGCGCTCTTTCTGGCGATCCTGATCGCGTTCACGCCGTTCTACTGGGCGATCGTGATGCTGTCGGCGCCGTTCTCCCGGCTCACGCGCTACCACGTGATCATCGGCTGGAACCGGACCGCGCTGTGGCTGATCCGCCGGCTGCTCGGCATCGAGCACGAAGTGCACGGCCTGGAGAACGTCCCGCGCGAGCCGAGCGTCATCCTTTCGAAGCACCAGTCGGCGTGGGAGACGATCACCTACAGCTCGATCTTCCCGCCGCACGTGTACGTGATCAAGCGGGAGCTGCTCTGGATCCCGTTCCTCGGCTGGGGACTCGGCCTGATGAGCCCGATCGCGATCAACCGCGCGCACCGGAAGGTGGCGATGCAGCGGCTGATCGAGCTCGGCGGCGAGCGCCTCGGGCAGGGCTTCTCGATCATGGTGTACCCCGAGGGGACGCGCGTCGCGGTCGGCCGGCGCGGCATCTACAAGCTGGGGGGCGCCGTGATCGCGGTGAACAACGGGGCGAAGGTGCTGCCGGTCGCGCACAACGCCGGCCTCGTCTGGCCGCGCAACTCGTTCCGGAAGTATCCCGGGAAGGTCACCGTGGTGATCGGGCCCGCGATCGACACCGCCGGCCTCACGCCGGAGCAGGTGACGCAGCGCGTCGAGGACTGGATCGAGGGCGAGATGGAACGGCTCACGCCGCCCGAGGCGGCCGCGAACTCCCCCGCTTCGCTTCGCTATGCCACCCCGCTCGACAAGGGCGCCTGAGGTGCAGCTCGAGCTGCCGTTTCTGGCCGAGCCGGGCCGGCGCGAGCTAAAGGGGCCGACGCCGAAGGCGCCCGGGCGGCTTCGACACCTCCAGCTCGGGACCCGGGTGCTCCCCTACTGGTTCCGCCGCGCACGCCGGCGCACGATCGGCATCGCCATCGAGGAGCACGGCCTGGTGGCCGCGGCACCGCGTTGGGCGACGATCGCGGAGGTGGAGGCGTTCATCCGCGAGAAGCAGCGCTGGGTGCTGAAGCGCCTCGATGAGGTCCGTCGCAACCTCCGCCCGCCTTTTCTCTGGCAGGAAGGCGCCCGGCTCCCGTATCTCGGACGCGACATCGCGCTTGCCCGCACCGCTTGGGGTCGCACCCGGCTCGCCGGGGATCGCCTGGAGGTTCCGGCGATCGTCTTCGCGGCCGCTCCGCGCCTGCGCGAGACCGTGGTCGAATGGCTTCGCGCCGCGGCGCTCGCGCTGTATCGCGAGCGGATCGCAGCGCGCGCGCCGGCGATGGGCGTACTGCTCCCGGAAGTCGGGTTATCGAATGCCGCCTCCCAGTGGGGCAGCTGCACCCAGACGCTCGATGGCCGCGGGCGAGTGCTCCTCCACTGGAAGCTCGTGCACTTCGAGCCCCGGCTGGTCGACTACGTCGTGGTCCATGAGCTCGCCCACCTGCGGCACATGAACCACTCGGCGGCGTTCTGGCGCCTCGTCGGATCGGTGTTCCGCGATCACGAGTGGGCGCGGCGCGAGCTTCGCGATCGCGGGCAGCTGATTCCGGACCTCTAGAGGGGAACCACGATGCGAATCCTGCACACCATGCTGCGAGTCGGCGACCTGGACCGCTCGGTCAAGTTCTATACCGAGGTGCTCGGCATGAAGCTGCTTCGTACCACCGACCGCCCGGACCAGAAGTATTCGCTCGCGTTCGTGGGCTACGACGACGAGGACAAGACCGCGGTGCTCGAGCTCACCTACAACTACGGCGTGGAAAGATACGAGCTCGGAACCGCTTACGGCCACGTCGCGCTCGCCGTACCGGACGCCGCCAGGGCGTGCGAGGAGGTGAAGAAGCGCGGCGGCAAGGTCACGCGCGAGGCCGGTCCGGTCAAGGGCGGGACCACGGTGATCGCCTTCGTCGAAGACCCGGACGGCTACAAGATCGAGCTGATCCAGCGGGACTAGCCGCCGGCGCCCGAACCGAGCGCGTTCGCGATCGCCACGTATTGCGGGACCCCGAGGTTCTCCGGCCGCAACCGCGGGTCGATTCCAAGCGCGCGCAACCCGTCTTCATCGATGACCCCGGCGAGCGCATTGCGCAGTTGCTTCCGGCGCTTAATGAACGCGGCGGTGACGACCCGCGCGAGCGCCGCCCGGTCGCGCACCACGAGCGTCGCCGCCGGTCTCGGCACCAGCCGCACGACCGCCGAGTCCACCTTCGGCGGGGGGCGAAATGCCCCCGGCTTCACGTCGAAGAGCTTCCGCATCTCGAAGCGGTACTGGAGCATCACCGACAGCCGGCCGTACTCGGAGGTCGACGGCGCGGCCACCATCCGGTCGACGACCTCTTTCTGCAGCATGAAGTGCGCGTCGCGCAGCCGATCGGCGACCTCGACGAGTCGAAACAGGAACGGCGTCGAGACGTTGTAGGGCAGATTGCCGACGACGCGCAGCCCGGTCGGGAGCCGCGCGAAATCGAACTTGAGCACGTCGCCGCGGTGCAGGCGCAGGCGCGGATGCTCGGCCTCTAGCCGCGCGGCGAGATCGCGGTCGATCTCGATCGCTTCGAGACCCGGGACGCGATCGAGCAGCGGTCGGGTGAGCGCACCCGTTCCGGGGCCGACCTCGACGATCGCGTCGCCGGGCTGCGGATCGACCGCCGCGACGATCTTCGCGATCACGCCGCGGTCGTGGAGGAAATGCTGGCCGTAGCGCTTGCGGGGGACGTGCGTCACGCGCGGCGGCGCTCGTGCCGGGCCATTTCGACCGCCAGCTCGACCGCCTCGAACAGGCTGGACGGGTCGGCCTTGCCGGTACCGGCGAGATCGAGCGCCGTCCCATGGTCGACGGAGGTCCGCACGAACGGCAGGCCGAGCGTGATGTTGACGCCGCGGCCAAACGACGCGTGCTTGAGCACCGGCAATCCCTGGTCGTGGTACATCGCCAGCACGCAATCGGCGTCGCGCAGCTCGCGCGGCGTGAACAGCGTATCCGCGGGAAGCGGGCCGCGCACCGCGAGTCCTTCGCGCGCGAGCTTCTCGACCACCGGGGCGATGACGTCGATCTCCTCGCGGCCGAGGTAGCCGGCCTCGCCGGCGTGCGGATTGAGCCCGGCGACGAGGATGCGGGGCCGGGCGATGCCGAAGCGCCGGCGCAGCTCCGCCTCGACGGTGCGGAGCGTGCGCTCGAGCCCCGCGCACGTGATCTCCCGCGCCACGTCCGCGAGCGCGAGATGGGTGGTCGCGAGCGCGACGCGCAGACCTCCGCCCACGAGCATCATCACGACGTCAGCGCTGGCGCGCCCGGCGAGATACTCGGTGTGGCCCGTGAACGGAATACCGGCGTCGTTGATGACGCTCTTCTGGACCGGCGCGGTCACGAGCGCGTCGAACGTGCCGGCGAGGCAACCGTCGACTGCGGCGTCGAGCAGCGCGAGAACGTAGCCGCTGTTCGCCGGGTCGAGGCGTCCCGGGGTGACCGGCGCGGCCGTTGGCCGGTGCAGGACCTCGAGCGCCCCGGGCGACGGGGCCCTGGCGGCATCGAAGTCCGCGAGCGGGACGTCGCGATCGAGCCGGGCGGCGCGCGCGGCGAGGACCGCCCGGTCACCGAGCACCACGACGCGCGCGTCGAACGCGCGGTCGGCAAGCGCGAGGCAGACGTCGGGGCCGATGCCGGCGGGCTCGCCGGAGGTGACGGCGATGACCGGGGGACGAATCGTGGGGAGCGCGGGATCGGCCGGTGGTGCTGCGCGGCGCTTCGCTTTACCCATCACCGGGCATCACCGCTCTTCCAGCCGGTAGTCGACGTAGGAGCGGTCCCGGAGCTGCCGGAGCCATTCCTGGTACGCCTCGTCGGCCCGGCGGTCGCGCAGCACCCGGCGCGCCTCGATGCGCTTGCGGTCCGCGGCGAGGTCGGCGGTCCGTCGCTCCTCGACCTGGATGATGTGGTACCCGAACGGCGTGCGCACCGGTTGCGACAGCTCGCCGATCTTCAGCGCGTTCATCGCGCGCTCGAACTCCGGCACCAGGTCGCCGGGCACCGTCCAGCCGAGCTCGCCGCCCCGTTGCGCGGAGGCGGTGTCGTCGGAGTTCAGCCGCGCGAGCTCGGCGAAGCTCGTGCCCTCGGCGATGCGCTGGCGCAGCACCGTGATCTTGCGCCGCGCCTCGGTTTCGGACACGAGCTCGCTCACGCGCGCGAGGATGTGCCGCGCGCGCGTCTGCTCGGCCATGAACGACCCGCCACCGCCGCGCCGGTCGTTGAGCCTGACGATGTGGAAACCCGCGGGGCTGCGCAGGACATCGCTCACTTCGCCGGGCTTCAGCTTGACGAGCGCCTCGGCGAAGAGCTCCGGCAGCCGGTCGCGCTCGCGCCAGCCCATGCCGCCGCCCTTGAGCGCGTCCGGCGCATCGGAGTAGCTGACCGCGAGCTGCGCGAAGTCGGCGCCGCCGCGCGCCTTGGCGAGCGCTTCCTGGGCGCGCCGCAGCCGCGCGTCGACCTGTTCCGGGCTCGCGCTCTCGGGGACGCGCACCAGGATGTGCGAGAGGTCGAACTGGGTGCCGGCGTCGCCCGCCTGCAGCTCCTGGAGGAAGTTCTCGATCTCGCTCTCGCCGATCTGGATCTTGCTGTCGACCTCGCGCTCGCGCAGCCGCGAGATCACGATCTCGTTGCGGATGTCCTCGCGGAAGCGGTCGAACGACACGCCCTCGCGCTCGAGCGTGCGGCGGAAATCGGCGAGCGTCAGCTTGTTGTTCTCGGCGATCAGCTGCATGGTGCGGTCGACCTGAAGGTCGTCGACGCGCACGCCGGTGTCGCGCGCGAACTGAATCTGCGCGCGGTCCATGATCATCCGCTCGAGGACCTGGCGCAGATTCAGT
>Ga0209342_10002309_pt1 | contig 20616 bp, 26 predicted proteins | sample RifCSP16_2_FD_184023 | JGI IMG/M metagenome (GOLD analysis project Ga0209342, IMG submission 184023) | Soil microbial communities from Rifle, Colorado - Rifle CSP2_sed 16_2 (SPAdes) (version 2) | ecosystem: Environmental > Terrestrial > Deep subsurface > Rock core/Sediment | place: Rifle... | reverse complement strand
CGCGGGCGCCCTCCTCAGCGAAAAAAAGGCCCCCCCCGGCGCAGTGGGAAACCCAGGGGGCCCGCGGTGAGCAGCGGCAAGAGGCGTCAGGCGCCGACGCCGGCAGCGGCGGCGAAGAGGCCCCCGGGACGCCCTCGCCACCCTCGCCACCACGAGGCCTACATCGCCGTCGGACCGCCGCCAGCGGATCCGCTCGCGGCCGTCGGATGGGCCCAGCGAATCCTGATCGTGGCGATGCGCAAGGCCGCGGAGGATCCCATGATCGACGAGCGCCTGCGCCGGCAGGAGCTGCGCGCGACCGCGAAGGCCCTCGCCGATCTCGTCCCGAGCGAGCGCCTGCGCCAGGCCGAGGCGGCGGTCCGCAAGGATGCCGCGCTGGTCGATGCGATCCCGGATCCCCAACTCGTCGATGCCACGATCCAGCCTCACAGAGCTCTCCGCGCTCGCCCTCGCCGGCGCGACTGACGAGAGCGGCCCGGTCGAGATCGATCTCGCGATCGACCTCGTGCACGTGCCCCGGTCGCACTGGTCGCGCCGTGGCCCCGGCGTCGGCGATCACATCATGCGGGTTGGCGGACGGTGGGACCGGCGGCGTGGCGAGTACACGGGCGACGCGCGCCAGGTGCGCCAGGTGTTCGTGCAGGACGGGCAGCTCGAGGCGGCGCGGTGGTTCTGCTCGTGGCTGGAGGCGTGGATCGAGGGCACGCCACTCGACCCGGCGATCTACACGGCGGCGTTCGTGGGGGGGCGCCGCGGCGGCAAGTCCGACCTGGGCGTGACCATCGCCGGCGCGCTCGCACCGATCGCGATGCCCGGGTCGATCGCGTGGATCGTCACGCCAGAGCACGAGAAGGACGAGGGCGATGAGATCCAGCGTGCCGTGCAGGAGCTGTTGCCGGCGGCGTGGTACCAGTGGCGGGGAAACCCTAAGCGCACCTTCACGCTCGCAAACCGGAGCAAGATCATGCTGAGGTCCAGCTACAAGCCCGCGCGGATGAAAAAGGGGCGGGCGGACATCGTGCTCCTGAACGAAGCGCAGGAGATGCCGGAGACGACCTACGTCCACGTCCGCGCGCCGATCGCGGATCGCCGCGGGCTCGTCATCCTCGCAGCGAACCCACCCGACAAGCCGATCGGCGAATGGGTCAGCACGATGGTCGAGGAAACGCGCGCCGGCAAGCGGCCGGCGACACGCGTCTTCACCTTCGACCCCCGCCTGAACCCGGCGATCGATCACGCGAGCCTCGACGCGATCCAGGGGGAGACGGACAGCGATACGTTCCGGCGCGAGATCCTCGGCGAGTTTTTACCGCCGCGCGACCGCGTCCTCTACGCGTTCTCACCCACGCACAATGTGGCGCCATTCCCGGACGTGGGCGACGCGACGGAGGCGGTCCTGCGCAAGCACTTCGGCCGCCCTTTCCGCGTGATGATCACCGCCGACTTCCAGCGCTCGCCGCACATGGCGGCGGGGAAGTGGCGATGGTCCCGCAACCCTGCCGACGCGTCCGACCCGCTCATGTGGCGCGTCGGCGAGTTCGTGGTGGAGCAGGGTGACGAGGACGATCTCATCGACGCGTTCGAGGGCGAAGGCCTGCGCGGCGACGAAGTGGCCGTGGTCGCCGACGCGTCCGGCGAGTGGCAAGACGCCGATCGTTCGGGGTGGCGAGGATCCTACGATATGTTCCGTCGCCGCGGCTGGCGGTGGATCTACCCCCCCGATGTGAAAATGAAAAAGAACCCCATGATCCTTGAGCGCGTGGCCGCGGCGAACGCGCGCTTCTGCGACGCCGCCGGCGTCCGGCGTCTGTTTCTGACCCCGGACCTCGAGCACTCGATCGCAGCTGTCAAGCGGTGGGAAAACAAGCAGGGGTTCCCTCACCGGCGCTCGCGGTGGGCGCACATTGGCGACGAGCTCACCTATGGCGTCTGGCGTTTCTACCCGCGCCGGCGCGGCCCTGGTAGCGTGGAGCGAATGAAGGTCGACCGGATCCCGAGCGTGCGCCGGCGTGACCTCGAGGTGTGGTGATGGAGTTTGGTCTCTTGCACCTGCAGCGCCAGCCGGACATTGGCGACGAGCCGTCGAAGCGCTACCTGTCGGTGCGTGCTCCACGCTCCGAGCGTTTCGTCGAGCACCCCGGCATGGCGCTCAATCCGCGGAAGATCGTCGCGATCTTCGCGCTCGCGGAGCAGGGGTGGCCGCAGGTGCAGTGCGATCTCTTCGAGGATGTCGTCGAGAGGGACGGGCACCTACGCGCGCAGATCGAGCCGCGCATCGAGGCGGTGGCCGGGAAATCGTGGACCCTGCAGGCCGGTGGCCCAGATCCGGCGGATATCGATGCGGCGCATCTGCTCGAGGACGCAGTGCGCGCCGTGCCTAACGTCCCGGAGGTCTTGGAGCACCAGCTCACGTCCACCTTCTACGGGTACGCGGCCACAGAGATCGTCTGGGAGCAGAACCGTGACGGCATGGTCGTCCCCGTGTGGTTCGGCAATACGCCGCACCGGAGGTTCCGGTTCGACGAGGACGACAACCCCTTCGTCCTCGTCGATGACGACACGCGCACCGGCATCGCGCTCGAGCGCGGCCGGTGGATGTTCTCGCGCCGTCGCGGGCGCCGTGCGGCGCGTGCTGGTCTGCTGCGGTCCGCGACCTGGTGGTCCCACTTCAAAACGCTCTCGGTGCGCGACTGGGTGCTCTACTCGGAGAAGTTCGGGCTCCCGTACATCCTCGGCCGTTACGAGGAGGGAGCGAGCGATGAGGACAAAAAGGTCCTCAAGCAAGCGTTGCAGGAGCTCGGCAAGGACTCGATCGCGGCACTATCGAAAAACGTGGAGGTGCTGATCGAGTCGGCGAAGGCGGGCGGCAAGAGCGACGACGTACACGGCGCGCTGGTCGCGCTGTGCAACGCGGAGATATCGAAGCTGATCACCGGTGCGACGCTCACCGGAGAGACCGGGGGGCCCGGCTCATTCGCGCTCGGTCGAGTGCATCAGGACACCCGGTTCGATCTCGTGCAGTCGGACGCGGAACGCTTGGCCATCCGGTTCGAGCAGGACGTCGGCGTGCCATTCGTGCGGTTCAACTCGTTCCCGGCCGGCACGCGGCCGCCGCGGCTGAAGATCCATGTGGTGCGCGACGTGGCGCCAAAGGAGCGGGCGGAGATCATGGCGGTCGTCCTCAACGAACTCCGGCTACCTCTCGACGCCGAGCAGATCCGGCAAGAGTTCCAGCTCAAGGCACCGCGGGCCGGCGGCGAGGCAGCGACGCCGGAGCAGGCACCCGGGCGGACGAGCCCGGTCGTGTAACTCGCGATCCGCTGGCGATTGTTGCAGGGTGGTGGGCTCGCTGCGATTCTCGAATGCGTGGAGAGACTTCCTCGCAGGCTGGAGCACGCGCTGCCGCTCCGGGCCGACACCCAGCACGCGGTCTTGGCGCTGCGGTACGACGGCCACGACCTCGCGTCCAGCGATCGCGCCGATCTGCTTGCAAAGGTGCGTGCGGGGCAGTTCGCCGGCCGGCTCGAGGTCGAAGCGATCACGTATATCCAGCGCGCGACCCCGAACCGAAACGCGCTGCGATTCAAGCCATCGATCCTTCGCGCGTTCGCGAAGTCGTTCGCGGGCCAGCCGGTCCTTCGCGATCACCAGCACGACGATCTCGCCGCCCGGGCCGGCACGATCACCAAAAGCGCGCTGGAGTACGGTGAGGACAGCGGCGACAAGGAGCCTCGGATCCGCCAAGTGCTGGAGCTGTCGAAGCCGTGGGCGATCGAGGCGGCTCTCGACGGCACGCTGGATCGGTTCTCGATCGCCTGGCATTCGCAACGCCCGCCGGATTGCTCGGTGTGCGGCGACCCGGTCATGTCGGCCTATTTCGGTGGTGGTGACTGCGAGCACTGGCCGGGCGATGAGGTCCTCGACGGCGAGGAGACCGTGATCGCCGAGGCCATCTACACGGACGCCACCGGGATCGAGACGTCCGCCGTCTCGGTGCCCGCCGTCGAGGGGACGCACGTCGAGGAGATCCGGTCCGCCCTCGCGGCGCGCCGGAGCGAAAAGGAGCAGAACACGATGAAGAGCGTGAAGACGTTCGCGGCGATCCTCGCCGCCTTGTCGTTGCCGGCGGACGCGGACGAAGCCGCGGTGCTCGCGGGCGTCGAGCGCGAGCGCGCGCTGTTCGAGGCCGAAAAGGAGGCGCACGATGCGGTGCGCACCCGGCTGGTGGAGGCCGAGGGCGCGCTCGCAAAGCTGCGCGCCGAACGTGAGTCTGCCGAGCTCGATCGGCTGATCGACGACGCCATCCGTCATGGCAAGATCCCTGGCAAGGGGCCCGGCGGCGAGGCGTCCAAGGGCGAGGCCGCGATTCGCACCCTCGCGGCCACGAGCTTCGGCGCGGCCGAGCAGTGGGTCGCCGGTCTCGAGCGGCAGACGCCCGCCGGCGCGCCCCCGATCGCGCCACGTCTGGCTCCGGCTCCGGCCGGCCAGCCGGCGCCCGCGGTGGCGCTCACCGGATCGCAGAAGCAAGTGAACCGCCTCCTCGGGATCCCCGACGAGGTCTTCCTCAAGCACGGCAGGCCGGAAGGTCTGCTGTAGGAGGCGACGATGGCTGCCCTCACCCAGGACCGAAACACCCCCGTCAAATACGTGGAGCGCACCGTGCGCGTCCCCGTCGCCACCAACGTGAAGATCTTCGTGGGCGCGCTCGTCTCCCGGAACGCGACCGGGTTCCTGATCCCGGCGGCGGATACCGCCGGCACCAAGGTGATCGGCGTGTCGTCGGAGAACGTCGACAACACCGGCGGCGCCGACGGAGCGAAGAGCGCCCTGGTCATGAAGGGCGTGTTCCGGCTCGGCACGACGGGCGCGAACGCCGTGACCCAGGCCGACATGGGCAACGACGTCTACGTCTCGGACGATCAGACCGTCCTCAAGGCGGCGGGCCCCACCAACGACATCCCGGCCGGGACGCTCGAAGCGATGGACGGCGCCGCGGACGTCTGGATCGCAGTCGGCCTGTAAAGGCCAAGGAGAACACGCGATGCTTCTGAACAAGACGACGATCCAGGACATCTTCCTCGGCATCCGGGCGTGGTTCCTGGAGTCGCTCGAGAGCACGTCGATGCCGCTGAAGACGGCGCTCGCGATGGAGGTTCCGTCGACCACGTCCAAGGAGAAGTACACGTGGATGGGCGCGGTGCCGACGCTGCGCGAGTGGCTTGACGATCGCCCGCACGAGTCGCTCCGGCCGTACAAGGTCGAGATCGAGAACAAGAAGTGGGCGAACGGCCTGATCATCAAGCGCGATGACATCGAGGACGACAGCCTCGGTCTCATCCGTCCACAGATCGCGGCGCTCGCTCGCGCCGCCCTCAAGCATCAGGAGTCGCTGCTCCTCGACTTCCTCGTCAGCGGGTTCGCCGCGACGAAGGGACTCGCGTACGACGGGCAATTCTTCTTCGACACGGACCACAAGGACGGAGATGGTCCGACCCAGTCGAACAAGGACACGGCGGCACTGGCCAAGGCATCGTTCGAGACGGCGTACCAGAAGATGCTCGAGGTACTCGACGAGCGGAGCGAGCCTCTCGACATCACGCCGACGCATCTCATCGTCGGCCCGTCGAACCGGGCGAAGGCCCACGAGATCCTGCAGAGCAAGGTCATCCCGACCAGCCAGCAGGACAACCCGAACTTGCAGATCGTGGAGACGGTGATCTCCAACCGGCTCACCGGCGCGCACGCCGCCAAGTGGTTCCTCGCCGACCTCGGCAAGGACCTCAAGCCGTTCATCTTCCAGCTGCGGCGCGCCGTCGCGCTCACGCCGATGGACGATCTCACCGACGAGATGGTCTACACGAAGGACATCTTCCGGTTCGGCGTCGACGGCCGCTACAACGCCGGGTACGGGCTCTGGCAGCTCGCATACGGCTCGGACGGCACGACCTAACCCACAGAGGTCAGAAGGGATCGAGAATGATGCAGAAACGCATGCCCTCCGCGAAAGTGACCGCGTACAAGGTGCACACGATCGGCGTGTCCTCGTTCCGGCGCTGCGGCATCGAGTTCACCGGCGTGCCGCAGGAAGTGCCGGCGAGCATGCTCAACCACTCCCAGGTGGTCGAGTTGCTCAACACCGAGACGCTGCACGTCGAGGAGATCGGCATGTCCGACACCAGCCGCGCCCCGACGGTCAAGCCCGGCAAGTAGTCCGAGGACACGATGCCGTACGTCACGAAATCGGATCTGGAGAAGGAGGCTGGCGGGCCCGACAAGCTCGTCGAGCTCACCGACGACGACCAGGACGGCGTCGCTGACCAGGCCGTGCTCGACGACGCCATCGAGGAGGCCGGGACGCTGGTGGACTCCTACGCCCAGTTGCGCTACGCGACGCCGTTCGCGACGCCTCCGGCGCGGGCCAAGCAGCTCGCCGCCGCCGAGGCGCTATACCGTCTGAAGCGTCGGCGCCGCGCAGCGACCGAAGACGATCGTCTCGACCACGAGGAGCGGGTCCGGTTCCTTGAGCAGGTCTCAACCGGCAAGGTGAGCCTCGGCGTCGATCCGGCGCCGCCGAAGTCGACGGCCGTGGTGCCGGCGGTGATCCAGAGGAGCGATGACGAGGACATCTCGCGGAACTCCTTGCGGGGATTCTGGTGATCGGGCTGGTACTCGGGCGTGTCGACGTCGACGTGCGCGACGTCGTTCAGGGCATGGACGCTCTCGTGCGTCGCGGCCGCGATCTCCGGCCCGTTTTTCGCGAGCTGCGCACGCCATTCCGGGCCGACCTGAAGAATCACTTCGGGGAGCGCGCAGGGCCCGACGGCGCGTGGGCGCCCTACGCAGCATCGACGCTGGAGCGGTTCCGACGTGGGCGTGGGAACGTGCGCAGGCGTGGCGCGCGCAAGGGCCAGGTCACCAAGCGTGGCGCCCGCCGCCTCGCGAACCAACTCGGCCGCCTCAAGTCGTCGTTCATCTTCCGCGCCGGGCGGAAGGATCTCGAAGCCGTGTCTCGCGTGCCGTGGGGCGGCGTGCACCAGTTCGGTGGTTCTGCCGGGCGCGGAGCCCAGATCCCGTCGAGGACATTCGCCTGGGTCAGCGATACGTTCGCGCTCGCGGCGGCGACGCAGATCCGGGACTACATCCTCGAGGTGTGGTGATGGCAGCGCTGCGCGTGCGGCTCGAGGACGCAGTACTGGTCGCGCTCGCGCCCATGCTCCTGGCGTCAGGCGGCTACCTACAGGCCCTCGACGTCTACGCGGGCGAGTTCGCCTCTGCCGAGGCGCCTGACGAGCTTCGCGCCGTCCTGTCCGGGCGCGTGCCGGCCGTGCTGATCTTCACGGCGAGCGGCGCGTACCGCGGTCTCGACGTGCGACGTCGCCGGGCGACGCTCGATCTGTCGCTACACCTGTACGTCGTCAGCGGTTGCTACCGATCCCAGGCGTCGCGTGTCCGCGGTGACAGCGCGGGCGCCGATCCAGGGATCTATCAGATTCTGGAGGATTGCCGCGACCGGCTATTTGGTCTCGACCTCGGCGTGACCGGGGCGGGGCCGCCGGCGCCGGTTTCCGAGGCGGCGCTCACGTGGGAGCGCGACCTGGCCATCTGGGAGCAAGTCTACTCCGTCGACACCGACGCGGTCCAGCAGCCGGCTGTGGACCCTGACCTGACGGATCTGGCCGCGGATATCAACTACCCGGACGATCCGGACGCCGATCCGATCGTCGAGATCACCATCCCTGTCGTGTAGAGAGACCCAATGAAACCCGACACCATCCTCGTCCAGGCCACCGACGCCAGTCGTCCCGTGTTCCAACCGGGCGCGTCCAGGCGCGTGATCCGCGACGGTGCCGACGTTTTCGTCATTCGCGACACGCCGGTCGAGGTCCCGAACACTCGCTACTACCAGCGGCGCATCCAGGCGGGCGACCTTGTGATCGTGCGCCGTGTCGTCGCCATCTCGCCGCCGGCGGCATCGCGCCGCGACAAGAGGGAGTAAGCCATGCCGATCCCGTCCACCACGCGCAAGCCCGGCACCTTCGTGACGCTCGACGCGACGAGCGCGTCCCAGCGTGGTCTCGCGCCCATCGACCGCAATGTCGCTCTCCTCGGCGCCCGGACCGGAGTGGTGCCCGTCGAGGTGCCCTACCGGGTGCTGACCGAGGGTGATGCGGACAACCTCTTCGGGACGGGCTCCGAGCTCGCCCTGATGTGCCGGTGGGCGCTCGAGGCGATCCGGACGCAGGGCAAGGGCCCGGCGATCTACGCGGTGCCCATCGCCGATCCGGGCGGAGGCGTGAAGGCGATCCACCGCTTCGCGATGACGGGGCCGGCCACTGCGGCCGGCGATGCGGTGTTTCGGATCGCTGGGAGAACGTTCCGCGCCGGCGTCAAGAGCGGCGACACCGCAACGGTCGTCGCGAACGCCACACCGCATCCTGTCGATGCGGCGCTGCCCACGCTTCCGGTGACAGCCACCGTCACCGGCGCAGGCAGCGACCAGCTCGACCTCACCGCCGTCCAGGCGGGCATCAACGGCAATGACATCAAGCTGGAGTACCTCAAGCAGGATGCGGTGGCCGGCGTGACGTCGATCGTGTCCGCGCCGACCGCCGGTGCCGGCGTCTACGACATCACGAACGCGCTCAACTCACTGGTGGATCGCCATTACCACGCGATCGCCATCGCGAACCATCTCGCGGCCGACGTCACCGACCTCGCCGCGCACATCGACGTAGTGGGCGCTGCGGGATTCAAGAAGTGGACGACGGCATATCTCGCTGAGCGGGGATCGCTGTCGACCGCGACGACGCTCGCCACCGGCGCCAACCGGAAGGAGACGCACGTCGTCACGGCGGAGGACTTCCCCAACCTGCCCGGCGAGATCGCGGCAACCCTCGCGGCGACCATCGAGGGTGAGGAGGACGTCGCACTGCCGTTCAACGACGTGGAGCTAACCCTCTACGTGCCGCCGCCGGCGTCGGTCTACACCGACGCGGAGATCGAGACGGCGCTGGCCGCTGGCGCGCTGCCGCTGGCGGTCAACCGCCAGGGGACCGCGACGAAGATCGTCCGTGCGGTCAACACCAAGACGGTCCAGGGCGTGGCGCCGTTCTACGCGATCGCCGACACGTCCATCGTGCGTACGTTCTTCGCGACCGCGATCCAGGTCGACGCTCGCCTGTCGCGCGATTTCGCCCAAGCCAAGAAGAACGACCGCACCAAAAAACGCGTGCGGACGGCCGTGCTCGACGTCCTCAAGAAGCTCGAGGAACTCGAGTGGCTCCAGAACGTCGACGAGCATGCGGCCGAAATCAGCGTCACGTCAGACCCGATCGTCCCGAGCCGCCTGAACGTGGAGATTCCGGCGAGCGTGATCCCGCCGCTCAACCAGCTCGACGTGAAGCTCACGCTCCTGCTCGAGTAAGGAGAACACCACCATGGCCCGCGAAATCGTCGACATCGCCCACCCGGAGATCAGCTCCTCCGGCGTCTCGAAGGAGCTCGACACCGTGGTGTCGCTCTCGCTCACCGAGCGGAATCCAAAGACGGCCGTCAAGACGATGAACCGGCGGCGTCGGGCCCTCGGTTTCACGCGCGGCGTGAAGGAGATCGAGATCGAACTCACCGTCGTTGTGCCCTTCGGGACGCCCGACGTCGACTGGGATGCCCTCTCGGACAGCGCGGAGGAGTTCCTGCTGTCTTGGGAGGAGGGCGACGACGGCCGGCGGCGCAGCGCGATCGACTGCGTCGTCACCGAGACGAGTTCGCCGTTTTCCGAGGACGGGGAACTCCGCAAGACCGTCTCCCTGCTCGCGCTCGACCTACGGAGCGAGTAGGAGACGACGGTGGAGCGCGACGCCGGCCAAGGCAAGCTCGCACGCCTCCTGAAGGGCGCGCGCCAGCCACCCATCCCGGTGACGCTACCGGGCGGCGTCCGAGTTCTCATGAGGTCGCTCTCTCGCGCCGATATCCAGGAATGTCTCGGCGGTGCCATCGCGCGGTTCTCCTCGCTGGGGATTCCCTACGACAGCCCGTTTCTCGTCGACCACCTCCAGGACGAGCTGCTGAACCAGATGCTCTACCGTGCTCTCCGGGATCCCGACGACCCCGAACGCACGGCAGCTGGCGACGCATCGGAGTTGCGCGACCACCTTGTCGCCGCCAGAGCAGGCCGCCCTATACGACCAGTACGACGCCGCGTTCGGCGACGTTGACCCCGACGCGTCGACGCTCACCGCGATGCAGTGGGACCAGATCGCGGACGCCGTAAAAAAAAAGGACGTGAAGTCCTTGAGGCGGTGCGACTGGTCCGAGCTGGTGAGCTATCTGCTTACTTCGGGCAACCGGCCCGGGAGTTGACGGACATGCAGGTCCGCCTGTGGCTCTTGCTCCGGCGCGAGGTGCTCGACGGCGACGCTGCGGTGCCGGCGAGACAGAAGACCTATCGCGTGATGAAGCGCCGGCGATTGCCACCGAGGAGTCCACGTGGCCCGCGGTAGTCGCGAGGCGAAGGCCCGGATCACGGGCGACACCGCTGGTCTCGACCGGGCGCTTGGCCAGTCGCGAAAGCGGTTCCAGAAATGGGGCCAGGGAGTCAAGCGCGATATCAGCAACGCGCTGCGTGGCGGGTTCGACACGTTGAAGTCGATCGCCGGGTTCGGCGGCATCGCAGGACTGGTCATCGCGACGCGCGACGTACTCGCTTTCGAGACTCGGCTCACACGCCTCGGGATCCAGGCCGGACGCAGCGGCGCGGACATGGAGGATCTGCGCAAGCGCATCAGCTCGCTCTCCACGGCGACGGGCCAGAGCGCCTCGGACATCCTCGGAGGCGCCGAGAAGTTCGTCGCGTTGACCGGAGACTTTCAAACGGCCAACGAGCTCCTCGACGTGTTCGCCAAGACGGCGACCGCTTCAGGTGCCAGCCTCGAGGATATCGGGGAGGCCGCCGCGGTCCTCCGGACGAACTTCGGGCTCGCCGGTGACGAGATCCAGCACAGCTTCGACATCCTCCTGGCGCAGGGCAAGGCCGGGGCGATCGAGCTGAAGGACTTCGCAGGGCTCATTGGCGCCTTGTCGCCGCGGTTCACGGGGTTCGCGGCGAAGGGCACGGATGCTCTCGCCGAGATGGGGGCCGTGCTCGAGCAACTCCGCGTCGGGTTTGGATCGTCGTCGGAGGCGGCGACCGGATTCGAGTCGCTCATGGGCGCCATCGTGCAGAACGCCGACCGCTTCCGCCGCGTGGGCGTAAACCCATTCGAGCGGGGACCGAAGGGGGAGAAGCAACTCCGGGACTTCTCGGACATCGTGTTTGAGCTGCTCGCGAAGTCGAAAGGCGACCCCGAGATCCTCCAGAAGGTCCTGGGCCGCAAGGAGGCAGTCAACGCGATTCTCCAGCTAGCGAAGGGCGGGCGCGCCGAGGTGGAGAAGTTGATCGCGCTTGGCAAGGAGTCGAACGCCGTCGAGAAGGACGCCGCGACGTTCTTGGATTCCAAAGCTGGGCGGATCGCGCGCGCGCAGGAGAGCCTGAAGAACACGATCAACGATACGATCGCGAAGCACGCGGACTCGATCGCGAAGGCGTTCGAGGCGATCGCCACGGCCGTGAAGTTCATCGTCGATCATCCCGTCGCCGCGGCGCTCGCCCTAGGTGCCGTGAAGTTCGGACCCGGCCTGCTCGGTGCGCTCTCGGGCGGTGGTGGGATCGCCGGTGCCGGCGGCGGCGCGGTCGCAGGCGGGGGCGTGGCCACTGCGGGAGGCGGTGCTGGATTGCTCAGCGTGGCGCCCGCCGCCTCGTTCGGTCTCGCCGCGGCGGGGTTCCTCGACATTCTCAACACGCTCGACGAGCGCGAGGCGCAGAACAGGGACATCAACCGGACGATCGACCTGGCGATGGACCCCACCGGCGAGTTCCACAAACTGAAGCAGCGCTCTCTGCAGGGAGACAAGACGTTCAACGCACAGGACGATGACCGGCTCCGCGAGCTGGCGAGGGTTGGCAACAAAAACCAGCATCAACTTGCTGAGCGCGGCATTCGCCTGTCACCTGTGGAGGCTACATTCGGTAGCGGAGCCGCTGCTGCCCAGGCGGCAGCCGCAGCGCCGGCTGCGGCCACCCCGCAGCGCATCGATGTCGTCGTGCGAGTCGAGAACGGCAACATCGTCGCGGCCGTAGAGAACGATCGCGACCTGCGGAGGGGTCCTTGATGGCGGAGGACCGTTGGGAGGTCGAGCTCCATGAGGGCAGCTTCGGCGCGGTCCCGCTGCACTTCCTCAGCGTGGAGGACGATCTCGGCTACGACCTGGCCGTGCACGAGTATCCCCACGTCGATGGCGCGAACAAGGTGCCGATGGGACGGCGCGGCCGCGTGACGCGGGCGAGTTTGATCTTTTTCGCATCGGGTCCCGAGGACGACTACTTCTCCCGGTTCCAGGCCTTCGATCTCCTCGCCGGCGACCAGGAGCCGCAGACGCTCACGCACCCGCTCACGGGGTCGTACAGCGCGCTCGTGGGCGACCTAGTCGCCCGGGCAAGCGCCGAGCAGCGCGACACCATCCTCGTCGACTGCACGTTTGAGGAGTCCTCGACGAGCATCGCCGTTCTGGAGGCGGGCGGCGGATCGCCGCGGGCGTCCGGGCTCCCCTCGGTGGAGGTCGAGGCGGCCGCCGTGGATGCCGCGGTGGCCGGGGCCGGCGGATCAACGACCGTCGGTGCTGACGCTGTGGCGGTCGTGACAGCATGGCAAGCCGCGCCCAGCGCCACGCGCGCGATTCGCCTCGAGCTGGCCGACTTGTCGAGCCGGATCGAGAGCGAGGCCGAGCGGCTGCAGGCCGCGACGGACATCAAGCGGCACGGACTCTACCGCGCGCTGATCCGCCTGCGGTACAGCCTGCGTAAGGCGGCGCTCCTCGTGATGCAGGACGCGCCGCGCCTCGTCGAGATCACCGTGCGTGCACCAGTGCCGCTCGTGATTCTCGCCGCGGAGATCTACGGCGCGAGCGAGGCCCACGATCGCACGGCGCAACTCCGTCGCCTGAACAACGTCCCGAACCCGGCGCGGCTAGAGGCGGGCCAAGTCCTCCGCGTTCAGGCCGCGCCAGCGCCGGCTCGGCGGAGACGGTCACGGTGACCGTCCTTGACCATGTCGTGACGGTCCGCGCCGGGGCTCAGGCCGTCGATCGATGGACGAAGTACACCATCGACCTGGACATCCTCCAGCCAGCGGACGCGTTCGCCTTGTCGTTCGGCCCGGCGACGCGCGCGCTCTATGAAGTGCTCGCGCCCGACGTCGCCGTCGAGGTCCTGGTTGACGACATCACGGTGTTGACCGGATTCGTCGACGATCGCGTGTGGAGCGACGCCCGCGATGGATCGACCATCGAGATCACAGGTCGCGATAAGGGAGGACGCCTCGTCGACGAGTCGATGCCTCTCACGAGCTTCCGCGGGCTTGGCATCGTGCAGCTCGCCGAGGCCGCCGCGCGGCCGTGGTTCCCCAAGGTCAGCCTCTCGAACGCTGAGAACCGCCGTCTACTGCGCGGATCTGGCGCGCCTATCGCGCGGGTGAGCAAGGAGCCACCGATCGCGACCGGACCGCACCCCGAGAAGAAGGTCGTGCCCGGCCAGACGCGCTGGCAGGTGCTCTCCGGGTTCCTGCAGGAGGCGGGACTGCTCGGCTGGTCGACGGCGGATGGTGCCCAGCTCGTCGTCGGCAAGCCGAACTACGACCAGGAGCCCCAGTACCACTTCGTTCAGCCGGGGCCGCGCTCGGCTCGCGCGCGCGAGGGCAACGTCGCGAGCGTCGCGATCCGCCACAGCGTGGGCGAGCGCTATTCGATGGTCGTCGCGATGGGGGCGGGGCGGGGCGACACGGCGAACTACGGCGCGGCGGTGACGAAGCACCGCGCGGTGGCCAAGGACGGACCGGGCGCCCAGGGCGAGGGGGGCAGCTTCCGGCACCCGAAGGTGCTCTACGTCGCGGACGACGAGGTGCGCAACATCGACCAGGCGGTCGCGCGCGCAGCGCGGGAGAAGCGCCAGCGCGATGCGAGCGGCCACGAACTCGACCTGGTGGTGCCCGGGCACGCGCAGCTCGTCGAGGGTCGGCCGGTCCTCTACGCACCCGACACCATGGCCAGCGTCGAGCACGAAGAAACGGGCCTCTCCGGGCTCTACCTCGTGACGTCTGTCGCGTTTGCGCAGGACCGGCAGAGTGGCCCTACGACGCGCCTGAGGCTCGTGCCGCGGGGAACGGAGCTCGCGTGAGGACGACCGCGAGAAAGTTCCGCGAGCGCGCGAGTGAGGCGATGCATGGTCTCCGGGATCTCGCGCGCCGCCTGGCCGTGTCGCTGTCAGGGGACATGTGGCAGCTCGAGGGGTACACTGACCCGGTCACCGGTAAGGCGGAGGTGTTCGAGGGCGTCGAGGTGTTCCAGGGGATCGGCATTCGATCGCGGCCGCGACGCGGCGCTGGCGAGGTCGTGGTTCTCAACCTGGGCGGCGGCGCGCACCCGGTCGTCGTGGCGACGCGGGACCGAGAGATCGAGGTCGCGCTCGACGAGGACGAGACCGCGATCTTCAACTCGAATGCTGTGGTGAAGATCCTGAAGACCGGCGAGGTCCTGGTGCGCGCGAAAAGCGGGGCCGAGGTGATCGTCGACGACGGAGGCGGAGCGGCCGCTCTCGCCACGAAGGGGGACCTCGACGGGATCCGGACCTGGCTCCTCACGCATACGCACACGGGCGTCACGACCGGAGCCGGGACCTCGGCGGGCCCCGCGGCTCCGCCGCCAGCGGTGGCAGGGACCCTCGTCCTGAGGGCGAAGTGATGGCAGGCACGGACCGCATGATCGATCCCGGGACCGGCGACTACGTGGACGACGGCGCGGGCGCGTGGGCGACCACGACGACGCTCGCGACAGCGGTCATCCACCAGGTCCTCGACGAGATCGACCGCTGGGCAGGCGACCCGCTCGCCGGATCCGACTTCCATCGCTTCTACCGCGCGCGCAATAGCGAGATCGAGGCGCGACGCGCGGCCGAGTCGATCCGTCGCGCCCTCAAGCCGCTCGTCGATGCGGGATTCGCCCGCTCCGTCGTGGTGTCGGTCGCACGCGAAGGGGCGAGCCGATGGCGCCTCGAGGGCTCGCTTGTCGATATCGAGCACGGCGAACTCGACATCACGCCGCTCTTGCCGTTTGGAGGATAAACCATGAGCGAATTCCAGATCCCATCGCTCGACGAGATCCACGAACTGCTGATCGCCGACTATCAGGCGCGCTTCCCGGGTGCCGCGGTCTCGCGCTTCGCGGACAACTGGAAGCGCCTCCGCACCACGGCGATCGCAGTCGCCAGCCTGCACGAGCATATCGATCAGATCTACGATGATCTGCTCCCGGATGGCGCCGAGGACACACGGCTCGACCGGCTCGGCGCGATCTGGCGGGTGACGCGCAAGCCGGAAACGGTCTCCACGGGCACGGACGCGCTCCGCCTCACCGGCACGGCGTCCAGCACGTTCACCTCCGGTGACGAACTTGTGCACAGCCCGACGGGCCTCCGCTATCAGCTCACGGAGTCCGGGGCGATCCCGGCGGGCGGGCAGATCGACGTCGATGTCGCATCCATCGACACGGGAGCCAAGACGCGCCTGCAGGCGCTCGAGGTCCTCACGTTCTCGGCGCCCCCCGCTGGCGTTAACGCGGCCGCCGAGCTGCAGGCGGACCTCGAGGGCGGCGACGACGAGGAGGCCGATGGCCCATACCGGCAGCGCATCCTCGACCGGATCGCGCAGCCCGGCATGGGAGGCAACGCCGAGGACTATCGGCAGTGGGCCATCGAGGTGACGGGCATCGTCGCCGCGTTCGTGTACTCCGGTCGCAACGGCGGCGGCTCCGTCGATGTCGTCGCTCTGAAGACGGGCACCGGCACGGAGCGCATCCCATCAGGCGACGAGGTGACGAAGGTCCAGAACTACATCGACGCGAAGCGCCCGGTCTCGGTCCGGGACTTCCGGGTCCTCACGGTGACGAGCCAGTCGCAGGCCGTGGAGGTGACGCTCCTGCCAGAGTCGCCAGACGTCGAGTTCGACTGGGACGACAGCACGTCACTGGTCGTGAGCACGTGGACGGGCGCGACCCGCGTGCTCAAGTTCACGACGGCACGCCCCAGCGACATGCTCGCCGGGCACCGGCTGATCATCGACTCCGCAGCCGCGGATGGTTCCGAGTCGGTGATCGAAGTGCTCGGCCCTGGCGCCGACGAGGTCACATTGCAGGCGTCGCCGGCGTGGACGCCGGCGAGCCCGGATATCGTCTACGCGGGCGGACCACTCGTCGCGCCCGCGCGTGCCGCGATCATCGCGCACATCGATTCGCTCGGGCCAGCGCGCGGCACGACCGCGGCGCTGGCGTGGAAGGGCGTGCTCGCGACGGCAAACCTGTTCCGTGTGGTGCAGCTCCTCGCCGGCGTCCTGGACAGCACGCTCGTGACGCCCGCGGTCAACGTGACGCCGGTGGACACGCCGCCGAACCCGGACACGGCGCTCCTGATCGCCGGCCAGATCCTGGTTCGGAGGAGCTGGTAAGCAATGGGCGCGATCGGCACCGGCGTGGGTGGGATCGGATTCCTCGAGGACGAGGACACCGCGCTCCTGCTGCGATTCCACGAGCCGGATGTCACGGTGCGCCCGTCGGACACAGCCGGGGGCCTCAACGACCTGGTTGTACCGGCCGGCCTCACTGCGCCCACTGTCGTCGATGGCGTCGTCGGCCGGGCGCGGCAGTTCGGTGTGACGACCGGGTACGAGGCGACCGAGGCTGTCGCGGGCACGACACGTCTCGATCGCGACGTCACCATCGAGGCGCTCGTCTCGTTCGCCACTGGCAATCTCACGGGCACGGCCAAGACGGTCATCGCCCGCGGCCGTCGCACCGGCGCCGATGCCGAGATCCTCCTGTGGGCGCTCCGTCTCCTCGGCAGTGGCGGCCCGTCCAGCGTCAGGTTTTCCTGGGCAGAGATCAACGGTACGGTCTACTCGGTGGATGCAGCCTTCGCCCCGCCGAGCGGGTTCTTCTACGTCGCCGCCGTTCGGCGGTGGATCAGCACCACCAGCGTCGAGGTCGACTTCTATGTCGATGGCGCGTTTGTGGCCACGGTCGCCAGCACGAAAGGGAACATCGGCAAGGGCGTCGGCGGCACGGTCACCGTCGGGCATTCCGAGAGCGCCACCGTCAAGAGCGAGTACTGGGAGGACGCGATCGACGACATCCGCGTCTCGACGCGTGCGCGCACAGCCGAGGAAATCGCGCACACGCAGCGGCAGCTCCTTCTCTATCCAGATCTCGGGTACGACCTGGTGCGCGCATGCGTGCCCCCCGGACGCACATACTCCGAGGACCGAGGGTCGGTCGTCCAGCGCGAGCTGCAAATCGAGGGGGACGGCCTTGGACTCGCCTGGGGTCTCGCAGAGGAACTCCTCGATGCGTTCTTGCCCGATCGCGCGACGCGCACGCTGGCGCGGTGGGAACGCATCACGCGCCTCTACCCGAAACCCGGAGACCTGAGCGCGACGCGTCGCGCGCGCGTGCTTGGGCACCTGCGTAAGGTCCACGGGTTCAACCGTGACGAGATCCGTGCGGCGCTGGCCGTCGTGCTCGCGCTCACCGAGGCGCAGGTGCAGATCCTCGAGGTGTCAAACCGTTTCCTAGACGACTTCGCCGACGCGGATCCGGCGCCGTCGTGGGCGCACGAACCTGGACAGGGCACGATCGTGGAGAACGCCGGGCAGCTGCGCATGACCCTCGTCGCCACCAAGACGCACGGATGGATCCCGGGCCTCGCGCCGTGGGCGCGCGTGGCACTCGCATCCGGTGTCGAGGTCGAGGCGATCGGAGCCCTCAGCCTGCGCACGCTCACGGATGCGGGCGACGCGGTATCCGTCCTCGTGCACAACCGCCTGACACTGGACACGCACCACTTCGGGGTCGTGAAGGACGCGGGCGTCGAGAAGTTTTTCCATGACACGATCGTCGCGAACGTCCGCACGCGCACGATCCTGGGATCGCCATCCGTCCCCGGATCCGGCACTCTCTACCTACGGATCCAGCGCACGCTCGCCGGCACCGTCAATCTCGCGTTCACGACCGCGACGGATGGGTGGTTCGGTCCGTGGACCACGGTAGTCGCGGGCGCCGCCAGCATCGCCAATCCCGAGTGGGCCGGCATCGCGCTGCAGGGCGACGCCGCGAGCGCGACCGGGACGACCGCGGCCGAATTCACGGAGGTCCGCGTGTGGATGCCCCACTCGCCGCTCGTCTGGCGCTGGTACATCTTCCGCGATCCTGGGATCGGTGGCGCGCCCGATCTACCGGGGGCGCAGATGATCGTCACGCGCATGCAACCAGCGCACACGCGCGGCACAGTCGTGCAATCGCCCATGCTCCTCTGCGATTCCGCAACCGACCTCGTCGACCGCGACCCACTCGGAGGGTACTGACCATGGCACTTCCCCTGTCCCGCAATACGACCTACGCCCCCGGCAGCGCCGTCAAGAGCGCCGACCTGAACGAGCTGCAGGACGACGTCATCGGCGCCAAGCACGGCGCCATGAAGCGCAACGTCCATCCGTCGGACATGTACGGCGCCACGAACTGGGCACAAAACACGTCGGGCTATTGGACGATCACCGTAGACGGTGGAGTATTGCTCGCACAACTACCGTGTGAGCCAGGAGACAGGATCCGCGGCGTCACGATCTACGGCAAGGACGCGGCCGGTGGTCAGAAATTTCAGGGCACGCTCTTGAAGGTGCCGATGCTTACTGGGACCAAGGTGTCAAAGAGCAACCTCACGTTGTCGGCCGGCGACGGGACCGACCAAGCCCTTTCGTTGTCCGGGGTCGTCGAGGAGATCGTCGCCGATGGCGATCGCTGGGAGGTCACCCTCAGCGCAACCGGCATGACCAGCGGGACGCTGATCATCCGCGGCATCGACGTCGTGGTGGAGCGCCCCTAGTCACTGTGGCGATTCTCGCAGCCACCGCAGCGCTGTGGAACGATGAGCGGCATGGACATCCTGCAGAACCTCCTCGACACGGGCGGTCCCCTGGACTGGATCCTGGTGACGCTTGGTGCCCTCATCCTCACGCGGCTGATCACCCGCATCCCCTCCGAGTGGGCCAGGGGTCTTGTCGCACGCGCGTGGGACGCGATCGTGATTATCGTGAAAGATGTCAAGCAGACCTATGTCGACGCCCTCAAGAGGGCGCGGGATCCGTCCGGACCCGGCGGCGCGGCGATCACCAGCGACGAGGCCGCGACGGCCCGGCGCATGGCGTGGGCGAAATTCTCGAGCATGGGCGTGAGCCGGTGGCTCTCGCTGGCGCTCTGGATCCTGGGATTCGGGAAGAAGGAGGACTGGTTTCGCACCGCGATGGAAGCCGTCGTGCGCGACACCAACGTCCTCGAGGCGGCCCTGAAAGACAAGCCGCGCCCTCTCGGCTAGCCGCGCGATCATCGAGACGGGCCTCGATCGCGCGGCAGCTCGGCCCACTGGGTCCGGCCGGGTCGACTTGTTCGGATTCCTGCGCGGCGACGCGCAGGGCGGGCGCGCCGGCACGGAGCTCACGGTCGAGCACCACGTCGCGCCGGCCGTGGCGCTCTTCGGCACCGGCTCCATCGGGCACCGCTGGGGCGGCGCCGGACGGGGCCTCGACTGGGAGGCGCTCCTCGGCCTCCGCGCGAGGTGGTGATGCCTGACAACGTGACGCAAGCGTACGAGCAGAAGATCGGTCCGATGACCACGCCCGGCGGTCCGGCCGGCGCCGAGAACGCGCAGACCATCGAGGACGTCGTTCGCGTGCTCGGCCCGTTGCCCGATGGCCAGTATCAGCTCGACGCGCTCGGTGGCGAGGCGCGCATCCTCCAGGGCAAGCAATCCGTGCTGGCCGCTCTGAGCAAGGCGCAGCTCCGACAGCTGGGCTGGCTCGTGCGAAGCGGCGAGGGGCTGGCATTCAACACGGATGCCAACCAGGACGCGATCGCCTACGTCTCCAACGTCGACGCGGGCGGTGGCACCGTCGAGGTGCACAACGCGGAGCGGGGGAAGACAGCGTGAGTCGACGAGGTATGCGCACGCCGCCAGTCGCGTCGCAGCGGAGCCGCGGAAAGTACGGCTCGGGCTCCGACGGCGATACGATCATCGACGGAACGGCGACGGTGCCGTGGGCTTCCAAATCGGGCAGCGTCTACACGCTCACCCGAGACACCGATCTCCGGCATTGCCGCGTCACCACCGGGGCGCGGATCAAGAAGAATGCGTTCCGCTTCATCGGGAATGGCAAGCTGACCGTCGACGACGGCTGCTCGGTGGATTCCGATGGTGCGAACGGAAGCGGCGCAACGGCCGGCGCGGGAACCAACACGGGCACGCTTGCTGGTTCGCTCGGGGGCGGCGCAGGATCGACGACGAACGGCAGCGCGGCGTCGAACCGGACCGATTCCCTGGGAGGCAGCGGTGGAGCCGGTGGCAATGCTGGGGCTGGCATCGGCGGTGCCGGTGGCACGGCGACGCCGCCGGTGGTGGGCGCGGGTACGGCGCGCGCGCAACCGTTCGCG
>Ga0209342_10002302_pt1 | contig 20636 bp, 22 predicted proteins | sample RifCSP16_2_FD_184023 | JGI IMG/M metagenome (GOLD analysis project Ga0209342, IMG submission 184023) | Soil microbial communities from Rifle, Colorado - Rifle CSP2_sed 16_2 (SPAdes) (version 2) | ecosystem: Environmental > Terrestrial > Deep subsurface > Rock core/Sediment | place: Rifle... | reverse complement strand
ACTACGTCTCCGGCGCCGACGAGCCCGCCGCCACGCGCTCGTCGGCGAAGGGCATCCTGCCGCCGGCCGAGGTGCTCGACCGCCTCGCCTACCGCACGATCGCGTTCGCCTTCCCGATCTGGACGTTCGCCGTGATCGCCGGCGCGATCTGGGCCGAGCGGGCCTGGGCCCGGTATTGGGGTTGGGACCCGAAGGAGACCTGGTCGTTCGTCACGTGGACGATCTACGCCGGTTACCTGCACGCGCGCGCGACGGCGGGGTGGCGAGGCCGCAAGGCGGCGGTGATCGCGCTCGTCGGTTTCGTGTCGTTGCTCGTCACGTACTACGTCGTCAACCTGTGGATCGTCGGGCTCCATTCGTACGCCGGCGTGTGACCCGTCGCGCCGAGCAACGGTGGTACAGTGCCACGGCCTCGCCCGCGGAAAGCCTCGCGGGCGTCTGCGCAGCTCGTTTCGGGGAGGGAGCGTGACCGGGAAGAGGACCCGTCTGGCCGTCGGCCTCGCCGCCGCCGCCGTCGCCCTCGCCGCCTGCGCCACCAACGCGCCACAGGACACGCTGGATCCGGCGGGCCCCTACGCCGAGAAGATCGACGCCCTGTTCAAGCCGGTCTTCTGGGTGGCGACGGCGGTCTTCCTCCTCGTCGAGGGCGGGATCCTCTACATCCTGTGGCGATACCGCCATCGGAAGGGACGCGAGCGCATCCCGCCGCAGATCCACGGCAACACCCGTCTTGAGATAGCGTGGACGATCCTGCCGGCGGTCGTGCTCGCCGGCGTCGCCGTGCCGACCGTCGCGACGATCTTCGATCTGGCGGCCGAGCCCCCGGGCAACGCGCTGAACGTGACCGTGCGCGGACACCAGTGGTGGTGGGAGTTCCGCTACACGGACCCCGAGATGCAGGTGGGCGACAACCTGCCGCTCGTCACGGCCAACGAGCTGGTGATCCCCGCCGACCGCCCGGTCTACCTGACTTTGGAATCGGCCGGCAGCGAGTTCGGCAACGGGCTCGGCAGGGCGGTGATCCACTCGTTCTCGCCGTTCCGCCTTGCGGGTAAGACCGACGTCATCCCGGGCAAGACGAACCACATGACGATCCAGGCCGACGAGCCCGGCGAGTATCCGGGCCAGTGCGCGGAGCTCTGCGGCTTCTCGCATGGGTTCATGCGCTTCGAGGTCGACGCGCTCTCGCCCGCCGATTTCGACGCATGGGTCGCCGGGCAGAAGGAGGAGGCGGCCGCGCCCAGCGGGATCGCAGGGGACCTGATCGCGAGCACCTGCGCTGCGTGTCACACGATCCGGGGGGTTTCCACCGCGGCCTCCACCGCGCCGGACCTCACGCACGTCGCAAGCAGAGACTGCTTGGCCGGCTGTATCTTCCCCAACACCCGGGAGGAGCTGGCGGCCTGGCTACGCGACCCGCCGGCGAGGAAGCTCGGATCGTTCATGCCCGACTACAACCTGTCCGAGGAGGAGATCGAGGCGCTCGTGGACTACCTGGAGACGCTGGAGTGAGGGAGCCGTAGATGGCGAGCGTGCCCGTTCCCGCCGACACACCCCGAGGGCTGCTCCGCAGGCCGAGGGCGACCACCGGCTTCTGGAGCTGGTTCACGACGGTGGACCACAAGAAGATCGGACTGCTGTACGGGTTCACGGCGTTCCTCTTCCTGATCGTCGGCGGCGCGGAGGCGCTGCTCATCCGGCTGCAGCTCGCGAGACCCGAGAGCACGCTGATCGACGCTGGCACCTACAACGAGCTGTTCACGATGCACGGCCTCACGATGGTGTTCCTCGTCGTGATGCCTTTGTCGGCCGCGTTCTTCAACTACCTGATCCCGCTCATGATCGGGGCCCGCGACGTGGCGTTCCCGCGCCTGAACGCCTTCAGCTACTGGGCGTTCCTCGCGGGCGGCCTGGTGCTCTACTCGAGCTGGCTCCTCGGTGGCGCTCCGAACGGTGGCTGGTTCGGATATCCGCCGAACTCCACGACGGATCTCAGCCCCGGCATGAGCTTCTACTCGCTCGGACTCGCGATGGCCGGCATCGCGTCGACGGTCTCGGCGATCAACCTGGCGGTCACGATCATCAACATGCGTGCGCCGGGGATGAGCCTGTTCCGCATGCCGGTCTTCATCTGGATGGGTCTAGTCGTGCAGTTCCTGCTCGCGTTCTCGCTGCCGATCATCACGGTGGCGCTGTTCCAGCTGCTCTTCGATCGCGAGCTGGGAACGAACTTCTTCAACCCGGCGGCCGGCGGGAGTCCGCTCCTCTGGCAGCACCTGTTCTGGCTGTTCGGGCATCCCGAGGTCTATATCCTCATCCTCCCGGCGTTCGGCATCGTCTCCGAGGTCCTGCCCGTCTTCGCGCGCAAGCCGCTGTTCGGCTACCAGTTCGTGGTGTTCTCGGGGATCGCGATCGGCTTCATCGGGTTCGGCGTGTGGGCGCACCACATGTACGCTACTGGGCTCGGTCCCGTCGCGAACACCGCGTTCGGGCTCTCGACGATCATCATCGCGGTGCCGACCGGCGTGAAGATCTTCAACTGGATGGGGACCCTCTACAAGGGCGATCTGCGCTTCACGTCGGCCATGCTCTTCGCTATCGGCACGGTCACGATGTTCGTGATCGGAGGGCTTTCCGGCGTGACGCACTCCGTCGTGCCCGCCGACTACCAGCAGACCGACACCTACTACGTGGTCGCCCACTTCCACTACGTGCTGTTCGGCGGCGCGATCTTCGGGCTGTTCTCGGGGTTCTTCTACTGGTGGCCGAAGATGTTCGGCCGCCTGCTCGACGAGCGACTCGGGAAGCTGCACTTCTGGCTCATGATGATCGGGTTTAACCTGACGTTCGGGCCGATGCACGTGCTAGGGCTGCAAGGCATGCCGCGGCGGATCCCAACGTATCCGGAGGGATACGGCTTCGACCTCTGGAACCTCGTGTCGACGATCGGCGCGTTCACGATCGCGGCCTCGATCCTCGTCTTCATGTGGAACGCGATCGGGTCCTTCCGCAAGGCGAAGGACGCTCCGGCGGATCCGTGGGACGCGAGGACGCTCGAGTGGGCGACGACCTCGCCGCCTCCACCGCACAACTTCGACGAGGTCGTGACGGTGCACTCTCTCGACGAGCTCTGGCACCGGAAGTACGCGGAGGACGAAAGCGGCAAGGTCGTGCCCGTGCAGGCGGGCGCGGCTCCCGAGGACCAGAGCCACGTCGGGGGGCACGGCATACACCTCCCGGGTCCCTCGTACTACCCGCTCGTGGCGGCGCTCGGCCTGCCTCTCGTCGGCTACGGGGTCCTGTACGGCTGGTGGCTCTCGATAGTCGGGGCGGTGGTGCTCCTGGCCGGGCTGTACGGCTGGGCGATGGAGCCGGGAGCGGAGGAGGCGTAGGTGGCCGAGACCCTCCGGCACGAGGCCTCGCACGATACGAGCACAGGACTCCCCAACACGAAGCTCGCGATGTGGCTGTTCCTGGCCTCGGACTGCCTGTTCTTCGGGGCGCTGATAGCGTCGTACGTGCTCTACCGGGGAGCGAGCCTAACGGGGCCGTACCCGAACGACGTCTTCGACATCCCCTACACGTCGGTGTCGTCGTTCGTGCTCCTCGCGTCCTCGCTCACGATGGTTCTCGCGCTTTCGGCCTTCCAGCGGGAGGACCCCGCGCGGGGCCGGCTGTGGCTCGTCACGACCGCGCTCCTCGGTCTGACCTTCGTCGGAGGGCAAGCTTACGAGTTCACAACCTTCTACCGGGAGGGGCTCTCTCTGTCGGCGAACCTGTTCGGATCGACCTTCTTCGTCCTCACCGGGTTCCACGGCGCGCACGTGGCGATCGGGATCCTGATGCTGCTCTCGCTCTCGGCCATGTCCTTCGCGGGGAAGCTTCCGGGCGACCAGTCGTTCCCGGTGGAGATGGTCGGCCTCTACTGGCACTTCGTCGACATCGTCTGGATCGTGATCTTCACGGTGGTGTACCTGATCCCGACGCCGAACCCGACGTGAGGAGCGATATGACGGAGACGCAGGTCGAGCAGCGGATGGAGGGAGCCTCGGCGCGCCGGCGGCGCGGCGGTCACCCCAGTCCGAAGGAGTACGTGCGGATAGCCATCGTCCTGGCGGGCATAACGGGCCTCGAGGTAGCCGTCTACTACATCGATGCCGTGCGCGACTTCCTGATCCCGATGCTGTTCGCGTTCTCCCTGATCAAGTTCGCTCTCGTCGCGCTGTGGTTCATGCACCTGCGGTTCGACAGCCGCGTGTATGCGCGGTTCTTCGCGATGGGGCTCGCGTTCGCGATCACCCTGTTCGTCATCGTTCTTCTCACGTTCGGCGTGTTCGCCCGGTAGGCGGCGATGCGGCTTCCCGACTTCCACATCCACCCCGACGTCTGGATGGTGATGGTCGCGCTCTGGGGTGCGTACCTGGTGTCCGTCACGCGGCGCCGACGAGTAGCCGAGCCTGGGGAGGAGCCGCCGAGCCGGCGGCGGACGGTGCTCTTCTCCGCCGGGGTGCTCGTGCTCTGGGTCGCGGCGGGCTGGCCGGTGCACGACCTGGCAGAGGACTACCTGTACAGCGTGCACATGCTCCAGCACCTGCTCTTCTCTCTGGTGGCCGCCCCGCTTCTGCTCGCGGGGATGCCGGCATGGATGCTCCGCAGGCTCCTGGCGCCACGTCCGGTCGCGGTCGCCGCGAGGTTCCTGACCCGGCCGCTCGTCGCGATGGTGGTCTTCAACGGGGTCCTGCTCTTCACGCACTGGCCGGCGGTGGTCGAGGCCTCGGTGCGGTCGGAGCCGATCCACCTGGGACTCCACGTTCTCGTCGTCGGCTCGGCGCTCGTGATGTGGTGGCCGGTCCTCTCGCGGCTACCGGAGCTGCCGGCCCTCAGATCGCCCGCGCAGATGCTATACCTGTTCTTCCAGTCGCTCGCGCCCACGATCCCCGCGGCGTTCCTCACGTTCGGCGAGCAGCCCCTGTACCCGATCTACGCGACGTTCCCGCGGATCTGGGGGATCGACGCCCTTACCGACCAGCTGATCGCAGGGCTGCTCATGAAGCTCGGCGGGGGACTGATCCTGTGGACGGTCATCGCGACGATCTTCTTCCGGTGGTTCGGGCAGGAAGAGCGTGGCGGCTGGGACGCGCTCGACTTCTGGAGCACGGAAAGCGACATCCGAGCAGAGCTGAGGAGAGGATGAACGGGTCGAACGCCCGCGATCGCTTGCTGCTTCCGGTCCTGATCCCCCTCGGCGCGCTGGCGGTGATCGCCGGAGTCGTCTTCGGTTTCTCCCGCGTGCTGCTCTCGGTTCGACCCGCCGCGGCGACGGGTGTGGCTCTCGTGGTCGCGTTCGGCGCGCTCGTTTCGGCAGCTTGGATCGCCGGTCGGAAGCAGGTGGGTACGGCCGGCCTGGCCGCGCTACTGACCGCGGTCGCCGGCATCGCGATGCTCGCGGGCGGGCTGGCGATCTCCGCGATCGGGCCCGAGGAGGAGGAGCACGAGGTCGAGGCGATCGCGCTTGACGTCTCGGCGCCGCCGGGGGCGTCGTCGAAGGGGTTCGCCGAGACCGAGCTGGCGGTGCCGGCCGGCGCGCCGATCGAGCTCTCTTTCGACAACCAAGAGCAGAGCGTCCAGCACAACGTCTCCGTGTGGGAGGTCGAGGACTTCTCGGGGACGCCGCTGTTCTCCGGCGAACTCGTGACGGGCCCCTCGACCGTGGAGTACTCGATCCAGGGACTCACCGCCGGCACTTACTACTTCCGCTGCGACGTCCACCCGACGACGATGACGGGAACGATCGTGGCGGGGGAGGGCGGAACCGAGACCGGCGGAACCGAGACCGGAACCGAGACCGGAACCGAGACCGGGGGAGAGGCCGACGTCTCGATCGCGGCCCGAGAGTTGGTGTTCGACAAGGCCCAGTTCACCCTACCCGCTGGCGAGCCGGCGACCATCGCGTTCACCAACGACGACCCGTTCGATCACAACGTCGCGATCTACACGGACGAATCCCTGACGACCGTCCTGCTCCAGGGGGAGCTCTTCACCGGCCCGGGAACGATCGAGTACGCGGTGCCGGCGCTCGAACCCGGCTCCTACTACTTCAGGTGCGACCTGCACCCCACGATGCAGGGAGTCGTGACGGTCGAGTGATGCGCCCCGGGGCTCGCCTCCGGGCTCCGCTCGCCCCGCTTCTCTTCGCCGTGGCGCTCGCCGCGTGCACGGGGCGGACGAGCCTGACGGAGATCGGGGAGCCGGTGGCGGTCGACGAGCCGCTCCCCGAGCTTTCCGGACCCGAGCTCCTCGGCGGCGAGATCGAGGCGGCCGACTACGAGGGCAAGGTGGTGCTCCTCGCGGTCTGGGCGACGTGGTGCGGGCCGTGCCGCGTGGAGCAGCCGATGCTCCAGCGTCTCTGGGAGCGCTACGAGGACCGGGGGGTCTTCTTCCTCGGGATCGACATACGCGACTACCACGATGCGGCGGTCACATGGGTCAAGGACGAGTTCCAGGTCACCTATCCGTCGATCGAGGACCCGTACGGGGGCTTCGCCGACGACCTCGGGCTGATCGGGGTCCCCGCCACCTTCCTCGTCGACCGTGGGGGGACCATCCGCTACCGCATCTTCGGCCTGCCGCGCGAGCAGGACCTCGTCCGCATCCTCGACGAGCTGCTGGCCGCGCCCTAGGCGATCAGGCCGTCGGCGGCGACCGCGGTGAAAAGCAGCGCGAGGTAGGCGATCGAGAAACGGAAGAGTCGCATCGACTCCACCGCCGCGCCGCTCCTCAACCGGAGCGCGCGGTACACGAAGGCGCCGCCCAGCACGACCGCGGCGATCGCGTACACGGTCCCCATATGCCCGACGGGAACGAGCAGGAGCGTTGTCGCGAACAGCACGACCGAGTAGAGCAGGATCTGGCGCCGTGTCTCCTCGTCCCCTCGCACGACCGGGAGCATCGGCACGCCCGCGGCCGCGTAGTCGCCGCGGTAGTTCATCGCGAGCGCCCAGAAGTGCGGTGGGGTCCAGAGGAACACGATGGCGAAGAGTACCCATGCGGGAAGCTCAACGGTCCCCGTGACCGCCGCCCACCCGACGAGGACGGGCACGGCGCCGGCCGCGCCGCCGATCACGATGTTGTGGGGGCTCGCGCGCTTCAGCCACAGCGTGTACACGAACACGTAGAACGCGAGAGCCGCGAGCGCGAGCGTCGCCGCCAGGACGTTCACGGTCACGGACAGGAGGTAGAACGAGATCGCGCCTAGGACGTACCCGAAGCCGAGCGCGCGCTCGGGAGTGATCTGCCTGGCGGGAACCGGCCGGCGGCGGGTTCGGCGCATCATCCGGTCGATGTCGCGGTCGAGGTAGCAGTTGATCGCGTTCGCACCCGCTGCGGCGATCGCCCCGCCGGCCAGGGTCGCGAGAACGAGCCAGGGCGACGGGACACCGCGCTCTGCCAAGACCATCGCGGGAACCGTCGTGATGAGAAGCAGGACGATGATCCGCGGCTTGGTTAGGCGTACGTAGGCCGTGATCGTGTCGCGTAGCGAGCGTCGGGTCGACGCCTCTGATGCCTCGGCCCGTTCCGCGACGCGCGCCGTGCGACGGCTGGTCACGAGGAGTCCCGCGAGCACGGCCCAGATCAGGCCGGAGAGGGCGACGTGCCCGGCGACCGCCGCCGGCTGCAGATCCGTCCAGACGTTGGCGGCACCGACGAAGACCTGGGCCGCGAAGAGCGCAAGAAGCGTCGTCGCGAGTCCCGCCACGACTCGCGAGCGGTCGGGCGCGGTCCTCGCGCGGACGGCGAGGTACACGACGAGCGCCGACACGAGCGCCGCGAGGACGCGGTGAAGGAACATCGGCGTCGCTACGCCGCCCAGGGTCGGGACGAGGCGCCCGTCCATGAGCGGCCAGTCGCGGAAGGCTAGCCCTGCCCCGCGTCCCCGAACGTAGGCCCCGACCAGCAGCAGCGCGAACGTGGCCACCGCCGTCGCGTCGACGAGCCGGACGAGCGGCGTCCTGGGCGCCCGCGCGGCCGGCCGCGGGAAGGTCGACTCCGCGTAGACGAGCGTGGTCGAGCCGATGACGAGCATCGCCGTCGCCAGATGGAGGGTGACGTTGGCGGGGTCCAGGCCGGAGCGCACTACCACCGCGCCGAGCGCGGCCTGGAAGAGGACGAGGATGACCGAGGCGACGGCGGGCCAGAGGACCCTTCGCTGGTCGCGGAAGCGACGCCACGCGACGACGGCCACGATCCCGACCAGGATCACGACGACGTTCACGAGGAACCGATGGGTGTATTCGATGATTGCGTGGGTCTCGAGCGGGGGGATCCACTTCCCGAAGCACCGCGGCCAGTCGGGGCACCCGTCGCCCGACCCGGTCGCCCGCACGAGCCCGCCCCACGCGATGAGCACGTAGGTGGCGATCGTGGACGAGAGCGCGAGCCTGCGGAAACGTTCCATCGCTTGCGGGTCGGCACTATAGCGTTCCCGGCGGTGACCGCGGCCGGTCCCGGTAGGGCGAGGGTACTGGCATACTGGCGCCGTGCAGCCCCAGCACGCGCTTGCCACGCTTCCGCCGGCGCTCGCCGCCGTGCGGGCAAGAGTGGACGCGGCGCTCGACTCCTTCCTGGAGGAGCAGCGCGCCGAGCTCGAGTCGATCGACGCCGACGCTGTGCTGCTGGTCGAGGAGCTGATGCGCCTGGTGCACGCGGGGGGCAAGCGGTTGCGCCCCGCGTTCTGCTACTGGGGCTACCGCGCCGCCGGCGGGGCGGACGCGGACACGATCGTGCGAGCGGCGGCGGCACTGGAGCTGCTCCACACCTTCGCGCTGATCCACGACGATCTCATGGACGGCACCCCGGAGCGGCGGGGCGTGCCCTCGAGCCACGTTCACCTTGCGGCGGAGGCGGGTCGCTTGGGCGTGTCGGGCGAGCCCGCCCGTTTCGGTCTGTCGGCCGCGGTCCTGGTCGGGGATCTGGCCATGGTCTTCGCCGACCGGATGCTCCGGGAGTCGGGATTCGCCGCCGAGCGGTTGGAGGCGGCAGGGCGCCGGTACGACCTGATGCGCCGCGACATGGCGGTGGGGCAGCTCCTGGACGTGTCCGGCCCCGGCGCCGGCGGTGAGTCTCGCGCGAGGCTCGTCGCCTCGCTCAAGACCGGCAGCTACACGGTCCAGGGACCGCTCGAGATCGGCGCGATCCTGGCGAACGGGTCGGGGTGGTCGCTCACGTGTCTGTCGCGATACGGCCAGCCTCTCGGTGAGGCCTTCCAGGTGCTGGACGACCTCCGCGACTCGGAGGCTGATCAGGGCGCTCGCGAGCGAGCGGACGCGCTCGTGACGCGAGCGAAGGCCTCGCTCGACCCGGCGGCGTTGTCTCCCGAGGCCGTCGGCGTCCTCCGCATGCTGGCCGACCTGATCGCACGGGGATGAGTGAGATCTCGGGCTTGCGCCGGTTGTTGCGTGACGAGCCCGTCGCACGCGTCGCAACCGTTGCGGACGACGGCGGGCCGCACATCGCGCCGCTGTGGTTCGTCTGGCTCGAGGATGCGATCTACGTCTCGACCCGCCGAGGCGGTGGGACGTGGGCGAACGCGGAGCGCGATCCGAGGGTGGCTCTGGCGATCGATCGAGGTCGGGAGTGGACGGAGCTCGTCGGCGCCGTGATCGAAGGCAAGGCCGCGATCGTCTCGCCGGAGGACCCGCTGATGCGGGCCCCCATGTCCGCGTGGCACGAGAAGTACCGGGGTTTCTTCGGGGGCGGGGGATTCGAGCGATTCGCGGAGCGCGTTCCCGACCTCGGGTTCCTTCGGCTGGAGCCGGAGCGGGCACGCTTCTGGGATCACGGCTCCTCGCGCGCTTAGCGATTGCCGCAGCGAGGGTCCCGTCCTAGGCTGCGTCGGGGGGGCTCGGTGCATCTACCTTCCGGGGCCCTGCGGTAGACTTTGTGAAACTTTTCACAAGGTTCGGAGGGAGCGAGTCCTTGTCCGTTCCTATGGAGACCGAGGTACTGGTGGTTGGGGGCGGGCCCGGAGGGTCGGCGGCGGCGTATCACCTGGCGCGCCACGGGGTGGACGTCACCTTGGTCGAGAAGGCCGTCTACCCGCGGGAGAAGGTGTGCGGCGACGGGCTGACGCCGCGCGGGGTCGCGCCCCTGCTCAGGATGGGGATAGAACCCGGCCTGGAGGGGTTCGAGCGCGTCGTCGGGTTGCGCGTGTATACCCGCGACCGCGCTTTGGAGCTCAGGTGGCCGGAGGTCGCGGGCTTCCCGGACTACGGCCTGGTGATGCCGCGCGCCGGCCTGGACGATCTCCTCGCCCGGCGTGCTCGAGCGGCCGGCGCGCGCCTCCTCGAGCGCACGGAGGCGCTCGGGCCGATCGTCGAGGACCACTGGGTCGTCGGCGGGCGGGTTCGGCCCCAGGGCGGGGAGGAAGCCTCGATCCGCGCGCGCTTCGTGCTGGCGGCCGACGGCGCCGCGTCGCGGTTCGCTCTGCAGGCCGGCGTCCGCCGCGACCCCTCGCGACCGCTCGGCATCGCGGCGCGCCGCTACTACCGTGCGCCGAGGCGCCCGGGTCCCTGGCTCGAGTCCTGGCTCGACCTGTGGGACGGTCGGTCGCTGCTCCCCGGCTACGGTTGGCTCTTCGCGGTGGCCGACGGCACCGTGAACGTCGGAGCGGGCTTGCTCAACACGTTCCGCGACTTCTCGCGGATCTCGGCCCAGCACGCGTTGGACACCTTCGTGCGGATCCTCCCGGGGGCGTGGGGGATCTCCGAGGAGACGGCCGTCGGCCGAACGATGTCGGGCCCGCTGCCTATGGGTATGAGCCGGCGGCCTTCGGCGGTTCCCGGCATGCTCGTGATCGGCGACGCGGCGGGGGTCGTGAACCCGTTCAACGGCGAGGGGATCGCCTACGCGATGGAGACGGCCGAGATCGCCTCGGAGCTCGCCACCGAGGCGCTCCTGCGCGACCGTCCCGGCATCGCGCACCAGTACCCGATCGTCCTGCGCGAGCGCTACGGCCGCTACTTCCGGCTCGGGCGGGAGTTCGTGAACCTGATCGGGAACCCGAGGGTGATGCGCGCGGCCGTGAAGTACGGCATGCCTCGCGAGCGCCTGATGCGGTTCCTGCTCAAGCTGATGGCGAACCTCTCCGACGGGAGGCAAGGCGGGATGGATGATCGCGTGATCCGAGCGCTCGAGCGTCTGGCGCCTGCCTCGTGAGGATCGATCGTGCTGGGTGACTACCTGCCGATCGTGATCCTCGGGGCGCTGGCGCTCGTGTTCGCGGTGGCGTCGCTCGCGGCGTCGGCGTTCGTGAGGCCGAGCCGCCCGACGCCCTCGAAGCTCCGTCCCTACGAGTGCGGGATCGAGCCCGAGCGGATCCCGAAGGGCGAGCGGTTCTCGGTCGACTTCTACCTGATCGCGATGCTCTTCATCATCTTCGACCTCGAGACGATCTTCCTGTTCCCCTGGGCGGTGGGGTTCCGCGAGCTCGGCGTCTTCGGGCTGGTCGAGATGGCCGTGTTCATCGCGCTCGTGTTCGTCGCCTACGTGTACGTGTGGAAGCGCGGCGGGCTCGAATGGGGACGTGCAGGGGTCGAGGCGGCGGCGCGCTCGCCGGAGCGGGAGGTGGCCCGTGCCGGTTGAGCGGCTCCCGGGTGCCGCGCTCGGCGCGAGGGCCGGGGACGTCGAGCGCGAGGTAGAGCGCGGCGTATTGCTGAGCACGCTCGACAGGGCGGTGTCCTGGGCGCGCAAGCAATCGATGTGGCCGGTCTCGTTCGGGCTCGCCTGCTGCGCCATCGAGATGATGGCGACCGGGGCCGGCGACTACGACCTCGCTCGGTGGGGGATGGAGCTGTTCCGCGGCTCGCCGCGTCAGGCCGATCTCATGATCGTCGCCGGGAGGCTGTCGCAGAAGATGGCGCCGGTCCTTCGCCGGATCTACGACCAGATGCCCGAGCCGAAGTGGGTGATCTCGATGGGCGTCTGCGCGTCGGCCGGCGGCATGTTCACGAACTACGCGATCGTCCAGGGCGTGGACACTGTCGTGCCCGTCGACGTCTACGTGCCCGGGTGCCCGCCGAGGCCCGAGATGCTGATGTTCGGGATCCTGAAGCTCCACGAGAAGGTCCGTACGGAGGGCACGATCCGGTGACGGTGGCCGAGCTGGCCGACCGGCTCCGCGATCGATTCCCCGGCATCGCGGTCGCGCGCGGTGAGGCGACCGTGGTCGTGGATCGCGACGAGCTGCTGGAGGCTCTCGGTATTCTGCGCGACGAGCCCCATCTCTCGTTCCGATTCCTGTCGAGTCTCACGGCGACCGATCGCCCCGGCCGAACCCCCCGGTACTGGGTGGTCTACGAGCTTCTCTCGATCGAGCGCAACCACCGGCTCCGGGTGAAGGTGGGACTGGCGGAGGAAGATCCGCGGATCCCCTCGGTCGTCGCCCTCTACCCGACGGCGAGCTGGCACGAGCGCGAGGCGTTCGACTTCTTCGGCATCGTCTTCGAGGGCCACCCCGACCTGACACGGATCCTGCTGCCCGACGACTGGGAGGGGCATCCGCTCCGCAAGACCGAGGAGCTCGGCGGCGTCGACACGCGCTTCAAGGGAGCGTTCGTCCCGCCGGTCGACCGTAGGGGAAGCTGATGGACCTGCGGCAGGAGACGATGGTCATCAACATGGGGCCGCAGCACCCGTCAACCCACGGGGTGCTCCGGCTTCTCCTGGAGCTAGACGGCGAGGACGTCGTGTCCTGCAAGCCGATCGTCGGGTACCTCCACACCGGGATCGAGAAGAACTGCGAGTATCGGACGTGGCAGCAGGGAGTCGCATTCGTGACGCGCGCCGACTACCTGTCGCCGTTCTTCAACGAGACCGCGTACTGCCTCGCGGTGGAGCGGCTGCTCGGGATCGAGGCACCGCCGCGCGCGCAGGTGCTGCGCGTGCTCTTCATGGAGCTGAACGCATCGCGTCGCACCTCGTGTGGTTGGCGACGGGCGGAATGGAGCTCGGCGCGATCAGCGTGATGCTCTACGGATTCCGCGAGCGTGAGCGGATCCTCGACATCTTCGAGATGGCGACCGGGCTCCGCATGAACCACGCCTACGTGCGGATCGGCGGGGTCGTGATGGATCTCCCCGAGGGAGGCGAGCGCTCGATCCGCGAGTTCCTCGACGTGATGCCCGGGCGGATAAAGGAGTATGAGGACCTCCTGTCGGAGAATCCGATCTGGCTGGAGCGGAACCGCGGCGTCGGACACCTCTCGTCCGCGGACGCGCTCGCCCTTGGAGTCACCGGTCCCGTCCTACGCTCGGCGGGAGTTCCCCGCGACCTCCGCCGGGACGATCCGTACTGCGGCTACGAGAGCTACGACTTCGACGTCGTGACCGCCGGCGGCGCCGACTGCTACGCGCGCTTCGCGATCCGGCTCGAGGAGATGCGCCAGTCGCTACGGATCGTCGAGCAGTGCCTGAGCCGGCTGGAACCGGGGCCCGTCATGGTCGAGGACCCGAAGGTCCGATGGCCGGCGCAGCTGGAGGTCGGGCCCGACGGCATCGGGAACTCGCAGACCTACGTCCGACACATCATGGAGGAGTCGATGGAGGCGCTCATCCACCACTTCAAGATGGTGACGGAGGGCGTGAAGGTGCCAGCCGGTGAGGTTTATCAAGCCGTCGAGTCCCCGCGCGGCGAGCTCGGGTACTACGTCGAGTCGGACGGCGGTAGCCGGCCGTATCGGGTGAAGATCCGAGACCCCTCGTTCGTGAACCTCCAGGCGTTGCCGCGGATGATGGAGGGCGGCCTCGTGGCCGACGCGGTCGCCGTGATCGCGAGCGTCGACCCGATCATGGGAGGCGTTGACCGCTGATGCCGGTGCTCTCCCCGGAGCTACGGGAGCGAGCCGAGGCGATCAAGGCGCGCTTCCCGAAGGGTCGCGAGCGCTCGGCGATCTTGCCCCTGCTCTACCTCGTCCAGTCCGTCGAGGGATGGGTGACTCGCGACGGCCTGAGGGAGGTCTCCGGCCTGCTCGACCTCACGACCGCAGAGGTGGCGGCCGTCGCCAGCTTCTACACGATGATCCGCACGCGCCCGACCGGGAGGCACGTGATCTCGGTGTGCACCAACCTCTCTTGCGCGCTCCGCGGTGCCGAGACCGTGTACGAGGCCGCGAACCGCGCTACGAGCCTCGAGGGGGACCGCGAGGTGTCCGCCGACGGCCTGTTCACCGTGCACGAGGAGGAGTGCCTGGGTGCCTGCGACGCGGCTCCGGTCGTGCAGGTCGACTTCGCGAACCACGATCGGGTGACCCCGGAGCGCATGGCCGAGATCGTCGAGTCGCTTCGCAGCGGGGACGCGCCGGCGCCCGCTCGCGGGACGGCGCCCGAGGACTTCCGCGAGGCGTCGCGGATCCTGGCCGGCGAGGGGGGCGTGCCGTGACCGACCGGATCGTCACCGCGCGCTGGGGGGAGCCTGACACGGTCTGGATCGACCGCTACATAAGAACAGGAGGCTACCGGGCTCTCAAGAAGGCACTGAAGATGGCGCCAGTCGAGGTGATCGAGGAGGTCAAGGCCTCCGGCCTCCGGGGTCGCGGCGGCGCGGGGTTCCCCACGGGCGTGAAGTGGTCGTTCGTGCCGCAGGACACCGGCAAGCCGACGTACGTCGTCGTGAACTTGGACGAGTCCGAGCCGGGGACCTTCAACAACAGGGAGCTCGTCGAGCGCGACCCCCACCAGCTCCTCGAGGGCGCGATCATCGCGGCCTACGCGATCGGCGCCGGCTCGGTGTTCGTCTACTGCCGCGGCGAGTTCCTCTGGCCCGGGCTGGTCCTGGAGCGCGCGATCGCCGAGGGTTACGAGAAGGGTTTCCTCGGCAAGGGGATCGCGCGGTCCAAGTACGACGTCGACGTCGTGTTGCACCGCGGCGCCGGTGCGTACATCTGCGGCGAGGAGACCGCGTTGCTGGAGTCGCTCGAGGGATTCCGCGGGCAGCCGCGGCAGCGCCCGCCGTTCCCGGCGGTCGAGGGGCTCTACTCGGCCCCGACCGTGGTCAACAACGTCGAGACGCTCTGCAACGTGCCGCACATCATCGAAAACGGCGCGGCGTGGTACGCGTCGATCGGTACCGAGAGGTCGCCGGGAACGAAGGTCTTCTCGGTCTCGGGGAAGGTCGAGCGCCCGGGCAACTTCGAGGTCGAGATGGGCACCCCGTTCGAGGTGCTCCTGGAGGAGCGCGCCGGCGGCGTCCTGGGCGGCAAGCGCCTCAAGGCCTGGACGCCCGGTGGGTCCTCGACGCCGTTCCTGACGGCCGAGCACGTCGATGTCGGGCTCGACTTCGAGTCGATCCAGGCCGCCGGGTCGCTGCTGGGCACGGGCGCGGTCATCGTCTGCGACGAGGCGGACTGCATGGTCGAAGCCGCTAGACGACTGGTGCGGTTCTACGCGCACGAGTCCTGCGGGAAGTGCACGACCTGCCGCGAGGGCACCTGGTGGGCGGTGCGCGTGCTCGGGAGAGTGGAGGACGGGCTCGGACGTCCCGAGGACCTGCCGCTCCTGGCAGACCTCGGACGCAACATGCTGGGCCGCGGCTTCTGCGTGCTCGTCGACGGCGCCGTCTCGCCGATGGAGTCGACGCTCCGGTTCTTCCGCGACGAGTACGAGGCGCACGTGCGGGAAGGCCGGTGCCCGGTGACGGGCGAGGGACCCGGCCGCCGCCCGATCGAGGAACCGGTTGTGCCCACCGAGGCGCCGCTCTCGCTCTCGGAGGTCCTGGGGTGAACGACGGCTCCGTGACCCTTTCGATCGACGGCAAGGAGGTGACCGTTCCGGAGGGGACGCTCGTGATCCGCGCCGCCGAGCGGCTCGGGATCGAGATCCCGCGGTTCTGCGACCACCCGCTCCTCGATCCGGTCGGCGCCTGCCGGCAGTGCTACGTCGAGATCGAGGGGCAGGGGAAGCTGATCACATCTTGCACAGCGGCCGCGACGGAGAGCATGAAGGTCCGCTCGCAGCACACGAGCGACCTCGCACGGGAGGCGCAGGTCGCGAACCTCGAGTTCCTGCTTCTCAACCACCCGCTCGACTGCCCGGTCTGCGACCGGGGCGGCGAGTGCCCGCTCCAGGACCAGGCGCTCGCGTTCGGGCCGGGCGAGAGCCGCTACATCGAGGCGAAGCGAACCTTCGAGAAGCCGCTCCCGCTCTCGCCGCTCGTGGCCCTGGATAGGGAGCGCTGTGTGCTTTGCGCACGGTGCACGCGCTTCTGCGACCAGATATCCGGGGACCGGTTCATCGAGCTGTTCGAGCGTGGCGCGGGCGAGGTCGTGTCGATAGCGCCGGGCGAGGGTTTCCGCTCGCCGTTCTCGGGCAACACGATCCAGATCTGTCCGGTGGGCGCGCTCACGGCGACGTCTTACCGGTTCGTCGCCAGGCCGTTCGACCTCTCGAGCGCCGACACCACGTGCCCTCATTGCGCGAGCGGGTGCAGCGTTCGCGTGGACGTGCGGCGCGGGAACGTGGTGCGCGTGGAGGCTCGCGACGACCTGGACGTGAACGACGCCTGGCTGTGCGACAAAGGCCGGTTCGCGTTCCGGTTCGCCGACGGCCGGGCGCGGGTCACGACCCCGCTCCTGCGGAGACGCGGGCTCGAGCCGGCGTCGTTCGAGGAGGTGTTCGGCGTCATCGCCGCGCACGCGACGGGCGCCCGGGTCGCCTTCCTCGCGAGCGGCCGCCTCGCCGACGAGGACGCGTACTCGCTGTCCAAGTTGGCCCGGGTGGTCTTCGGGACGAACGACCTGGACCACCGCCGGCAGTTCAACGGCGGCCGTGCCGAGGAGCTGGAGGCTGCTTCGCCCATGCGGGTCACCTACCTCGACGTCGAGCGCGCGAGCGCGATCGTCCTCGTCGGCCTGGACGCCGAGCAGGAGCTCCCGATCCTTCACCTCCGGATCCGCAAGGCCGCCAGGCGTGGGGCGAGGGTGTTCGTGATCCACAGCCGTCGCACGCGGCTGTCGGACGTCGCCGAGCACGTCCTCTGCCTGCCGGGAGAGGAGTCTTTCGTCCTGGAGCGGGTCGCCGCGAGCGACGATCCCGCGAACGCTCCGATCTCCGAGGCGCTCCGCGAGGCCGGCGAGGACGGTGTGGTGATCGCAGGACCGGGCCTCGCCGAGCACGTTCTCGCCGCCGACGTGGCTCTGCGCGCAGCCACCCGGTTCGGCTCGCGGTTCTCGCTCGTCCCTCGCCGGGCCAACGACCGGGGCGCGCTCCGCGCGGGCGTGCACCCGAGGCTCCTGCCGGGCGGCCGCCGCGTCGACGTGCAGGCGGAGCGGGAGGAGGTGGAGGCCGTTTGGGGCCAGGTGCCAGGCGAGCCTGGACGGAACGCCGCGGAGATGCTTCGGGCGGCGGCCGCCCGCGAGATCGACGTGCTCTTCTTGGTCGGCGTGGACCCCCTGACGGACTTCCCCGACGCCGCGCTCGCTCGACGCGCTCTCGCCAACGTGCGCTTCAGGGTCGTGCAGTCACTCGAGCTCGGCTCGCTCGAGCCTTATGCGGACGCGTTCCTTCCCGCCGCGGCGCCCTTCGAGCGTGAGGGTCACCTGACGACGTGGGAGGGTCGGGGACGGCGGCTCGCGCCGGTGCGCGGGCCGGCCGGCGTCGCCCGTCCCGACTGGGAGATCTTCGCCGCGCTCGCCCGCGCGATGGACGCGGACCTCGGCCTCTCGACCCTGACGGAGCTGCAGGAGGAGGCGGGTGGCTTACTCGCGTCTCGCGAGGCGCCGGCCCGCCCGTCTGCGTGGGCGGCCGCCGGCCGGCCCGCACTCGTGGAGGGTCTCACGCTGTTCAGCTACCCCCTGCTCGTAGACGAGGGGCGCCTGTCCCGGGACGCTTTCGAGCTGAAGGCCGCCCTCGAGGAACGGCCTTTCGTCGAGGTCCACCCCCACGACTGCGAGAAACTCGGGCTCGCCGACGGCGGGCGCGCGCTCGTCACCACCGAGGCCGGCGAGGCGACGGTGGTCGTCCGCGTCACCGAGCACGTCGCCGAAGGGTCGGTCTTCCTACCGTTCAACCAGCCGGGCCTATCGGCGAACGAGCTGCTCTCGGGCCGCTTCACCACCGGCGCGAGGCTCGCCCCCGCCCCGGCCGCGGTCGAGCCGGCGCCGGTCGCCGTCGGAGGTGAGGCCTAGTGGACGCCCTCGACTGGCTCCTCCTGGTCATCCGGGTCGTCGTCGTCTTCTTCGGGCTGCTGCTCTCGGTGCTCGTGCTCGTTTGGTTCGAGCGCAAGGTCGTCGCGGACATGCAGACCCGCAAGGGCCCGATGCGAGCCGGCCCTCGCGGTGTGCTCGTCACCGTCGCGGACGGCATCAAGCTCTTCTTCAAGGAGGGCGTCACCCCGACGGAGGTCGACCGACCGGTCTACCTCCTAGCGCCGGTGATCGCCGCGCTGCCGGCGTTCCTCGCCTTCGCCGTGATCCCGTTCGGGACCGGCGTGACGCTGTTCGGGCGGAGGGTCCCGTTCCAGCTAGCCGACCTGAACGTCGGGATCCTCTGGGTCCTGGCGATGACGTCGCTCGGCGTCTACGGCATCGTGCTGGCCGGCTGGTCGAGCGGGTCGAACTACCCGCTGCTCGGATCCGTGCGCTCGACCGCCCAGATGATCAGCTACGAGGTCGGGATGGGTCTCGCGCTCGTCTCGGTTCTCATGTACTCGGGCTCGCTCACGATGTCGGAGATCGTCGCGGCGCAGGACAAGATCTGGAACGTGATCCCGCAGTTCCCGGCGTTCGTCATCTACCTCGTCTCCGGTCTGGCCGAGACCAACCGGCCCCCGTTCGACCTTCCCGAGGCGGAATCCGAGCTCGTCGCGGGGTACCACACCGAGTACTCGGGCATCAGGTTCGCGATGTTCTACCTCGGGGAGTACGTGAACACGGTCACCGTGGCGGCGATCGCAGTGACGCTGTTCCTCGGCGGCTGGCGAGGCCCGGCGCCCGAGTTCCTCGCGTGGCTCTGGCCGCTCCTCTGGTTCGGGCTGAAGCTCGTGGCCGTCATCTACGTCTACGTTTGGATCCGGGCGACGCTTCCACGGATCCGCTACGACCGGCTGATGGCGTTCGGGTGGAAGGTGCTCATCCCCTTCGGCCTCGTCTGGGTTCTCGCCACCGGCGCGATCGTGGTGCTCCCCGAGGAGTACGGGAAGCGCCCGATCTACCTCGGCGCGGCGATCGTGCTGGGCGTCGTCGTCCTGGCGTCGGCCCTATGGCCGCTCGTCGCGCCGAAGCGCGAGGGTGTGCGCGGGTGAGCGAGCGTCGCGAGCCGCTGGGCCTCTGGGCCGTGGTGAGCGCGACGGCCAGGGGGCTGGGCGTCGTCCTCAAGCAGGTCTTCCGCAAGGACGTCACCAAGGAGTACCCGAGGGAGATCGTCGCACCGCCGCCGCGCGCCCACGCCGGGCGGCACCTGCTGAACCGCCACGAGAACGGTCTGGAGAAATGCATCGGGTGCGAGCTCTGCGCATACGCGTGCCCCGCCGACGCGATCTGGGTGGAAGGCGCCGAGAACGACCCCGCGAACCCGGTGTCGGCGGGAGAGCGGTACGCGAAGGACTACCAGATCAACTACCTGCGCTGCATCATGTGCGGTCTTTGCGTCGAGGCCTGCCCGACGCGCGCCCTCACGCTCACGAGCTATTACGAGATGGCGTTCCGCTCACGCGAGGAGGCGATCCTCACCAAGGAGGAGCTCCTCGAGCCTCCGCCGCCGCTCGGGACCACGCCCGGAGTGAAAGAGGGGTTCTAGGTGACGGCGGACCAGATCGTGTTCTGGGTCTTCGCGCCGGTCTCGATCGTCTCCGCCTTGTTGATGCTGGCTCAGCGTAACGCGGTTCACGCGGCGCTGTTCCTGATAGTGAACCTCTTCACGCTGGCGGTCTTCTTCTTGCTGCTGGACGCGCCGTTCCTGTTCGCGGTGCAGATCATCGTCTACGCCGGCGCGATCATGGTGCTGTTCCTGTTCGTCATCATGCTGCTCGGCGTCGACCGCGAGGAGCAGCTCGTCGAGCACTTGAAGGGCCAACGCCCGCTCGCGGTGCTCCTCGGGGCGGGGCTGGTCGCCGAGATCGTGGTCGCGGTGCGGGCCGGGATCGGCTTCGCTGAGAGGGTGCCGGAGGGCTTCGGAGTCGTGAACGAGGGTGGCAACCCGAAGGCCCTCTCGGAGGTGCTGTTCCGTGACTACTTCCTCCCGTTCGAGGTGACGTCGGTGCTGCTGATCGTCGCCGCGGTATCCGCGATGGTGCTCGCGCAGCGCCGGGCGCGCCCGGTCACGCGTGCTGAAAGGGAGGCCGGAGTCGGAGGAGGTCGGCCGTGAGCACGCCGATCGCGAGTTTCGTCGTGCTGTCGGGGATCCTCTTCGCGATCGGCACGGCGGGCGTGCTCGTCCGCCGGAACGCCCTCGTGATCTTCATGTCCGTCGAGCTGCAGCTGAACGCGGTGAACCTCGCGCTCGTCGCGTTCTCGCGGATGCACAACGAGCTCGACGGACAGATCCTTGCGTTCTTCTCGATGGTCGTCGCGGCGGCCGAGGTGGTCGTAGGCCTCGCGATAATCGTCTCGGTCTACCGCCGCCGCAGGACGGCGGACGTCGACGCGGTGA
>Ga0209342_10002297_pt1 | contig 20681 bp, 23 predicted proteins | sample RifCSP16_2_FD_184023 | JGI IMG/M metagenome (GOLD analysis project Ga0209342, IMG submission 184023) | Soil microbial communities from Rifle, Colorado - Rifle CSP2_sed 16_2 (SPAdes) (version 2) | ecosystem: Environmental > Terrestrial > Deep subsurface > Rock core/Sediment | place: Rifle... | reverse complement strand
CCCGCCGCTACAAAGGGCTGGGTTGGCGGGTGTCTCGGGTGTCTCAAGTGTCAGGGGAGACACTAACTAAGTGCTGCGGAATCAAGGGGATGAGTCTTACCCCCGGGGAGGTAGGAGCCCAATGAGCAGGCAAGTGATTGAAAACGAAACGGAAGTCAACATCCCGGAAGACCGGAGATGCGTCTACCGGTTTGCTGACGGTCGGCGCTGCCGCGTGCGCCGCTGGGGCGCGGAGCTTTGCTTCCACCACGACCCGGCGGCCGCCGAGAAGCGCAAGAACCGCGGGCGGTACTTCAGCCGGCTGCCCATCCTGACCGCCACCGAAATCAACGAACTTCTGCTGCGCACGCTCAAGCGGCTGGAGGCGGGCGAGATCTCGGCCGGCCAGGCGTACGCGCAGAGCTACCTGGCGCAGTTGCTCCTGCAAAACCTGCCGCGGGTGCGCAAGGAGTTCGAGACGGCGCACAACCAGTGGGAGGGGCACGTGGAGGAGGTGGCGCGGGTGCGGGCGCTGACGGCGCCGGCGGAGCCGGCCGACCAAGGCGGCGGGGAAGCGGACCCGGGGCGCGAGAGTAGCGCATCGGAGGCTGAAGAGACGCCCGATAGACGGGCTTGACTCGGCGTGATACGGTTATGACACACGCAGTCACGCCCCGGACACGCAGAGGAGAGGCAGGAGAGACGCCATGAAGGCCATCGTTTTTTCCGAGCACGGCGGGCCGGAGGTGCTGCGCCACACCGAAGTCCCCGAGCCCAAGCTCGGCCACGGCGAGGTGCTGGTGCGGGTGAAGGCCTGCGCCCTGAACCACCTCGACCTCTGGGTGCGCAAGGGCCTGCCGGGCGTGCAGATCCCGCTGCCGCACATTCCCGGCAGCGACATCGCCGGCGAAGTGGCCAAGATCGGCGAGGGCGTCACCCGCGTCAAGGTGGGGCAGAAAGTGGTGCTCGCGCCCGGGCTGGCCTGCAACGCCTGCGACGATTGCATCGCCGGCCACGACAACCTCTGCCGGCGCTACACCATCTTCGGGTTTATGGTGGACGGCGGCTGCGCCGAGTACGTGCGCGCGCCGGAGGTGAACGTGCTTTTTTATCCCGAAGGCTTGAGCTGGGAAGAAGCGGCCGCTGTGCCGCTGGTTTTCCTCACTGCCTGGCACATGCTGGTCGGCCGCGCGAGGCTCCAGCCGGGCGAGGACGTGCTCGTGCTGGGGGCGGGCAGCGGCATCGGCAGCGCCGCCCTCCAGATCGCCAAGCTGCACGGGGCGCGCGTCTTCGCCACCGCCGGCTCGGAGGAAAAATTGAAGAAGGCGAAAGAGCTCGGCGCCGATGAGCTCATCAACCACGCCAAGCAGGACATCGCCGAGGAAGTCAAGAAGCGCACGAACAAGCGCGGCGTGGACGTCGTCTTCGAGCACGTCGGCCAGGCCACCTGGGAGAAGAGCCTGTCCAGTCTCGCGCCGGGCGGGCGGCTGGTGACCTGCGGGGCGACCACCGGCGGCGACGCCAAGATCGACATCCGGCGGCTCTTCGTCCACCAGTGGTCGCTCTTGGGCAGTTACATGGGCTCCCGCAGCGAACTCTTGACCGTGCTGCGCCTGGTTGCCCGCGGGCGCTTGAAGCCGGTGGTGGACAAAGTCTTTCCGCTCGCCGAGGCGGCCCGCGCCCACGAGCACCTGGAAAAGCGCGAGCAGTTCGGCAAAGTTGTGCTCAAAATATGAAGGGGGCGTGATGGCTGCGTTGAGATCCTTCGCCCCGAAGCTTCGGGGCTCAGGATGACAGGGGGCGCTGCGAGCAGTTCGGCAAAGTTGTGCTGAAGGTGTAGAATAGGCCAATGAGCGAAGTTCGCGAGAGGGTGGCGGGCGAAGCAGGCGCTGCCCCGCTAAAGAGCGCGGGGCAGGCGGAAGCGAGCGGGGGAGGTCTGGAAGGGATTATCCTGACCCAGCTGGACAAGGCGGTGAACTGGGCGCGGAAGTCGTCGATCTGGCCGATGAGCTTTGGTCTCGCCTGCTGCGCCATCGAGATGATGTCGATGAGCGCCAGCCGCTTCGACATCGCGCGCTTCGGCGCGGAAGTTTTCCGCGGCTCGCCGCGCCAGTCCGACCTGATGATCGTCGCCGGACGCTTGTCGCAGAAGATGGCCCCGGTCATCCGCCGGCTCTACGAGCAGATGCCGGAGCCCAAGTGGGTGATCTCGATGGGCGCCTGCGCCACTTCGGGCGGCGTCTTCAACAACTACGCGCTGGTGCAGGGGGTGAACCAGATCGTGCCGGTCGACGTCTACGTCCCCGGCTGCCCGCCGCGGCCGGAGTCGCTGCTCTACGCCATCCTCCAGCTCCAGAAAAAAATCGAGCAGGAGCGCGGCAGCTTCAAGCGCGCCCTCAACCTCGGCTAGTCTGCTTATGGTTCCCTCCGGCGCGGAAGATTCCACCGTCAAGGCCAGTTCCTGGGGCCGGAATCTGCGCTTGCCCGCCGGCAAGCGCGTCTCCCTCTACGTGACGAGCGGAGCGGAAAAGGGAAAGACTCATGTGTGCGAGCAGCCGCTGGTGGCGATCGGGCGGGGCAACGTGGATTTTGTGTTGGAGGACCCGCAAGTGTCGCAGTCGCACTGCGTGGTGGAGATCATGGGTGAGCGGATCGTGCTGCGGGACTTGGGCAGCACCAACGGGACCTACGTCAACGGCCGCCCGGTTCGGGAGGCGGCGCTGGAACACATGAGTGAGTTCCGCGTCGGTGACCACACCATCGTCTTGCTGGTCAGTCCCAGTGAGGCGCCGGGCTAGAACCTGCCGGTCCGAAGGCAGAAAACAAAAAGGGCGCCCGCGAACGGGCGCCCGTGGAATTTACCGGCCGGGCTGCTTACTTCTTCGACTTCACCGCGCGCCGCGCGCGCGCCGCCTTCTTGGCTTTCTTTGCCGGCTGCTCGTCGGTCAGCTCCAGCACGACCAGCGAGGTGACGAACTTCTTCGTGCCATGCTGGACGAAGTCAATCGCGGTGCGGTCTTCGTCGCTGGCGAGGATGGTGCCCAAGCCGTACTGGCCGTGCTTGACGTGCTGACCCTCTTCGTAAACGTTGGCCATCGTGCCTCCGCGGAAGTCCCTATTCTACATTAGATGCAGGCAGGAGCGCCACGGCCGCGTTATAAGACCCGCGTTGCCAACGGGCTAGGGCTGGCCCGCCGCCGTCAGCCCTAGACCGGCGATGCCGATGACGATAAGCACAAGGCTAGCCAGCCGCGGCCAATCGCGCGGCTCGGCGAAGAGGACAATTCCGAGGATCGCCGTGCCGGCCGCGCCGATGCCTGTCCAGATCGCGTAGGCGGTTCCGATCGGCAAGCGCTCGGTGGCGAGCGCGAGGAAGTAGAAGCTCGCCAGGCCCATGGCGTAGGTCGCGATCGTCGGCCCGACGCGGGTGAAGCCCTGCGAGTACTTCATCGTGATGGCCCAGCCGACTTCGAGCGCGCCGGCGACGCCGAGGTAAATCCAGGTCATCGTGGTGGGCGACATTCATCTGCCTCCAGGGGCGCTCGCCGCTTGCGCGGAGCGCTGGTAGAAGGGAAGCGCAGCGACTTCAGCCGCGCCGCCGCCTTCGACTTCGAGCCGCGTGCCGGGCTCGAGCTGCTCGCGGCGCACGATGCCGAGCGCGATGAGGCCGCCAAGCGTGGGCGACTCGACGACGGTCGTGAGGACGCCGACTTCCTTGCCTTCGCGCAGGAGCTTGGCGCCCGCCGCCGGCCGCGCCCCCTGCAAGCGCAGCCCTGTCAAGCGGCGGTTCACGTGCCCGCGCGAGCGGATGCGCTCGATGATTTCCTGGCCGACGTAGCAGCCCTTGCTGTAGCTGAGGGCGCGCGTCTCCAGCGCCGCTTCGGGCGGCAGCGTGCGCTCGTCCATGTCCACGCCGTACCACGGCACGCCCGCTTCCGTGCGCAGGATGTTCCAGGCCGCGTGGCCGACCGGCTTCCACGGCACGACCTTCTTCACCGCCGTCAGCGCGTCCCAGATGTTCTGCGCGTACTCGACGACGAAGATGAGGCGGAAGCCTTCTTCGCCGGTCTCGCTTACGCGTGCGATGAGCACCGGCGTTTCGCCGAGCTTCACCCAGGCGTGGTCGAGCTCCGCGCCGGGCAAGGCGCCGGCGCCGGCGGCGGCGAGCAGCTTGGCCGCCTGCGGGCCTTCGACGCCGAGCGCCGCCATCTGTTGGCTGTGGTCCTCGACGGTCACATCGTCGGCGATGATGTATTTCTCGAGCCACTCCCGCATTCGGGCCGCGGCCGACACGTCGGTCTCGAGCAGCAGGTGGTCGTCCATCTGCAGCGCGTACAGGTCGGCCAGCATGTGCCCTTGCACGCTGAGCAGCGTGGCGTAGCAGCCCTGGCCGGGCGCGAGCCGCGCCACGTCGTTCGAGAGCATGCGGTGCAGAAAGGCTTTGGCGTCGGGCCCGCTGGCGGTCAGGTGGACGCGGTCGCTGCGGTCGCTGACGCCGGCGCCGCTGCGCACGGCGCGGCACTCATCGGCTACCTCGGTGAAGCGTTCGGGCAAACGCGCCCCGCGCACGTTCACGAACGGCGCGCCCAGCGCTTGGTAGGTCGCCTCCAGCGGCGACCGGCGTTCCGCGCTCACATCCAATCTTTCCCCCATACCTCTAGGATAACAGACATCCGGAAACTTCGATGTCTAGGCGTGAGCAACACTACAAAGGTCTGTCATCCTGAGCCCCGAGGCTTCGGGGCGAAGGATCTCAATCGAAGCCGCTGGCACCGCTGGAATTCTTCGCTCCGCCCTGCGGCTTCGCGCTGAACGGCCTCTGGCGACAGGGCTCCGCTCAGAATGACACGGAAGGGCGATTAGCGCGGCGGCGCGGCTGCCTTCTCGCGCAGGGTGCGGACTTCCTGCTTCAGGGCTTCGACTTCGCGCGCCAGGTCTTCCGCCGCGCGCGGCGCGGCCTGGGCGCGGCGGAGCTTGCCGATGGAGATCTCGGCTTCGCGTTGCAGCCGCCGCTCCAACTCGTTGGCCGCGAAGGCTTCGAGCGTCGGCAGGGCGCGGAAGTCGCCGAGCTCGCCCAGCGCCGTCAGCGCCGACCGCCGCGCCCACACGTATGGATCGGCAAGCAGCGACGTGAGAAAGCGGAAGACTTCGTCGTTGCCGCGGCCGAGCTTGCCGAGCGCTTCGATGGCCGCTTCGCGCACGCGTGGCGGGCGGCCGTAGCGCGACCACTCGAGCGCGAGCGCCAGCCCGCGGGCGTCCCCGAGCTCAGCCAGGCCTTTCAGCGCGTGCTGGCGGATGGCGTCGCGGTGGGAGTTGCGTCCGAGCGCGCCGCGCAAAGTGTCGAACGCTTTCGGGGCCTGCATCTTGCCGAGCGACTTGAGCGCGGCCGCGACCACATAGGTCTTGGGCTCTGCGCGCACGACGCCGTCGAGCGCGGCGGCGGCCGTGGCGTCGCCCGCGAACTCGCCCAGGGACTCGGCGGCGGCCTCGCGGACGCGGGCGTCGGAGTCGCGCAGCGCTTCGACCAGGGCGTCGCGGGCCGCGGCGCTCTGGGTTTTGCCGAGTGCCTTGGCGGTCTCGAGCCGCACGCCGTAGAAAGGATCGCGGAGCAGGACATCGCGGGCGGCGGCGAGCGCCGCCAGATCGCCAGCGCGCTGGGCCAGCTGCTGCGCTGCCCAGATGCGCCCGGCGACGTTCGGGTCGTTCGCCGCCAGATCCATCAGCTCCTCGCGCGACTTCGCGAAGGCAAGGGTCTTGATGATTTTCTGGCCGGGATCGAAACGGACCCGTACGGGCCGCGAGGTCAGTGGGAAGTAGAACTCGTCGCGGGCGTGCGCGACCACGACGCGGAAGGTCTGCGGGCCTTCGGCCGTCGTAAATTCAATCTCGACGGGCATCCGGAAAATCGGCGTCATCTCCTTCAGCGCCTGGCTCTGCTCGACCGCGAGATGCGCGGTGCGCGTCGAATCGTCCCACTCCAAGGTCACGGCGAATTCGGGATGGCCGGCGCGATAGAGCCACTCGTCGAAGAACCAGCCCAGATCCTGGCCGGTGGCTTCGGCGATGGCCTTGCGGAAGTCTTCGGTGTCGACGGGCTGGCGGGCGTGCTTGGCGGCGTAGTGGCGGAGGGCCGTCTGGAACTGCTCGTCGCCCACGAGCGCGCGCAGCAGGGCCAGCACCGCCGCGCCTTTCGGATAGGTGTGCGAGTCGAAAAGGTCCATCTCGTCGACGTAAACCGGCATGACGATGGGCCGGCGATAGTCCTTGCGGTCTTCCTCGAAGTAGGCTTGATGGTCCTGGTAGACGCGGTAGTCGTACTCGTCGCGGCCGTACTGGCGCTCGAACCAGAGGTTGGTGAAGAAGGTGGCGAACGATTCGTTCAGCCAGATGTGGGACCAGTCGCGGCAGGTCAGCAGGTCGCCCCACCACTGGTGGGCGAGCTCGTGGGCGACCAGGCCTTCGCTCGAGAAGTTGGGCGTCGCGGCCTCGTCGTGCAGCGTGTCGGTATAGAGCGTGGTGGCGCTCACGTTTTCCATCCCGCCCCAGAGAAACTCTTCCACCGTGTCCTGCGCGTATTTCTCGTAGGGGTAAGGCGTGGCGCTGTAGTCGGCGAAGAAGCGGATCATCGCCGGCGTGAGCGCGAAGGAGCGCTTCACCGTGGCGGCGTCCGTGCCCGGCGGAACGTAGTATTCGACCGGCAGCTCGCCCAGCCTGTCCACGTGGCGGTCGAAGCGCCCGGCGACGAGCGAAATGAGATAAGTGCTGTGCGGGACGTCTTCACGCCAATGGAAGGTCCTGGTCTTCGCCGCCGCGTTTTCGGTCGCGCCCGCGAGCCGGCCGTTGCCGATGACGGTCATCTCGGCGGGCACGGTGACGAGCGTTTCGCTTGTCACCTTGTCGTTTGGGAAGTCGTAGCTCGGGAACCAGTAGTGGTTGTACTCGCTCTCGCCCTGCGTCCACGCCTGGCGCGGCTTCGAGGGATAAGCGGCGTCGGGCGCGACGAAGTAGAAGCCCTTGCGCGGGCGGGCGCGGTAGCGGATGGCCAGGGTCACGCTTTCTCCCGCGGCGTAGGCGCGGTCGAGGACGAGGGTCAACTCTTCGGGGCCGACGGCGAAATCCAGTTTCTGGCCGCTCGGCAGCGTGACTGCTTCGAGGGTGAGCTCGGCGGCGTCGAGCGTGACGCGAGCCAAGCCGCCGGCGAGCGGCGCCAGCGTCAGCGTCGCCGTGCCGGCGATCTCCCGTTTTTCCCAATCAATCCCGAGCTCGAGCTTGACGTGCTGGAGGTCGAAGGCGCGGTCGCGCGTCCAGTGGCGCACCGCGCGCGGGTCGTTGAACGGCGGCCGCAACTCACCGGCGTTGACCTGCTGTTGCGCCGGCGCCGCGCACGGCGCGAGCAGAACGAGCAGGAGCAGGAAGGGAAGCAGACAACGCACTGATTTGCCCATGAAGCCTTTCCTCATCGGGGATTTGCGCTCGCACGCAAGAGCGCGGATTCTATCACCCCTGCTCGCGGGCGGCAACGCGTCGCGTGTGCTAGAATTCCGGTGATGAAAGACGAGCACAAGACGCCACGGGCGGAGCGGCGGCGGTTTCTGCGCGAGTCGCTGACCGGCTCGGTGCCGCTGCTGATTGACTGGGTGGTGGGCCGGGCGCGCGCGCTGGCGCGGCTCGCGCAGGAGCCCACCGTGCCGCGGCGCACCTCCTCACCGCCCGCCGCCAAAGACGCGCCGCCGGCGCCGGCGAAGGCAAAGCTCGACGAGCATTACTCCGACTTTGCCCGCGAGAATCCGGATTCAAAGTCCTACCCTTCGTGAAGGAATCTCCGAAACTCATCCACGAAATCCTGCCCGTGGGCTGGCTGCAGTGCAACTGCTCGATCGTGGGCGACCCGGCGACGCGCGAGGCGCTGGTCGTTGACCCGGGCGACGACGCCGAGCAAGTTCTCGCCGTGCTGCGCCGGCACAACCTGCGCGCGAAGTACATCGTCGTCACCCACGCCCACATTGACCACGTGGGCGGCCTGGCGCGGCTGAAGGAGGCCACCGGCGCGCCCATCCTGATGCATCCCGACGACCACTGGCTCTATAAGAACGTCGAGATGCAGGCGGCCATGATCGGCCTGCCCGCGCCGCGTGTGCCGGAGGTCGACCAGCCGCTCCGGGCGGGCGACGAGCTGCGCTGGGGTCAAGACCTGCGCGCGCACGTCCTGCACACGCCGGGCCACACGCCGGGCAGCGTCTCGCTCTACCTGCCGGAGCCGGAGAAGCGGCTCTTGGCCGGCGACACGCTTTTTGCCGGCTCGATCGGCCGGACGGACTTGTGGGGCGGCTCCTACGAAGCCATCCTGCGCTCGATTCACACGCACTTGCTCGCGCTCGACGACGCCACCCGCGTCTATCCCGGCCACGGGCCCGCCACCACCATCGGCGCCGAGCGCGCCCGCAATCCCTTCCTGCAAGGCTTGTAGCCAAGCACGAAGTTTCCCGCCTGTCATTCCGAGGAGCCCGAAGGCGACGAGGAATCTCTTTGTGCAATACGAGAAGAGATTCCTCGCCCCGAAGCTTCGGGGCTCGGAATGACACGATGGGGGTTAGCTGCGGGTTTGCGAGTCGCGGGCGGCGCGCAGCTCTTCCATCACGCTCTGGATGAGCTCCTTGGCCTGGCCGAGTCCCTGGCTGATGAGGCGGATGTCCATCGGCGGTTGGTCGGGCGGGTGCGCGCTGCGGCAGTAGACCGCATGCTGGCCGACGAGCACCATGGCCTCGGTCAGCAAGTCCAGGCTCACCGCCAGCCGCCCGCGCGGCGTCCCCATCATGAACTCGTGCTTCTCCAGGTCTTCCTTACGGTCCTTGAAGACTGACATGCGCCCCCTTTCCGAACTGGCTCACGACCACAGCCCGGGCGTCCTCGACTCGCCACCGAGCCGCCTTGAGGGCTGCTTGCTGATGGTCGAAAAACGAATCGTTCTTCTCCGCCTGCCGCAGAACAGTCGCCAGCCGCGATAGATTCCTCGATAGGTTGCCCAGGCTCCGGTCATTCTCCTGCGAGAGTGGCACGGATGCTCCTTCCAGATCCGCTATGACGGCGCGCGCCAGGCAGTTGGTTTCCTCCAAGCGCCTGTCCAGTGAATGGCCGGGATAAGGCCACGTCTGTGTCCAGTGGCGAACGCCGAAGAGAAAACGTCGCTCCCACTGCTCAGCGCGTTTGTCAGCCAGACGAGCGTATTCGGGAACACGCTGCTCAAGCGAGCCGGCTTTTTCCAGTCGTTTTCTCTCCTTCTTGGAAAAGCAGGCGTGAAGAGGATTGGCCCTGATGGCATCGCTTGCCCTGTCCGCTGCGGCCAGGGCAAGCGATGCCATCAGGGTGATAGCCACGCCGCTTGCAACCGCTGCTGCTCTGCGAACGTTCAACACGGGATTCTCTTTTTCGCCCGAAGCCGTTACTATACTGCACTTCTTTTCGTTCGGGCAAACACAGCAGGAGGAAGGGATGCACTGGGCGGGGCTTGTTGTCGCCGGCGTGCTGGCGGCCGCGCTGGGAGCGCTCGTGCTGCGGCGGGCGTTCCGGCGGCGAGCCGAGCGCCAGGCCAAGCGCGCGCAGTTCCGCCAGGAGCTCGCGAACATCCGCCAGGGGGTCGAAGAGTTCGAGAAGTGCGCGGATTTCCACGAGCAGATTCGCCTCCTGGCCGACCTCAACCGCTATTGCGCCAAGGGCTTCCGGCTTTTCCCCGACCAGCCCGACATCATGAACATCACCCGCTTCTCCGACGACGAGCGGCGCAAGCTCACCCAGCACTGGGCGGTGGCCGAGTCCGAGCGGCTGATGAAGTTCGTGGAAGAGAGCGCCAACCTGCGCTCGCGGGCGGGCCGCGCCGACCAGGTGGCCGAGAGCCTGAAGGAGGCGTCGCGCTACCTCTTCCCGCACGAGAAGATCACCAGCGCCATGCGCTCCGTCACCCGGTACCAGGAGGCGCTCGAGGGGATTCTCGAATTGCCCGAAGACCAGCGCGACCCTGCCGCCCAGGGGGCCGCGGCGCTGCTCGAGCCGTACTTCCGAATCATCGAGGAGATGAAGAAAGAGAACGAAGAGCTGGCGCGCGTCGCCTGGCCGGGCGAGCGCCTGCGCGAAATCCTGGCGCGACTCGAAAACGTTTGAGCCGCGCCCGGCTTCGGGTCATAATAGGCGGCCTTCACGGGGGAGTCCGGATGCGACGAGTGGACACAGGGCAACGGCGGCTGGGACGCCTGCCGCGCACAACGCAAATCCTCTTCGGCGAGCGCCAGAGCTTGCAGAACGCGCTCCGGCTGCTGCGCAGCACGCGCCTGCCCGCCGAGCGGCGGCGCCTGGAAGAAGGGCTGCTGCGGCAGATGATCGCCATCCGCACGCGGGAGCTCGAAGCCATCCACCCGGGCTGGGACGCCCGCGTGCGCCGCGTCGCCCGCCGCGCGACCTCGGCCGGCGAGCTGCGCCGCCTGACGCGCCGCGCCCCGCGCGAGGACTACTACCTGCTGCGGCTCATCAGCGACCACCCGAGCGCGCCCGCCGACGTGCTGGCGCGGCTGGCGCGGCATCCTTACCGCGCCGTGCGCCAGAACGTGGCGCGGCACCCGCGCACGCCGATCCCCACCCTGCGCGCGCTCTGCCGCGACCGCCGCGAGCCGCTCTGGTACCTGGTGGCCTTCAACCCCAGCGCCCCGGAAGAGCTTCGCGAGCAGCTCCGGGCCCGCATCCAGCGCCAGGGACAGCGGCGCTGACCCTGCGCCCATGACGGGCGGCGCGACTCCCGAGAAGCTGAACGTCGCCGACTATTTCCTCGACCGGCACGTGCGCGCCGGACGCGGCGGGCGGGTGGCGGTGGCGGGCACGGGCCCGCCGTTGACCTACGAAGAATTGGCGGAGCGCGCCGGGCGCGTGGCGGCGGCCTGCCAGGAGCTCGGCGTCCAGCCCGGCGACCGCGTGTTGCTCATCCTGCCCGACTCGGCCGACTGGCTCGCCTGCTTCTTCGGCGTCATCAAGAGGGGCGCGGTGGCCGTGCCGGTGAACCCCTACACGCGCGCGGCCGACTACGCCTACTACGTCACCGACTGCCGGCCTCGCCTGGCCGTGGTCGAGGCGCAGAGCTTCGGCGAAGCCCTCCGCGTCCTGCAGGTTCCCGATCCGGCGTTCCGCGTCGTGACCGTGGGCGCGCGCGCTCCGGGCTGCGAGGCGCTGGAAGAAATCCTGGCTCGCACGCAGCCGCTGCGGGAAGCGCACGCGACCCGCGCCGACGATATCGCTTTCTTCCTGTACACCTCGGGCAGCGGCGGCCAGCCCAAGGCCGCCATGCACCGCCACCGGCACATGCTCGCGACCTCTGATTCCTTTGCCCGCCAGGTCCTCGGCATTCAACCCGACGACATCGCCTTCTCGGCCTCGAAGCTCTTCTTCGCCTACGGCCTCGGCAACGCCGGCTATTTTCCCTTCAGCGTCGGCGCGGCCACCCTGCTGCTGCCCGAGCGGGTGACGCCGGAGAAGCTCTTCGCCGTGCTCGAGCGCCACCGCCCGACGCTTTTCTTCTCCGTGCCGACCATCTACGGGGCCATGCTGCGGGCGGCGGAAGGCACGCGGCCGCGGGCGGATTCGGTGCGCCTGGCGGTTTCGGCGGGCGAGGCGCTGCCGGCCGAGCTTTTCGAGCGCTTCCGCGAGCGCTTCGGGCGGGAGATCCTCGACGGCATCGGCACCACCGAGATGCTCCACATGTTCATGTCGAACCGGCCCGGGGCGGCGCGCCCGGGGAGCTGCGGGCCGCTTGTGCCCGGCTACGAGGCCCGCCTCGTGGACGAAGAGGGCAACGAGGCGAAGGACGCCGAGATAGGGAACCTCTGGGTGCGCGGCGCGAGCGCCTTCGCCGGCTACTGGGACAAGCCCGAGCTGACGGCGCGCGCCCGCCAGGGCGACTGGGTCGTCACCGGCGACAAGTTCACCCGCGACCCGGACGGCTTCTACCGCTATTGCGGCCGCGCCGACGACATGCTCAAGGTGAGCGGCCTGTGGGTCTCGCCGCTCGAGGTCGAGAACGCCCTGCTCGCCCACCGGGCGGTGGCCGAGGCGGCGGTGGTCGGCCGGCGCGATGCCGACGGCCTGACGCAAATCGTCGCCCACGTCGTCCCCCGCCCCCACGTTTGTCATCCCGAGCGGAGCCTCGAGCCCATCGGGGATCGGGGCAAAGTCGAGGGACCTGCTTTTTCCGAGCTGGGCGAGCAATTGCGTGCTTTTGTGAAGCAGCGCCTGCCGGGCTACAAGGTGCCGCAGCGGGTCGAGTTCGTCGTCGAGCTCCCCAAGACCGCCACCGGCAAGATCCAGCGCTTCAAGCTGCGTTCCTAATGGGTTCTCTTTATTTGTCATTCCGAGCGCAGTCCCGCCCTTCGCAGAACGGGCGGGACGGAGTCGAGGAACCTGCTTTTCATCATGAAAGATAAGCAGATCCCTCGCCGCCAAGGCGGGCAAGGGCTCGGGATGACAGACTGGATGGTCACCGGCAAAATCCAGCGCTTCAAGCTGCGGGCGTGAGCGACGCGAGGTGGGCCGGCGGCATCGAAAGAGCTTGACCCACGGGTTGTTTGCCCTAGGATAATGCCTCGAAGCAAGCCGAGCCGAGCCGCATGGAGCCGTCCGCGCCGCCGCCGTGGCGGAACCCGCGCAAGCACCCGCGGGTGACGCTGGTTACGCAAGTGGAGAGCCGCGCCGGGGGGCAGGTCTGCCTGGGCCGGGTCGAAAACATCAGTGTGGGCGGGATGCTCGTACTCACCCGCGACACCTTTAAGGCGGGCAGCGAAGTGGTGGTGCGCTTCAACCTCTCTGGGGGCGCCCACGTCGAAGCCGCGGCCCGCGTGATGCACACCAAGCCCGGCGAGCAAATGGGCATCCAGTTCGTGGATCTCCCGGACGAGGCGCGGCGCGCCATCGCTGCCTATGTCCAGGAGGTCAAGCCCTACAACCGCCGCAGCGTGCGCCTGGTGCGCCGCATCTCGCTCTTCCTGCGCTGGCAGGACTCCGAAGGCAACCTGCGCGAGGAAGTCGTCGAGACCCGCCTCTGGAGCCGCTACGGGGGAATGGTGCTAGCCGAAGTCTCGCTGAAACCGGGCACCGATGTCGTCCTCGCCTGGCCGGACGGGAAGGAGGCCCGGGCCCGCATCGTCTACCGCGGCCTGGGCGGCGAGGAAGGCCTGGCCGAGCTGGGCTTCGAGTTCCTCGAGGCCGGCAACTTCTGGGGCATCGAGTTCCCGGCCGACCCCAAGCTCTGGGAACCCATGTAGGCTCTAGGGAGTCCGCTCCCGCGTGGCGGGAGAATACTCCCAGACCTTGCCTTGGCAACCCACCAACAACCGCTCGGCTGCGCCGGAGGGGACTGCGGCCACAGCCCCGCACTTCTCTCCTAGAACCTCGTGGTAGATGAGCTGCCCTTCGGGGTCGTAGACGTAGAGGGCCGCGCGGTCCCAGAAGTAGGAAAGCACCGCCGCGAAGTAAGAGGTGCCGTTGCGGAACTGAACCGTTGTTCCATAGGCGTCGCCTGTTCGGTCGCTCCCGGGAGCTGGCAGGCGTGTTGCGATGTTGCCATCGAAGCCGATCACATAAAAACAACCATCGTCCACGGTGAGCAGGTGCTTCGCTTGGGCCTCACCATCCCAGCGCGTGAGCGAGAAGTCGCTCAGGTAGATGTCCAAATCGTAGTCCTGCAGAAGGCTTCCCGCGGCGTCTCGGATGCGCAGGTTGCCGCCGGCGTTACTGTGCAGGATCTCGGCGCGCCCGTCGCCGTCCACGTCCGCCATTTCCACGTGCCAGACGTTGCCGTCGGGTTGTTCCCACAGTTTCTTTCCGTCTGCGTTGAGCAAGTGGATGCCTGTGCCCCCGCCGAAGCCCACAGCGATTTCAGCCCGGCCATCCCCGTCGACGTCACCCGCCGCCGCGATCTTGACCATATCAGGCATCTCGGTGCTGGAGCGGATCTTTCCGTTGGTATCGAAGAGCACAACGTTGCTGTGGAAAGTGGACCGGCTCAGAAACTCGAGGCTTCCGTCTCCGTCCGCGTCCACGGCCATCGCGGGAGCAAACAGGAAGCCGGAAAAGCGCACGGTTCGCCGCGCCTGTAGGTCTTCCCCCAGGAAAGCCGCTCCGCCTTCGCCTACTACGACCCATTCAGAACTGCCTGTGGCCGCCTGCTTTCGATGAGTGATTTCGGTCACCCGCAGCAACGTCGGCTGTTCATACACGACCCTCTTGCTGAGTGCGCCTTCCCCCGTCACCACGCGCGCGTGTCGAAGACTCTCCGGGATGGCGCGATGGAAAAGCCTCGAGAGCAAGAGCCCGCCACCCACCATCACGGTCAGGCAGACGGCGGTGACCAGCAGGATAAGCCGGAACACTCTGGATTTTCCGGAGGTTGCCATGACGCTACTCCGCCGCCGACCTTCCTCCCGAACGCCGCGCCTCGGCATAGGCCAGGAAAGCGCCTTTCCGCGTGACCAGGAACCAGATGGCAATGCCCGCGGTGAGCGCGACTGTCGGCAGCAGCGCCCACCCCAGGGGTTCCTGCATCCAAGCCATCATGGCCTGGGATTCGGGGGGCTGCGAGCTCATCACAGCTGCCCAGCGCTCGTCGCGCCCGGGAAAGAGCGTGAACACGCCCATGTGCACGACGGTGAAGACAAAGTAGCACACGCCTGCCGTCCGGCTCCACGGAATACCTCTCAAGAGCCCGATGCCCAGCGAGACCAACACCACGGCGTAGAGGCCGTTGATCAGGGTCGCCTTCCAGCCCGTCGCCACCACTGTCAAGAAGACCGCCGGTGAATCCGTCAGCAAAAAGACCGGGAACCAGACGCCCCCCAGCAGTAGAAACCAGGCGATCACTGTGAGGCTGAGCGGTCGGGCCGGGCCGCTGACTGGCGCCGGCTCCGGCGCGGCGAACCGCTCTATGACCGAGCGCCGGGTGAACAGGTAAACCCACCAGCCTCCCAACAATCCCATTGCGGCGTAGAAAACACCCACGCCGACGAAAGCCGAGCGCATCGTCGGCGGGGCCCCTTCCGTGGGGAGGAAATGCGGCAGCAGAAAGGCAAACGGCGCCGACGTCAATCCGAAGAAAGCCAGCAATCCGCCAATGATGAGCACGGAGATTCGCGCCCAGGCTTGCAGGCGGAACAGCTCGATGGCGGTTGTGATCCCCCAGACCGCTAGGCCCAGCATCACCAGCGGGAGGAGATAAAAGAAGTACTCCAGCCCCGGCACGGACCTTTCCCGCGGGAAGCCGAGCGCGACGCCCAAGAACGCCGTGCCCATCAAGAGGATGAACAGGCTGCCCAGCAGCAAGAGCCCGGCGGAGAGGGTGATGCTCCAGGTGCGCGGCATGGAAGAACCCGCTGGTCGCACAGTGTAGCCCCTGCAGCGCCCAAGTCAATGTCCCGGCGGGGCAGGGAAGTGAATGACCGTCCAGAAGCCAAATTGGCTCTTTACATCCGCTCCTATTGCTCTATATTGGTAGGCTGTAGAGAGACAATCGGAGGCGGCCCATGCTCCTCCAGCTTGACCCGGCCAGCACCGTCCCGCTCTATCGCCAAATCCGCGACCAGATCCGCCAGTTGATTTCGAGCGGCGCGCTGGGGGTGGGCGACCGCCTGCCGCCCAGCCGCGAGCTGGCCCAGCGCCTGGGCGTCCATCGCACCACGGTGGCCAACGCCTACGCCGACTTGACCGCCGACGGCTGGATCAGCGGGCACGTCGGCCGGGGCACGTTTGTCGCTGAGTCGCCGCAGGCCGCGAAGCCCGTTCATCTCGAGTCCCGCGCCGCGGGACGAGGGACCGCCCACCCGCCTTACACCGCCACGCTGGAGAACGGCTACCTGTGGACGACGCTTTTTGCCGACGCCCCGGCCGACGACCCGCTCGACTTCTTGATGGCCGACGTCACCGCTGCCGCCGACCGCCGGATGATTTCCTTCACCACCGCCCGGCCGGCCGAAGAGCTTTTTCCCATCGAAGAGTTCCGCCGGGCGACCAGCGAAGTAGTGCGCCGCGAGGGCCGCGCGCTCTTGCAGCTCGGCCCCTCCGACGGCTACCCGCCCCTCAAGGAGTTCCTCCGCCAGGAGCTGCGCCGGCAGGGCCTGGCGGTGAGCGACCGCGAGCTGCTCATCACCAACGGCTGCCAGCAGGCGCTCGACCTGGTGCGCAAGGCCTTCCTCCGCCCGGGCGATGTGGTGTTGCTGGAGAATCCCGTCTACCCGGGCGCCATCCAGACCTTCAACGGCGGCGGCGTGCGCTGCCTGGGCGTGCCGGTGACGGAAAAAGGCGTGAACCTGGACGCGCTCGAGACCCTGCTCAACCAGCAGCGGGTGCGGCTGCTTCTGCTGACTCCGAGCTTCCACAACCCCACCGGCACCACGCTTTCGCTCGACGCCCGCAAGCGCGTGCTGGAGCTGGCCGCCCGCCACCAGGTGCCCGTGGTCGAAGACAACATCTACAGCGCCCTGCGCCTGCGCGGGCGCGAGCTGCCGCCGCTCAAGGCGCTCGACACCCACGGCCTGGTCGTCCACCTCGACAGCTTCTCCAAGGTCTGCTTCCCCGGATTGCGCGTGGGCTGGCTGGTGGCGAGCGAGCCGGTCATCGAGCGGCTGCGCATCGCCAAGCAGGCGACTGACCTCCACACCGACCAGCTCGCCCAGGCGGCCCTGGCGGAGTTCGGCCGCCGCGGCCTGCTGGCGAAGCTCATCAAGCGCGCCCGGACGCTCTACCGGGCGCGCCTGGAGCGGCTGGAAGCGGCGCTGGCGGCGCACTTCCCCGAGGATGTTGCCTGGACGCGGCCCGAGGGCGGGATGTCGCTCTGGGTGACGCTACCGGCGGGGCTGGAGGCGGGGGCGCTGCTCTTCAAGGCGCGCGAGCGCCAGGTGCTCTTTGCTCCGGGGCGCTACTTCTACTTCCAGGGGGCGCAGCCGAACACGCTGCGCTTGAGCTTCCCCTGCGTGAAGGAGAAACAAATCGAGCAGGGCATCGAGGTTTTGGGCAGCCTCATCAAGAGCGAGCTGCGCGGGCGGCGCGGTGCCGAGCACGACACCCGCCGCCGCGCCCGCGTGGCGCTGGTGTAGGGTTTTGCGAAATCATCTCGAAGGAGAACGACCATGAACTGTTTCAACGACGAGCAGTGGCGGGTGAAAGTCGGCCTGGCGGAGATGCTCAAGGGCGGCGTCATCATGGACGTGACCAACGCCGAGCAGGCCGGCATCGCCGAGAAGGCGGGCGCCTGCGCGGTGATGGCGCTCGAGCGCGTTCCGGCCGACATCCGCAAGGAAGGCGGGGTGGCGCGCATGGCCTCGCCGAAAGTGATTCGGGAAATCATGGCGACGGTCTCCATTCCGGTGATGGCGAAGGTGCGCATCGGGCACTTCGTCGAAGCCCAGGTGCTCGAGGCGCTCGAGGTCGACTTCATCGACGAAAGCGAAGTGCTGACGCCCGCCGACGAAGAGAACCACGTCTGGAAGCACACCTTCCGCGTGCCCTTTGTCTGCGGCTGCCGCGACCTGGGCGAAGCCCTGCGGCGCATCGCCGAAGGCGCCGCCATGATTCGCACCAAGGGCGAGGCGGGCTCGGGCAACGTGGTCGAAGCGGTGCGCCACATGCGCGCCATCGTCGGCACGATGAAGAAGCTGACCGTGATGGCCAAGGAAGAGCTGGTGCAGGAGTCGAAGCGGCTGGGCGCGCCTTTGGAGCTGGTCGAGTGGGTGGCCGCGCACGGCAAGCTCCCGGTGCCGAACTTTTCCGCCGGCGGCATCGCCACCCCGGCCGACGCGGCGCTGGTGATGCAGCTTGGCGCCGAAGCTGTCTTCGTCGGCTCGGGCATCTTCAAGTCGTCCGACCCCGACCGCCGCGCCCGCGCCATCGTCCAGGCCACCACGCATTACAACGACCCGAAGGCGGTGCTGGCGGCTTCCGAAGAGCTGGGCGAGGCCATGAAGGGCCTCGACGTCCGCACACTCGACGAAAAGGAGTTGATGCAAACTCGAGGGCAGTAGCCCGAGAGTTTGCCCTGTCGAAGCGAAGCGGAGACCCTGAGCGCAGTCGAAGGGAGCGGAGTCGAAGGGCAAACCCGCGGCAAGTAGCATCTGTCATCCCGAGCGAAGCGAGGGATCTCTTTTCGATGAAAGTGGGAATCCTGGCCTTGCAGGGCGACTTCGAGGCCCACGCGCGCATGCTCGAGCGGCTGGGCGCGGAGTGGACCTACGTCAAGCGGGCCGAGGATCTGGCCGGCGTGAACGCGTTGATACTCCCCGGCGGCGAGAGCACCACCATGCTGAAGTTCCTCGAGCAGGAGAACTTTCTGGAGGCGCTGCGGCGGCTGCCCGCCGAGGGCAAGTCGCTCTTCGGCACCTGCGCCGGCGCGATTCTCCTGGCCAAGGAAGTGACCAACCCGCCCCAGGCGAGCCTCGCCCTCGTGGACGTCACCATCGAGCGGAACGCTTACGGCCGGCAACTGCAGAGCGCCGTGCGCCGCGGCCGCTCGACGCTCACCGGCGCGCCGCTGGAGATGGTCTTCATCCGTGCCCCAATCATTCGCCGAGTCGGCCCGGAGGCGCGCGTGGTGGCGGAGTGCGACGGCCTGCCGGTGGCGGTGGAGCAGGGACTGTGCTTGCTCGCGACCTTCCATCCCGAACTCACCTCCGACTCGACGCTGCACGAGCACTTCCTAGGGATGGCCCGCGCCGGCGCGCCGGCCAGGAGACGCCCGCAGGCGGCGCCGGCCGGACGGAGATGATGGCCTTCGCCCCCGCCGTCCGGCCCAAGCCCAGGTTCGTCCCCCAGACGGACTCCAAGCCGCGCCACCGCATCGCCTTCGTCTGCGTGGGCAACGCCGCCCGCAGCCAGATGGCGGAAGCCTGGGCGCGCCACCTGGCGCGGACGAAGGGTGTGGAAGTGGAAGCGATGAGCGCCGGGATGACCCCGCTCGGCATCATCACTCCGGAAACCTACCAGGTGATGGAGGAGAAAAAAGTCAGCCTGGAGGGACAGGAGTCGAAGGGGCGGGAGGCGATTGACTGGGAGGAGGTGGACCTGCTGGTCAACCTGACGGGGCTGCCCTGGCGCTCGGTGGTGCCCGGCTTCCGCGGCGCGGTCCAGCAGTGGGACGTCCGCGACCCCTACGGGGAGCCGATCGCCACCTACCGGAAAATCCGCGACCAGCTGGAGCGCAGGGTCAAGCGCCTGCTGGCCGAGCTCAAGAAGTCTTCCGCCGGCGGCCCGCCGGCGCCCGTGGCCTGACTGCGGCCGCCGCTTGAACGCGGCCGGGGCGTTGCTATAATGGCCCCGCTATGGGAGCCGCGCAGGCCTTTCAGGGAAAGCCTTCCGGACAGGGACCTCGCCACCGCATCAGTGTGTCTCAGGAGGACTACCTGAAGGCCATCCTGGAGATGGAGCAGGAAGACCAGGTGCCGAACGGCGTGCGGCTGTCGGAAGAGCTGGGGGTGACGCCGCCGGCGGTGACGGCCGCGCTCAAGCGCATGGCGCGCCACGGCACGGTGCGCCTGGAGCGGCGGGGACAAATCCAGCTGACCCGCAAGGGGCGCGAGCTCGCCGGGCACCTCATCCTCCGCCACCAGCTGGCGGAAAAGCTCCTGGTGGAAGTCCTGGGGATGAGTTGGACGCGCGTGCACGACGAAGCGGAAAAGCTCGAGCACGCCATCTCGCCCGAGCTGGAAGGGCTGCTGCTCGACTACTTCGGGACCGACACCACCTGCCCGCACGGCGCCCCGCTCGTCGGCGGCCTGGCCGCGCTCAAGCGCACCCAGAAGGCGCGGCCCTTGCGCGACGCCCGCGCCGGCCAGCGCGTCGAAATCCTCTGCGTGTTTGAAAAAGACCGGCGGTTTCTCGACTACCTCGACCAGCGGCGCTTGCGCCCGGGGACGCGCCTGCTGGTCGAGCACAAAGACTACGACGAGACGCAACTCCTGGTGGCGGGCAAGACCGTCCATCTCGGCCGGAACGCCACCGAGCGGGTTTGGGTCAAGCCGCTCACCGGGTGAAGGGGCGGGGAATGGGCGTCCGCATCTCTCTCAAGGTCAACGGCCGCGCGCACACGGCCGAGGTCGAGCCGCGCCTGCTGCTCGTGCACTACTTGCGCGACGTGCTCGGCCTCACCGGCACCCACATCGGCTGCGAGACTTCGATCTGCGGCGCCTGCACGGTGCTCGTTGACGGCAAGGCCGTCAAGGCCTGCACCCTGCTCGCCGTCCAGGCCGACGGCCGCGACCTCACCACCATCGAAGGATTGGCGAAGGACGGCAAGCTTCATCCCGTCCAGGAAGGCTTCTGGGAAGAGCACGGCCTGCAGTGCGGCTACTGCACGCCGGGGATGATCCTCGCCGGCGCGGCGCTGCTCGCCGAGAACCCCGACCCGGGCGAAGCCGAAATCCGCCGGGCGATTGCCGGCAACCTTTGCCGCTGCACCGGGTACCAGCACATCGTCAACGCCTTGCAGTCGGCGGCGAAGAAGATGAAAACCGCGCGGAAGCGCTGAGGAAGTCCATGCCGACAAAAACCCGGTGGGTGGGGCGGCGGCTGAAGCGCAAAGAAGACCCGCGCCTCATCCAGGGCCTGGCGCACTACGTGGACGACCTGGCGCCGCCCGGCCAGCTCCACGCCGCCTTCCTGCGCAGCCCCTACGCGCACGCGCGCCTGCG
>Ga0209342_10002296_pt1 | contig 20688 bp, 20 predicted proteins | sample RifCSP16_2_FD_184023 | JGI IMG/M metagenome (GOLD analysis project Ga0209342, IMG submission 184023) | Soil microbial communities from Rifle, Colorado - Rifle CSP2_sed 16_2 (SPAdes) (version 2) | ecosystem: Environmental > Terrestrial > Deep subsurface > Rock core/Sediment | place: Rifle... | reverse complement strand
TACCGCGCGCTCGCTGGCGATCCGCACCTCGCTCCGCTTCCGGCTGCCAATCCCCCCGCTCCAGGCCCTCCGCGGCCGCCCGTCCGCGCGCGGTGTTCAGGAAGATCGCCTGCGCCCCGCCCCCGGCTGGCTTCCCGCGAAGGAGAACTCCACGCGCCAATGCGCGCTCCATAGCATGTTCAAGCCGCTCGCCGCCGTCGCGGCCTTCTTCCACCAACGCCTCGCGCAATACCGGGTCGGCGGCGAGATCCGCGTGCAGAAGATACCTCGGTTCGCCTTCCTGGCGGGAGAGGGCCCACATCACATACAGCGTGAGCTTGAGCTCCGCCAGCTCGTCGATGGCTGGAAGCAGCTCACTGAAGAAGGGTTCGGGCAGCGACACCCAGCCCACGGGCCCGTCGCGAAAGCCCTCGAAACGCTTCATTTGCTTCTGGCGGTCGGTGCGCCATCCATGCCGCGCGTGGCGGCGTTTTCGAATCGAGCCAGTGTCGGCAGGAAGATGAGTTCCACGCTGCCTGTTGGCCCATGGCGGTGTTTGGAGATGATGATCTCGGTGACGTTGGTCCGGTCTTCCTCGGAAACGTAGGGATCATTGCGGTGGATGAACAGCACCACGTCGGCATCTTGCTCGAGGCTTCCGGATTCGCGCAAGTCCGAGAGCACCGGCCGGCGGTCGGAGCGCTGCTCCACCGCTCGCGAAAGTTGGGCCGCAGCCAGCACCGGGACGTTGAGCTCTCGCGCCAAAGCCTTCAAACTGCGCGAGATGAGCGAGACTTCCTGCACGCGATTCTCAGTGCGGAAGTCGGTGCCCATGAGCTGCAGGTAGTCCACCACCACCAGGTCCAGGTTGAACTCCAGGTGCAGGCGGCGGCACTTGCTGCGCAACTGCAGCGGCGTGAGCGCCGGCGTGTCGTCGAGGAAGATCTGCAGTTCGCTCAGCACGCTGGCCGCGTGGGTGAAGCGCGGCCATTCGTCCTCTTCGATGCGCCCCAGCCGCATGCGGTGCGAATCGATGCCAGATTCTTGCGAGATGAGGCGCTGCACCAACTGCTCGCGCGACATCTCGAGGGAAAACACGCCCACGTGCTTGCGATAGAGCTGGGCGGCGTTCTTGGCGATCGACAGCAGCATCGCCGATTTGCCCTGCCCTGGGCGCCCGGCCACGATGATCAGGTCCGAGCGCTGCAGCCCGCCCAGCTTGCGGTCCAAGTCGATAAACCCGCTGGGGATGCCGTAGGCCTCGTCTTCGGGGGCGCGCGAGAGGTACTCGACGCGGTCGTAGTATTCGCTGATGACGCGCCCAATGGGCTCCACGTCGCGCGCCAGGCGGCGCTGGCTGACGTCGAAGATGGCCTTCTCGGCCTCGCCCATCACATCTTCGATGGGCACCCCTGTATCGTGCGCCTGCCTGGCCACCACGCTCGCGGCCGCGAGCAGCTTGCGGCGCACGGCCTGCTCTTCGACCAACCGGCCGTAAGCTTCGGCGTGCAGCGAGCTGGGCACGTTGTCCATGAGCGCGGCCAAGAAGGCCGGGCCGCCGGCTTCGGCCAGCCGCCCTGCGCGTTCCAACTCCTGGGCCACGGTCATCACATCGATGGGCACCCGTTTTTCCACGAGTTGATGGAAGGCCTCCCACACCCAGCCGTTGCGGTGCAGGTAGAAATCGCCCGGCCCAAGGAAAGAAGCCACCTCATAGTAGGCCTCAGGGTTGATGAGCACCGACCCGAGCAGGGCCTCTTCGGCCTCGCGGCTGTGCGGGGCGACGATCGGGCCGCCCGCCGGCTGGGGTGTGGATTCGGAGGGAATGAAAGTCTCTCGCTCTGTCATGGTCTGCAGGGTGAGCAACGCGGCCGCATCCGCGGGTCCCCGCTGTGCGGCCGCCAAGGGTCGCGCGCCCGCCGGGCGGGCTGCGCCTGGCTGAGCTAGCTTTTCGTTTCGTCGGGGGGAATGTCGTCGAGGTCAAGCTTCTCGACGAAGTCCTTGAAGACCGAAAGCCGGTCGTCGCTCCCGGCGCCTTCGCCTTCGGCCTCGGGTGCACCCTCGCGCGCGTCGGCCTCGGGTACGACCCCCGCCCGATCCATTACGCTTTCCTCCACAAACACCGGCGCCCGCACGCGCACCGCCAATGCCAGCGCATCCGATGGGCGCGAGTCGATTTCCGCCTCGCGCCCATCGACACGCACGATAATGCGTGCGTAAAACACATCCTCGCGCAGGTCATGGATTTCTATGCGCACGGTCTCGGCGCCCAGTTGCTGCAACACACTCTTGAGCAAGTCGTGGGTCATGGGGCGGGCCGCTTCCACATCTTGCAGGCTCATGGCAATGGCATCCGCCTCGAAGGGTCCGATCCATATCGGCAGGAAGCGCTCGGCCGTGAGCTCTTTGAGGACGACCACGCGGCTCTGCGACACGAGGTGCACGCGAATGCTGTCGATCGATACTTCAATCATCTCCGCCTCCAGCTTCACTCCCCAAATGTGCGCGGGGAGTGCGCGCATGGCGTGTCCAGAGATTGTAGCACAGGCATTTTTCTCGGGCGCAGCCTCGCTTAGGGCGAGCGGCGCCGGGCCTCAGGCCAGAATGCGTTGCGGGTGGCTGTAGACCAGCATGCGCCCCTGTCGCCCAGGGTGCGAGCGCAGATACCCGACCAGAGTGATGTTCCACTCGCGGGCCAGGGCGACCGACAGGCTGGTGGCGGAGGTGCGCGAGACGACAACCGGGCAACCCATGCGCGCCGCTTTGGTGATCATCTCGCTGCTGATGCGCCCGGTGGATATCAGGCACGCGCCTTGCGGGTCGATGCCGCCACGCAGACAGTGCCCGCGCAGTTTGTCGAGCGTGTTGTGGCGGCCGACATCCTCGGCCGAGGCCAGCACCTGGCCGCCTCGCCACAGAATGGAGGTGTGAACGCCGCGCGTATGGGGGTAAAGCACTCCCGCCCTCTGCAGCGCCGCCATGCCGGCCACGATGTCATCCACCGACATGCCCGGGCTGGCCTGCAGTGGAACCAGCCGCTGAACCAGAGTGCCGAAGGTGATGCCTCCACTGCAACCGGAGGTCAGCACCTTGCGCGTCGGTGGGTCGATGTCGTGGTCGAGCCAGATGTCGACGCATGAGCCTTCGTGGCTCAAGTGCAACTCGCGCACTTCGGCCAGGCTTTGGATCAGCCCCTGGTTGGCCAGGAACCCCAGCCCGAGTACTTCCTGGTCGACCGGCGTGGCCGCCATGGTCGCTAATTCCTGGCCGTTGACATATAGGCACAACTCGAATTCCTCTACAACCAGGCCGCCCGGCGCCTCGCGCCAGGATCCTTCTTCATAAAGCTGGTAGCCTGCTGCCACCGCGCCGGGGAACGAGCTATCCGGACGCGGCGCAGGCTCGCGACGGCCCGGTGTCTCGGCTGGTGCGGCACCGCGCATCCCAGGGCGCGGAGCATCTCGGTCTTTTCGAGGCGACATGTCCTGGCCTGAAGCCGCGCCGGGCGCAGCGCGCGATACGGCGGCGCCAATGAGATCAGGTGAATTGCTGAGATGTGATGGGCGATGAGGCACACGGCGTGCACAGCGCGCGTTCACATCGGGAGTGGGAAGGCGTGAATTATAATGCCGCCGACGATGGAATTCAATCTCACGCCTGTCAATCCGAACGGCCGGCCACGCAATGAAGTCCGGATCACATCGATCAGCGCGCTGCCTTACGGCGATGGGCGGCGCATTCACTTGCGCGTCGTCCTAACCCCCTTCCAGGAACGTCCCACGCTCCATGTTGAGGTGATTAGCCCTTCCGGCCGCGTCGCCGGCTCGCTCTCGGTAATCGAGAGCGATGCGCACGACATAGAGCTTACGGTCCACGTGCGAGGCGAGATCGAGCCTGGTCTTCACCGTGTGCAGGCGGTGCTGCAGTTCGGCGAAGATCCGCCACAGGATACAGCAGAGACCACCCTCAAGATCGCTCCTCCTTCTTCGTACTATTGACTCTCACGTGTTTCACAACGGACTTGGGGACGTTTCTGCCCGCGTCGTCCCCGCGTGTTCCAAGCGGGGACGCAGTGTTCGGCGATCGTAATCTGCACGCCCTACCTACCCCGATTGCGGAGAGGGTCAGGTTCCGGAATGATCTTCTGGATTCCCGCTAGGACCACGCGGGAATGACGAGCATCTTGTGCGTCGTCCCCGCGTGCAAGAGGCGGGGACCCAGTGATCGGTGACCTTGATCTGCAAGTCGCTTCTTCCCCAATTTCGCAGCAGGTCAGCCGACAAGGATGACCTCCTGGATTCCCGCTAGGACCACGCGGGAATGACGATCCAGAGCACAGATTCTTCCTGGCACGGCTGTTGCACCCAAAGAACCGACGGTTGTGACATACGGTCGCCTCCGTCCATGGATGCTACCCGGATGCTCCGATTTCCTCGCGCATCAGTATCCTTCGCGGCGAAGAGCCGGCTGGAATCCCAACGGTATAATCCGCGCATGTCCGCGTCAAGGGCCGCCGCGCTGGCGACGCATGTGATGGCAATTTGCTGCCTGGGGCTGTTGCTCAGCGCGTGCGGTTCTTCGCTGGCGGGGCTCCTTGGGGGCCAGGCGCCCGCGAGTTCGCCTACCGTCGACTCGCAACACCTGACGCTCACCGCGGCGGCAACCCCCGAGCCGATCTCGTCCCCCTCGCCCACAGCGAGCCAGACCCCTCCACCGCCCACACCGTCGCTCTCAGTTCCCACGCCTGTCAACCTCCTGCTCGAGTCCGGGACGATCGCTTACGCCTTGCGCCGCGATGGTCGGTCGACCGTTTTTCTCCTGCCGCTCGGCAGCCCCGATGCATTGCCGCTCGCGCTGGGCAGCGATGACCGCGACCCGGCATTCAATCCTCAGGGCACCGCGCTGGCTTATGCCTCGCGCCGCGACGGCAACTGGGATATCTACCTGACCGATCTGGCGAGCGGAGAGACCCGCCGGCTCACCGATTCGCTCGACTACGACGGCCGTCCCGCCTGGTCGCCCGATGGCCAGTGGATTGTCTACGAGCACTTCGCCGCCACGCGCATGAGCATCTGCATTCTCGCAACCGCGGGCGGCTCACCTGCCTGGTGCGATGAAGGTCCCTTCTCGTCATTCGCTCCCTCGTGGTCGCCGCAAGGCCGTTCGATCGCCTTCGCCTCGCGACGCGAAAAGGGAACCGACCTCTATCTTCTCGATTTGGACACGCTCCAATCACGCGAGCTGACCCATACAGCCGAGGTGGACGAGGGCGACCCGGTTTTCAGCCCGGACGCGCAGCGCCTCGCCTTTACCGCGGTAGAGAACGGCTACCGCTGGGTGTTCGTCCAATCCCTGGATGATTTGCAGGCGCCGCCCCAGACCGCCGCTCAGGGCGTGCGCCCGGTCTGGAGCCCCACCGGCGACCGATTGGCTTCTTCCTTCTATCCGAGCGCGCTGACCTCGTTCTTGCAGGTGGCACCGCCCACCTCGGTCCTGGCGCCGTCGGTACTTCCTCTGGAAGGCTATCTTGGCGGCATCAGTTGGACAGCCAAACCTCTGTCCGATCCGCTGCCGGACTGGTTGCAGGCCAACGCCTCCCAACTGGCCGCCTCGGCCGCCACAGCCGCGGCCACCGTGCATGCCGGTCCGCTCGGTGCGACTCTGACCGCCATCAATGTTCAGGCGCCGGATGCACGCCTGAGCAGCTCCGTGGTCGACCGGTTTGGAGTTCTGCGCCAAAGGATCCAATCGGACGCCGGGTGGGATTTCCTGGGGACCCTCGACAGCGCCGTGATTGGGCCCGGCGCCCCGCGCCCGCCGCAGGATGAACTTTCGTGGTTCCGCACTGGGCGCACGATTGCGATCGCCCGTGCCGCGGCTGTGCAGGGTTGGCTGGAAGTCGTCCCCGAGCCGCTCGGACAATACACCTACTGGCATCTCTACTTGCGCACTCGTGCCCAGGATGGATCGATGGGCGAACCGCTGCGCGATGCGCCGTGGGATTTCGAAGCGCGCGCCTCCGGCTCACCTTCCGATTATGACCGGGGCGGCGCCTATCGCAGCACGCTTCCGCCCGGCTACTACGAGGATTTCACCCTGCTCGCCGCTGAACATGGCTGGCTGCGGGTAGCCGCCGACGCCAACTGGCGCTCCTTCTATTCCGGGATTCGTTATTGGGAATTCCGTGCCGCCGACGGACTCGACTGGGCTGCGGCGATGGGCGAGCTCTTCCCGTTGGAGGCTTTCCTCACGCCGACGCCCTCCATCACGCCGACGCCGCGCATCTATCAGTACTGGTTTGGTCCGCGCCCAAGCGACACGCGCTGGCCGACGCCGACCTATTAGGAGCGGCCTCGATGAAGTATGTGTTGAGCCTGATTGTTCTGGTGGTGGGTTTGATGAGCGGCGAAGCATTGCTTGCGACGGATGCATCGCCCGCCCCGGCGGCCGCGGCGCAGGTCACCGCGGTGTTTCAGACTCCCACGCCCATCCCGGCCGAACCACCGATCCTTGCCCCCATGCCGCTCACGGTCGACACGCGCCCGGAGGGATTGCGCCCTCCACCTTATCGCATTCCGCTCCAACTCCGCCCGGAAGACCATTTCTGGTTCGCCCGCCCAATCGCCTCGGGCGAGGTCAATTGGCCGAACCCCGAGTACCGTTATGGCGGCAACTACTTCGATGACATGCACACCCACTCCGGTATCGACATGTCCACCCCCAGCGGGCACCCGGTGCTGGCGGCGGCCGATGGAGTCGTCATGTGGGCCGGCTACGGGCTTTTCGGCCACTACCCCAATCGCGATGACCCTTACGGGCTGGCCGTGTCTATCCAGCACGACTTTGGTTTTGAGGGCAAGCCGGTCTACACCGCCTATGCCCACATGCGCGCGGTCAACGTCAAGGTCGGGCAATATGTCCATGCGGGGGAGCAAATCGGAGAGGTGGGCGCCACCGGCAAGGTAACCGGCGCGCACCTGCATTTCGAGGTGCGAGTCGGCGAGGATTCCTTCTTCGCGACACGCAACCCCGAGCTGTGGCTGGTACCGCCTCAGGGCTGGGGCGTGGTGGCCGGGCGCATCGAATCGGTGGATGACTGGCCGATCCCCAAGAAGAGCTTCACCATCACCTCACTCGACACGGGTCGCGTGTGGCGCAGCTGGACTTACATCGACGACGTGGCCCACCCCGATGACGAATACAACGAGAACTTCGTGGTGAGTGATTTGCCGGCCGGCTACTACCGCATTACGGTGTGGGTGTGGTGGAAGAAGTACGACGAGGTGTTCCAGGTGCTACCCGGCCAGACCACCTTCTTGCTCATCCACTCCGGGCATCCGCTGCAGGTCAACCCCACACCGCCTCCCGCGACGCCAATCGGCCCTTAGGCTTCGCAACACGCAGCCGTGAGGCACCGCCCGCCTCACGGCGCCTTCTCGTTGAGCTCGGCCAACGCCGAACCCAGCGACTGGGCTACATCGCCCGCAAGCACCGCGGCCGATGTCTGCAACTCCTCTTCGGCCAATTCGCCCGCGCGTCCGTGGACATAGGCACCTAGGACCGCCGCGTGCCAAGCGGTCAGCCCTTGCGCCACAAGACCCGCGATCGCGCCGGTGAGCACATCGCCCGTGCCGGCCCGCGCCAGCGCCGCAGTCGCGAACGGCTCGACGGCCGTCTCGCCCGTCGGCGCTGCGACTACTGTGAACGCGCCTTTGAGTACGACCACCACGCCCCAGTCGCGCGCGCAGCGCTGCGCGAGGCCAATGCGATCGGCTTGAACTTCCTCTTTGGAGAGGCCGGCCAACATGGCCATTTCGCCTGGGTGAGGCGTGACAATACTTCCCGCAGGCACATGCGTCCACCACTGGTCGACCTGGGCGAGGAGCTTGAGCCCATCCGCATCGATCACCATCGGCGGCCACCCATGCGCCGCACTCGATGCAGAATGATTGGAGCCGAATCCCATTCTCGTCGGATGGGGCGCCTCCTCCACGCCCATCAACCGCCGAACGAAACCGGCCGTCGCCTTCTCCACGCCGAACCCCGGTCCAAAGACCATAGCTTGCGCTTGGCCCATCTCGCGTTCAAGTACCTCCACCGCCGATTCGGCCACCACCCCCATCTCGTCCGGCAAGATCATCCAGGTGGCTTCGGGCAGGCGTGGGACAATCACCTTGTAGACGGGTGCAGGCGTGGCCAGGGTCACCAGGCCCGCGCCTACGCGGTACGCCGCTTCACCGCTCAGCAGCGCGGCCCCGGGATAGTTGATCGAGCCGGCCACAACCACCACCCGGCCGAAGGTGCCCTTGTGTGCGCTGCGTGGGCGGGCGGGGATCCACGCCCGCAACAGCCCAGGCTCTGCCAGCCACAGACTCACCTTCTCGAGTGGCGCGAACCCGAGGGGCAGGCCGATGTCGCCAATGACCAGCCGTCCGACTAGCTCGGCCCCAGGGAATCGCAAGAGACCCGCCTTGGCCGCAGCCAGGGTAACGGTCAGATCGGCGCGCACCGTTTCGGCCGCGGCCGCGCCAGAATCGCAATCGACACCCGAGGGGCAATCCAGTGCGACGACGAGCGGCCGGCGCGGCGCCGCGGCGAGACCCGTGGCCACCGCAGCCAGCAGCCTGGGCACCGGATCCTTCAGCGGCAGGCGGGTTCCCGTTCCGAGCAGCGCATCGAGGAAGACGTCGGCCGCGGCCAATGCGTTGGCCAATTCCTCGTAGGCGTTCTCATCACGCGGAACGTGGAGCGCCAGGCCCTCGGCCACGAGGCGGGCAGCGTTCTCATCGCTCGCCGGGCGTGCTTTCGCGAGGAAGACCTCGACCTCAGCCCCGCCGTGATGCAGCCAATGGGCGGCCACCAGCCCGTCGCCGCCGTTGTTGCCCACGCCGCACAGCACCACCACGCGCTGCCCTTGAAGCCCGCCACACACGTGCTCCACCCAGCGCGACACGCTGTGCCCGGCGTGTTCCATCATCTGCGCGTAGGAGTGGCCGGCGGCATCGGCTTGCTTCTCGACAGCGCGCATCTCGTCGACGGTGAGGATCTTCGCCATAAGTGGGCTCCGTGTGGACCTGACGCGGCATGCGGCGCGGACGGGCGGAGAGAGGCAAACAAGGCGCCCCTGGCGGGACTTGAACCCACAACCTGCGGATTAGAAGTCCGCCGCTCTATCCACTTGAGCTACAGGGGCGTAGGGGCATTCTACATCCAAGCCACGCGCCCTGCAATTGCACGGCGCCTGACGCCTGCCGCCGAAGGACGCGTGAGATTGAACGGGGGGCTGGAGCGATGGGTCGAACGCGGCTCACCCGCTGACTGGGCGCAACCCTTTGTACACGCGAGCGCCGCCGAGCGTTCGGAGGATGGTCGAGGCCGGGCGGCCGGTGCGCTCGGCGAGTTCGTTCAAGCTGAGCGGAGAATTGCCGTTGGCCAGGAATATGCGGAATACGGCGTCCACCAGTGAGGTATGCGGGGTCAGGTATTCGGGTTGCTTCGCACAGTGCGTGATCAATGCGTGCTGCACGCCGTCCACCTGACGTACCTCACCCGTGTCTTCTTCCACCCAGTCGATCATCTCACCGGCTTCCACCGCTTCCAAGGCCGTACGATGGTCGCTGCACAGATGCGAGAGCAAGTAGACCCGCCACTCGCGGTCCACGCGGCCCCACCACTCGTAGTCGATGTGGTACGGGGTCGATAGGCTGGGTTTCAGGAGGCGCGCCAGCTGAGGCAGATCGCTCATTTCACATCCACCCAACGCGATTCGTCGAAGCGGAAGTACAGATCCCCGACGTGCACGAAATACGGGCGCATAGCCAGCTCGGCCAGGATCGGGCCGGGCGGCAGGCGCCGCGCCACGTTGACCGCACTGTACAGGGTTTGGGCGTGAACCGTGCTCTGTGGGTTAAGCTTGGCCACCTCGCGGAAGATCTCCGAGACCAGCCGCGCCAGCGAGGTGCGCGCCTCGCCGCTGCGCAACCACACTTCGTCCACGGCGTTCACATCCGCGGCCGAGATGACCATCAACTCATCGTACTCCACACCGATGAGTTGCTTTTGCATTGAGAAGGTCAGCCGCCCGCCGGAGGCGACCGCCGCCGTGCGTACCCATTCGCGCACCGGTCGGCGCGAGCCGGCTTCGATCAAGACCTCGCCGGACTTCTCCCCCTGGCGCACGCGCACGTACGCGCCGGCCATCAATCCTTTGGCGGCGTACCATTCGCCCAGTCCAAAGACATAGCGCTGCGGGCGGACCACCCAGCCCGGCACACGGCTGCCGTTCTCCGCATCCACGAACTCGAAGCGGATGCGCGGCGCCTCGTAGGCGGTGGGAAAGAGGCGCGCCAGGCGCGTGGTGAGGGGTAACGCCCCCACCCGCCAATGGGGATAGCTCAGGGTCAGGCTGACTTCGGTTTCGCCTGGGGCCGGTTCAACGGCCGGGCCCCATTCATCTTCGAGTTGGCGCTCGAGGCGACGCAGCGGTTCGATGAGACGTGAGGCGTCGTATTCCACCGGCTCGTAAGCCAGGCGTCGCGGGGGGAAGACCACCTCGGTCGGCTCCAACCGGCGCAGGAACCACAGTGTCTGGCCCGCTGGGCCTACCTCGTCAAACCGATCGTCTTCTTGCAGCGCATACTCGAGCGAGAAGGCGCCCAGACTCGGATCGATGTTTTTAGGCAGCTCGATGTGCTCGAGCAGCGCGGGCGTGGGCAGCGGCCCGCCGCCGGCCACGTCGAGCACGGCCTCGGCCAGGTTGAGATGTCCCGGGCTGATGTCCGCCAGCAGAGCCCGCGGGAACCAGCGCCCGGCAATGCGCACGATCTCGCCCAGGCCTCCCAGCCGAGCCTCGAGGGCCTCGGCAATGCCCGCCCCGTGGTCGCGAAGTACGTCCTCAGCGGACAGGCTTTGCGGGTTGGCCAGCGATTCGAGGGAGATCTCGTTCAACTTGTGGGCCGGCAGGCCGGCGGCAAACTCCCGCAGGGCGCCGTCCATCTGCACCTGAATGACCTCGAACGCTCCCAGCTCCGGGTTGTGCCCGGAGCGCACAGCGCTGACCCGCCCGCGCGTGAAGCCCAACGCCGGAAAGGCCAGCTCGTCGCCCACCTGGAAGCTCAACTTGGGTTGATATATCTTTTGGCTGGCGCTCAGGTTGGCGCGGCGGCGCGCCTCGCGCTGCAAGCGGTCGCGCACCACCGCTTCCGCCATGGCCTCCGAGGTCAGCGGCACGCCCGCTTCGAGGAGCAGGTTGTTGATCAGTTCGGTGTCGCTGTCGCTGACGGAGAAGCTCTCGCCCCACCCTTCGGGGGCGCCGAGATGGCGATCGGTCACAAGATCCTCGAGGCAATGGTCCGGCGTTGGCTCATTTGGCCTATCAATGAGGGGCTCATTATACCGCGTGAGAACTCCGGCGCAAGCCGTGGCCAGCCAAGCTTGCACAATCGATGCATCCGGAATATCATCCGTGCGTCCGATTACTCGCATGACACCTCCCGACCTCCCTCCGCCCGACTCCGACCTGCGCTGTCCGCACTGCGGGTCGTCCGTCCCGTTCGGGCAGCGCAACTGCCCCGAATGCGGCGTTGACCTGTTGCTGGCAGCCGACCTGATTTTCCGCCGGCGGCTCAGCGAGGTGGTGACGCCGCCGCCTGCCTCGCCCTCCAGCGCCGAGGAGCTTGTTCCCCGCCTGGGCGATGCGCTCATTCAAGAAGGTCTGCTCAGCCCCGAGCAACTTGAGCATGCTCTTGCCGCGCAAAGCGATGCGGCAGCGCGCGGGGCGTCGCGCCGCCTGGGGGAGGTGCTGCTCGAGCAAGGGCTGCTGAGCCCCGGCGATCTGGATCGAGTCGTGGCCCGTCAGATCGCTCAGCTGCAACGTGCGCTGCAAGCCGCCAACCTGACCCTCGAAGGACGCGTCCGCGACCGCACCGCCGAATTGACCCGCGCCCTCGAGCGCCTTTCGGAACTCAACCAACTCAAAGCCAACTTCGTGGCCAACATCTCGCACGAGCTGCGCACCCCGCTGGCGCACATCGTGGGTTACGTGGAATTGGTCGGCGACCAGGCCCTCGGGCCGCTGACGCCGGACCAGGCCAAGGCCATGGAGGTGATGCAGCGCGCCTCCCAACGGCTGCAGGTGCTCATCGAGGATCTGATTCAGTTCGCCGGCGCGTCGCAAGGAGCCATCTCACTCCAATTGTCGCCCGTCCCGCCTGCGGATCTGGTGCAAGAAGCCTATGAGAAGATATCGGCGCACGCCGGGCCCGGCGCGGCCGCGGTGGAACGGGAAATCACCGAAGACCTGCCCCAGGTGCACGTCGACCACCCGAAGATCGTGTGGGTGCTCACCCAGTTGCTCGACAACGCGGTCAAGTTCACCCGTCCGCCTGGGCGCGTCACAATCCGCGCCGCGCGTGATACCTCATTCGTCCGCTTCGAAGTGACCGATACCGGCATCGGCATCCCTCAGGCGCGCCTGGGCGAAATCTTCGAGCCGTTCCACCAGCTCGACGGATCGGCCAACCGCCGCTACGCCGGCACCGGGCTCGGCCTGGCGCTGGCCCGGCAGATCATCGAAGCCCACGGTGCGCAGTTCGATGTGCGCAGCCAAGAGGGCGTGGGATCGGTCTTCGGGTTCAAGTTGCCGGCGGATGTGCCGGGCGAGGGTGCGGCCACGAGCGCGGAACAGGCCGCGCAGTCCGCGGCTTCGCGCGGCCCGAGCCCGTGACGCACGGCGCATGCCAGGGAGGCAAGAATGCCCAGCTACACCGACCCGAAAGGCAAGTTCTTCACCGCCGTCGTCCAAAAGCGAGCCGTGGCGGCCAAGATCCAGACGCCCACGCATCTCATCGAGGGCAACCTGCACGTCCACCCGGACGATCGGGTGAGCGATGAACTCAACCGCGATGAACCCTTCCTGGCCGTGACGGATGCGCGCTTGCTCGGCAACGACGGGCGCGAGGTGGACCGCACCCCCTTCATCTCCATCAACAAGAAGCACATCATCTGGTTGGCCCCCTCCGAGAGCAGCTCCGAGGAGGCTACCAGGCCATGACCTCGCGACCCACCCCGGCCAGCGCCTCTCTCAGCCTCGAGGAAATCGCGCGCCTCGAAACCTGGCTGCATGAGCAGGTGCAGGCCAATCAGGATCCGAAAACCGGCCCCGGTTACGCGCGCGAACTGGGCGCGCGCGATATTCTGGCCCAGGCTTACACCCAAACTCGCCTGAACCTGAGCGAAACCCGGCGTGAGGAACTCTTTGGGCGGGTGATGATGAGGCTGTTCGGCCTGGGGCCGTTGCAGCCGCTCATGGAGGACCCGGGCGTCAACGAAATCCTGGTCAACAGCCCGGGCACCGTCTTTGTCGAGCGCAAGGGACGGCTGGAGATGCAGCCGATTTCGTTCGAACGCGCCGACTACATTCAGGTTCTGATTGACCGCCTTCTCTACTCGATCGGCCTGCACGCCGACGCGTCCAACCCGTTGGTCGAAGCTCGCCTGGCAGATGGCTCCCATATCAACGTGGCCGTGCCGCCGGCCGCCGTGGATGGACCTTCCCTGGTCATCCGCAAGTTGCCGCGCGAACGGCTGACCCTCGACAATCTGGTGGCGCTCGGCACGCTCACCCAAAACATGGCGGAGTTTTTGCGTGCGTGCGTCATGGCACGCCTCAGTATCCTGGTGGCCGGCGGTCCCGGTTCCGGCAAGACAACTCTGCTCAGCGCGCTCGCCGCCTGCGCACCCGGTTCCGACCGAATTCTCGCGATCGAAGAAACCAGCGAGCTGCAAATCAACCACCCGCACCTGTTGCGTTTGGAGGGGCGGCTGCCCAACGCGGAAGGCCGCGGCGCAATCACTTTGAGTGACTTGATCCGCAATGCGCTGCGCATGCACCCGGACCGGATCGTGGTCGGCGAATTGCGCGGCCCCGGAGCGATCGACCTGCTGGAGGCGATGAACACCGGCCACGAGGGCTGCCTGTTCGCTCTGCAAGCCAACACCCCGCGCGAGGCCACCGCGCGCTTAGAGACCTTGTGCCAGATGGCCGGCGGAACGATCCCCGCGCGCGTTATCCGCGAGCAGATCACCACGGCGGTGGATATGGTCGTGCAGATCGCTCGCTTGCGCGATGGAACGCGAAAGCTCTCGGGCATCACCGAAATCGCCGGCATGGAGGGCGAGGCAATCGTCCATGCGGATGTCTTCCGCTTCATTGAAGAGGGCCTGAACCCGCAAGGTAAGGTGACCGGCCAACTGCGGCCCACCGGGCAGCGGCCGTTCTTTGCGGCTCGCCTTGAATCCGTTGGCTACCGGCTGCCGGTCGTCCTCGGCAGCCAGGGCGATACCATCTCAACCCGAATGCGGTAGCGGGTGGCGCCCCGCAGGTGGTTGCGGGGCCCAGGTCGATTGGTGACCATAACCTGTTGGCGAGCCGCGTTCGATGGCGCGGCCTCCGTTCCCTGGGCACTCGGCATGAGGAGTAGCGTCAGGCAGGTGAGCATCGATTCGCCGCCGGGCATCGGCACGGCAGAGCCTGGGCCTTCGCAGGTGGCACGGGCCGCGATGGCTGGGCTATAATCATCGGCACCCGAGAATTGCACATGCCAACCCAAAAATCCCTCGAGCTACGAGGCAAGATGCTGGGCATTAGGCTGCAGGAGGCGCGCGAAGCCTGCGGCAAGACCAGGCGCCAATGCGCCCAGGCTATGGGCGTCTCTCCGGCCCGTCTGAGGACGTACGAAACAGGCGCCCGACCGATATCTCTCCCCGAACTCGAGGTGCTGGCCTATCTGATCGACCAGCCGCTGAGCACACTGCTCGGCACCCGCTCGTCCGAGGCTGCCTCTCGTCCGGCGCGCGATGATTTCGTTCAGTTGATCGCGCTGCGCCAGCGCATGGTGGGCACTCGCCTGGTGGACATGCGGAAGAAGCTGGGCAAGACCCGCGACGACCTCGCGACCGCAGCCGGCCTGGGCACCTCACGCCTGGCTGCCTTCGAAACCGGCCGGCAGCCCGTCCCCATCCCGTTGCTCGAGGATTTGGCCGCCGCCCTCGGTGCGACCCTGCAATCCTTCTTCATTGCCAGCGGCCCGGTGGGCGAGCGCGTGTCGTTGCTCGATTCGTTCGACCAATTCGGACGCATGGCGCCGGACGTGCGCGATTTCGTCACCCAACCGGTCAACGAGCCGTACCTGCGCCTGGCGATGCGTATGAGCCAGCTCTCGGCTGAACGGCTGCGCAGTATCGCCGAGGGCCTGCTCGAGATTACCCTTTAGCCCCATGCCCGGCCTGCATCTTCAGCCAATTCTTGCGGCGGAGCGCGACTCGCTCGCCTGGTGGATCGATCACGCCCCGTTAGCTCACATCCACGTCGGTTGGCTCAACCCTGCGCGCTGGGTCGGCCGGCCGGTGTCGCTGCGGCTAGCCGATAGCCACGGTCGCACGCACGCCGCGCTCGTGACGGCTCCGGATGGCCTGGGGGTGGCATGGGTGCAGGCATTTGCCTGCGGCAAGGGACATGCACCGCAGGCCTCTTGGCAGGCGTTGTGGGAGGCTGCGCGCCAGGCTCTGATCGACCTCGGCGTGCGCCGCGTATGGGCCATGACAAGCGAGGCCTCGTTCGCCGCCATCTTGCTTGCTGCGGGTTTCCAGCAATCGAGCGAGGTCGTCACGCTGACTTACCTCGGCGAGCGGGCTGACCCGCCGGATACCCCGCCGGATACACCGCCGGCTGTAGTGCTGCGCGAGATGCGGGCCGCGGATCTCCCCGCCGTGCTCGCGCTCGATAACCTTGCCTTCACGCCACCATGGCAGATGGACCGTGAGGCGCTCGAAACGACATTCCATGCATCGGCTGTGACCGCCCTTGCCCTCCACCAGGCAGAGGCCGCCGGTTACCTGCTCGCCACGCAGTCTCAGGGGCGGCTGCACTTGGCGCGTCTCGCAACCGCCCCGGGCTGGCAGCGCAAGGGCATAGGGCGCGCGATGACCCTTCACTTGCTGCATCAGGCGGACCGGCAGGCCGCGGGTCACCTCACGGTCAACACCCAAATCGAGAATTACGCCTCGCTCAAGCTGTATGAGGCGCTCGGCTTCGGGGGCAGAGGCCGTCCGGTGGCGGTTTACTCCTTGAACCTGGAGCCTTCTACGCCGCTGGCACGCGTCTGAGGCCGCGGCTGCGGCTGCCGTACGTACCCTCCCCAGCCAATTCACAACTGAATGCGGTCAGGACCTCAGGCTCGGACCTGGACAGACCGCGTCGTTTATGGCAGACTCGGCCCAATCCGGTTCCTGGAGGTCTCATGTCAAAGCGCGAAGAAATGCGCGATCGACGCCGCCGTTCGGCGCGCCGGCGGCAGCTTTCATTCTTGGCCATTGTCGGCGGCCTGGCAGTGCTGGTGGCAGCATTTATCATCTGGCAAAACACGCGCCCGGTGGGCGCTATCGTCGCGATCACTCCCGAAGCCGTCCCCATGGCCAGCGGCCGCGAAATGGGGGACCCCAATGCACCCGTAGTGATGGAAGAATTCTCCGACTTTCAATGACCGTACTGTGGCGATTTCGCCGCTGACGCGGGGCGTCAGATCACCGAACAGTACGTGGCCACCGGGAAAGTCCGCTTCATCTACCGCAACTTCGTGATCATTGGGCCCGAATCGATGGGCGCGGCACGGGCTTCGATGTGCGCCGCCGAACAGGAACGCTTCTGGGATTATCACGACATGCTGTTCGCCAATCACACCGGCGAGAACGTGGGCGACTACATCGACAGGCGGTTGCTGGCCTTCGCCGAGATGCTCGGGCTGGATGAGGGTAAGTTCCGCTCGTGCCTGAGTTCAGGGCGTTACGACGACCAGATCAACCAGGACAAGGCGCGCGGGCAATCGGTGGGTGTCGCCTCCACGCCCTCCTTCATCATCAATGGGCAGCTCGTCCAGGGCGCCCTGCCCTTCTCGGAGTTCCAGAAGGTCATCGAGGCCGAACTGGCGAAAATCGGCAGTTAGTGCACCGCTGGCCGGGTCACGAATCACAAGCGGGCTGCTCTGCAGCCCGCTTGTGTCATTCTATGGGGACGGTGTCTCAGAACGCGATCGGGAAACCGAGACACGCGATCAGCCAAACGAGGAGCGGCGCAATGACCAATGCCGGAAGCATGTTGCCCACGCGCACGCGGCGCACTTCGAGCAAATTGAGGGCAATGCCCATCATCATTACCCCGCCGGTGGCGGTAAGTTCGGCGATCATCGCCGGCGTCAGCGCCGCCTGCGCCCAGCCGGCCAGCAGCGTCAGCGCACCCTGGTAGATGAAGAGCGGCAGCGAGGAAAGCATCACTCCCACCCCGAGCGTCGAGGCCAGCGTCAGCGAGGCGATGCCGTCCATCACGCCTTTGGTTGCCAGCAGGCGGAAGTCCCCGGTCAGGCCGTCCTGGATGGATCCGAGGATGGCCAACGGTCCGACGCAATAAAGCAGGCTGGCCGTCAGAAACCCCTGCACGAAGCGAGAAGAGGCGCCCACCGAGTCGCGCGCGAGGCGCACCTCCAGCCACGCGCCGAGGCCTTGCAGCCTGTCTTCCAGCCGCGCGGCCTCGCCGAGCAAGCTGCCGAGGACGATGCTCACCAGGACCAGGATCGGGTTGGCAGTCTTGAGGAACTGCTGCAGGCCGAGGCCGAGGGTGAAGAGGCCCATGCCTGCCATCAGCGTGGAGCGCAGCCGCTCGGGCAAACGCGTACCGATGAGCAGCCCCAAGACACTCCCCACGACAATCAATGCCACGTTGATGAGGGTGCCGGTCACTTGCCGCTCCGCCCTATGATGGATGTAGAATAGTAGGGACGACGCGCCATTATACCAGCGGGCCTGCACGCGGCGTTCGTCGCGCGCGGCCCCAGGGGGTGGACATGGCCGGCTGGCGTTTGTTCCTCTTCGGCCTGATCACAGGGCTGATCGCTTCGGCTGTCATCCTCATTCTGGCCCGCGGCAGCCCTGGGCGCCCGGTCGAACTCCTCCCGCCGCCGGATCCTCCCGGCATACAAGTGTTCGTGCGCGGCGCGGTGCGCGCCACGGGTGTGTTTCACCTTCCCGCCGGAAGCTTGGTCGAGCATGCACTGCAGGCCGCCGGCGGCGTGTTGCCGCAGGCCGACCTGGAGGACCTCAACCTGGCCGCGCCGCTCAGCGCGGGCGATGAGGTGAGCGTCCGCTTTCGCCCTACCGCCGTGCCTACCCCCATGCCCGGGGCCCTGCCCGCCGCCACAGCGCCAGCCCCCAATCACCGGGTCAACGTTAACGCCGCCAGCTTGGCCGAATTGGACACCCTCCCCGGCATCGGCCCGACCCTCGCTCAGCGCATCATCGATGAACGCGAACGTCACGGACCATTTGTCCGGGTGGAGGATCTGCTGCGCGTCTCGGGAATTGGGCCTTCGCTGCTCGAGAAGATACGCGATCTGGTGTCGGTGGATTAGGTTGCGGAACAGCCGCTCCACCTCACCCCCCGCCCCCTCTCCGCCGAGAGGCGGCATTCGCCAGAGCGGGGTGTGGCGGAGAGGGGGCGAAGTAACCAAGGAGACGGGGGCCTTCGGCCCCCGTCTCCTTGTAAGAACTTCCCTCCTCCCGCAGATCGGTCCCGCACGCCGCAATTCTTACTTGCCGGGAGGAAGAGCAAGGGATCGGAGTGAGGATCTTTCCCCCGCTCTCTGGTAGCGCCAAGGCGAATCCGCTGCGCTGCCACCCGAGCGGGCACGGCTTCACGGCTAGCCTCTCACAACGAGCGCGAGAGCCGCTTGAGCGCTCACACGAACGCGGGAAGAGGGCGCGCACCGACCCCACGCGAACATACGTAAGGCGTGGTGTGCCCTCTTGCGGAAGATGCTTTGGGAAATCTCCCGCGAATTAAGCTGTCAAACCTTGGGCAGAACGATCGTTGTCTGGCGCTGGTATTTGCCGCGCTTGTCGGCGTACGAAACCTCGCAGGGCTCGTCGCCCTCAAAGAACAGCACCTGGGCGATTCCCTCATTGGCGTAGATGCGCGCAGGCAACGGCGTGGTGTTGGAGATTTCCAGCGTCACATAGCCCTCCCACTCGGGCTCGAAGGGCGTGACGTTGACGATGATCCCGCAGCGCGCGTAAGAACTCTTGCCCACGCACACGGTCAGCACCCCCCGCGGAATGCGGAAATACTCGACCGTGCGCGCCAGGGCGAAGGAATTGGGAGGAATAGTGCAGATGGCGCCCCTGAAATCCACCATCGACCGTGGGTCGAAGTTCTTCGGGTCGACGATGGTTGAGTGGACGTTGGTGAAGATCTTGAATTCATCGGCCACGCGGATATCGTAGCCGTAGCTCGAGACTCCGTACGAAATCACCCCGTCGCGCACCTGCGCGTCCTCGAACGGTTCGATCATGCGCTGCTCGCGGGCCATGCGCTTGATCCAGTGATCGGGTTTCAGTCCCATGCCTCTCTCCTCAACTGATGGATCTCCGGGCCGCCGGTGGGGCAACGCGCCCGGGAGCCGCCAAGCGCACCATGTTGCGCAACATGCCAATGCCCTGAATCTCGATTTCGATGGCATCTCCGTCGACCAATGGGCCCACGCCTTCCGGCGTGCCGCTCAGCACTACGTCCCCCGCCTCGAGGGTCATCACCCCCGAAATGTAGGCCACTAATTGCGGCACCGAGAAGACCATATCCTGGGTGGAAGCCATCTGGCGGATGACGCCGTTGACTCGGCAGACGATGCGCAGCCCCGCCGGATCGACCGCCGTTTCGATCCACGGCCCGAGCGGGCAAAACGTGTCGAAGCCTTTGGCCCGAGTCCATTGGCCGTCGCGCTGTTGCAGATCGCGCGCGGTGACGTCGTTGGCCACGGTGTAACCCAGGATGTGCGCGGCTGCTTCCTCCGGCGTCACATCGCGCGCACGACGGCCGATGACCACCGCCAGTTCGGCCTCGTGCTCGATGCGGTCCGATTGCGGCGGCAGCTCGATCGCCTGCCCGGGGCCGATCACCGCCGAGGGCGGCTTGAGGAACAGCAGCGGCACCTCGGGCACTTCCACGCCGCGTTCGTGCGCGTGAGCCAGGTAGTTGCGCGCCACGCACACGATCTTGCCAGGCACGAGCGGCGCCAGAAGCTGAAGATCGCCGAGGGCCAATCGCAGGTCCTCACGGCGATACGCACCGAACGGGTCGCCCGTGATGAGCCCGGCGCGATCGCCCTCGGCCCAGCCGTACTGGGGCGAGCCACCCTCCGCCGGCGAGAAGCGCATGATTCTCATGTGTGCCCTCTTGTCACTCGCCTCATATGTCGCGCCGGGAGCCAACGCCCAGCCGCTCCCCTGGCCGGATAACGCAAGGCGTCGGAGACACCGACGCCTGCCGAGCGCAGGCTCGACGTATGTGCTGCACTCCGCCCAAAGCAAAGTGGTGTGGCTTCCACCTCATTCCGCAGCGCCCTCTCCACACCCGGGGAGAGCGAGGCCTTTCCCGTCGGAGAGAGCGCAGCCGATGCGCGGCCAAACATGCCCGTAGGAATCATTTCCCCTCCCCACGCTGTGGGGAGGGGTTAGGGGTGGCGTGCTAGAGGACCTCTTGGCAATCACGCAAAGGGATAATTCGAGCCGTCTCAGAATGCATCTACTCGTGCCGTTCGAACATGCGCGCACCCAGCGCTTCGAGCGAGGCCTCCACCCGCCGCGCTTGCGCTTGGAAGCGAGCTT
>Ga0209342_10002293_pt1 | contig 20697 bp, 17 predicted proteins | sample RifCSP16_2_FD_184023 | JGI IMG/M metagenome (GOLD analysis project Ga0209342, IMG submission 184023) | Soil microbial communities from Rifle, Colorado - Rifle CSP2_sed 16_2 (SPAdes) (version 2) | ecosystem: Environmental > Terrestrial > Deep subsurface > Rock core/Sediment | place: Rifle... | reverse complement strand
TCTTGTTTGAGGTAATCTTTTATCTGCTCGTTCATGGATATGGCAAAATCAATTTTCTGGTTACTTCCCTTCGTATAAGCCCCTATATTAATCATATCCTCAGATTCTTTGTAAGTCGCATACACCGTTTTCAACCAATGAGATGCTTTTCTATGTTCCGGAGCAACAATGTCATCCATACTTCTACTAATACTTTCCAAAACATCAATTGCGGGATAATGGTTCTGATTGGTCAAAGCCCTCGATAATACAATATGACCATCAAGGATGCCTCTAACAGCATCTGCAATAGGTTCGTTCATATCGTCACCCTCCACTAACACAGTATAGAGACCTGTAATACTCCCTTTTGAACAGGTACCAGCCCTTTCCAAAAGTTTTGGCAATAAGGCAAACACAGAAGGCGTATAACCCTTTGCTGTGGGAGGCTCTCCTATCGCAAGGCCAATTTCTCTCTGTGCATTGGCAAACCTCGTTACAGAGTCCATCATTAGCATTACCTGCTTTCCTTGATCTCTAAAGTATTCTGCAATGGCAGAAGCTATATACGCTCCTTTTACTCTCAATATGGCTGGTTTATCAGAGGTAACAGAAACTACAATAGATTTTTTAAACGCTTCGTTACCAAGACTTTTCTCAATAAATTCACGTACTTCCCTTCCTCGCTCACCAATGAGGGCTATCACGTTTACTTCCGCTTCTGAATTTCTTGCAATCATTCCCATTAAGGTGCTTTTTCCCACGCCACTACCTGCAAATATACCCAATCGTTGTCCTTTACCACAGGTAAATAACCCATCTATCACTCTGAGTCCCGTTCTTATCGGTTCCTTTATTCGGTTCCTTTTTAAAGGGTCTGGTGGTGAATTATATATCGACCGATACCCTTCTGTTTTTATTGGCCCTTTCCCGTCTATTGGTTCGCCCAGGCCTCCAATAACCCGACCCATGAGATCCATACCGACTCCTATCATTAAAGGAGCTCCTGATGCAATGACCTTGCTTCCCGGGCTGATTCTATCCAACTCACCGATAGGCATCAGGAGAATCTTTTTCCCCTTAAAACCTACCACTTCTGCGGGCACTGGCGCATGCCCATTGTTTAATTGAATGTAACACAAATCTCCCACCGGAACAGACGGACCGTTTGATTCAATCACAAGGCCGGCAACATGAGCCACTTTGCCTGTAAATCTGATTGGAACTACGGCAGATACCCTTTCTTGATATTGTTTGAAATCAATGCACAGCTGACTCATTTTTATCTCCCACCAGGGCTTTTCTGATTTCTTCCCAACGGGTCTCTATCTGACAATCGACACTCCCAAAATCTGTCTCTATTACACACCCACCAGAAGTAATCGTGCCATCCTCCAGTATCTTTATATTCTGATCTACCACTTTCACATCTTCCAATAAATTTATTTTCTTTGCATCGTCGGGTGAAAGGCGTACGGCAACAATCTTTTTCCCACTTACACTGGAAAGAGCCTCTTTGACCACGTATTTTATGACGTCTTTACCATTGTTACTAATTTCTTCCCCGACCATCTTGCTTGAAATAGTCAAAATAAGTTTTATGATCTCAAGTTCACTTTCTTGCCATATTTTTTCCCGCTTATCTATTAGCTGCTTAACCGCATTCTGAAATAAGGTCATTAACGATGCATATTCACTTTTTATTTTTTCCATTTCCAGTTTAAAGTCCTGTTCAGCATCCAGCCTCTCCTTTTCGTATGCTTCGTCCTTCGCTATTTCAAGCACCTTCAATCTTTCTTCTTCGTCATTTACTTTTCGTGCTATTGTCTTACCATCCGGATAAGACTTAGTTTGATATCTTAACGATTGTAATACATAAATACCTTTTACATCAGGTGACGCATACACTTTCTTGTTTTTCATACGAATTTTTCGACGCTCCCTTTTGCACCCTTCTTTTTTACAATCGATTCACCTTTCGCTTCAAGCCGTTTTATAGCCTCAACAATTTGCTGCTGTGCCGCTTCCACCTCAGATAAAAGCCTTGGACCTAACAACTCCTGCTCTTCCCGAACAGCATCACCTACACGCTTCGACATATTACTAAAGAACTTCTTCGCAGTTTCTTCATTTGCAGTTTTTAGCGCCAAAGCAATTAAACCGTTGTCAACCTCTGTAAGAACCTTTCTAAATGCTTCGTCCTGAACAAAAACAACATCGTCAAACGTAAACAATAATTTTTTAATCTCGTCTGCCAATTCTGGATTCTTGCGGCTTATCAGATCAACCACATTCTTATCAGCCGGTCCTTCCATACCGCTAATAATTTCTGAAGCAAGTTTAAACCTTTTCCTTGCAGGTGTTTTCTGACGACGGTCCTCATTTTTTACCTTTGACAAAACAACTTCGTTTACCTGATATAATAATTTCACCGGCGGCGGTTCCATCGTAGCTATTCTCATAATGATATCCGCCTGTAATTCCGCTGGGAATTGAACCAACACCTTTGCTGCACGCTGTGAATCAACATAAGTCAGAACAAGCGCAATTGTTTGAGGATGTTCACCTACGAGTATGCGCAGCAATTCTTCCTCGCTTGATTCCCTGAGAGGATAAAAGGGCGCGGGAAACAAAGTTCCATCCTCAACACTCGTCAGAATTTCTTCACTTTTTTGCGCACCGACAGCCTTTGTAAGAAGTTTTTTGAACGAATTATTATCGTATTTTACGGCTTTTTTATTTAATTTTAATTCATCAGATAAGTCATTGAGCACCGTTTCTACGAGTTCCTTGTCAATACGATCAAACTTCGTCATCTCGCCAGATATCGCTGCAATTTCCTCATCATTAAATTCCTTGATCAAATTTGCAGCACTATCGGCATCAAGGGTTGACAAGATGACAGCTGCCTTCTGTATTCCTGTTAATTTTTTTACCGTATTCATTTATTCATAGCCTTCAGATCGGCATTAATCCATTTCTTTAATGAATTTGCAGTTACGCCTGGGTCTTTTCTAATATTTTTAACAACTTGCTCGCGCAGTCTTAACTGTTTTGCGTCATCAACTTCTTCCTCTTCTTCCTCATCTACCATCATCATATTAGTGTACGGTGTTCGTGTATTATTAGCCTGTTCATTTACCATTTTAGCCTTTTTCAGTTTTTTCATACTCCTCATCACAAACATGAGAAAAACCAATACGGTAATTGCAAGCGACCCATTCTTTGCCATCTTCAACATAAATTCTTTTTGCTGTTCCTTTTTCAAAGATGCATCTTCTTGTTCATAAGATGGTTCGTAAAATTGCACGTTTTGTATTTCAAAAGTGTCATTCCGATTGTTTGATTCGTCGATACCAAGCGCCTGTTTTACCAGCGCTGCAATTCGTGTTATATCGTCTTTATTTCTTGGACTGTAAACCTTTTGAATCTTCCCATCCTCAGTCTTCTGGTCTTCATACACCCCGTCAACAAGCACTGCTACGGACAATCTCTTTAAATTTGCGCCGTAATCAGCAATAACCCGTTCTGTCTTACTCAGCTCATATTGCGTTTGAGCCGTCTCTTCCTCTTCTGAAGACCCAACAGACTGGATAATTCCCGATTGTGACATAAGATTGGCCTGCATTCCAGGCACACCGCCTCCAGAAAATGGCGCACCTCCAGACACTCTTGTCGTCACCGTTTGAACTTTAGGAACCCTACGTTCCGGATCGAATTCAATGAGCTTCTCGTCCACATGTTTAAAATCCAAATCGGCGCTTACACGCACAACTGATTTACCAGCGCCAACGATTTTTTCGAGCAAGTCCTGGGCCTTTGCCACAAAATGATCCTCAAGCTTTTTCTTTACCTCTAACTGATCGTTACTCGCGCCTATCATTGATGATGGTAATTCCTTTTTAGAAAGCAGATTCCCGCGGGTATCGGCAATGGTAACATTCTCCGGTTTAAGCCCCTCAACACCTGCGCTTACCAGATGAACAATACTGGCGACCTGCTCAGGCCTTAACACGCCGCCACTCCGGCTTTTCAGTTTTAAAATTACAGAAGCCGTTGGTGGTTTTTCATCCTGTACAAAAAGAGAACCCTCAGGTAATGCAAGATGTACCTGTGCCCATTCTACATAGTCTAAATGTCTGATTGTTTTTGCAAGTTCTCCCTGAATCGCCCTGCGATAATTTACTCGTTGCACAAAATCTGATGTGCCAAAGCCGACCTTGTCTAGTAACTCATACCCTGATTCCTCTCTTGGCAATCCTTTACCTGCAAGTTTGAGCCTCATTTCATGTACTTTTTCACTTGGAACTGCTATCGCAGACCCATTCCCCCGGATTTGAAAAGGAACATTTTCTTCTTTAAGCACATCGACAATTTCACCGCTTTCTTTCGGCCCCAGCTCTCCATACAAGAGCGCAAAATCAGGCGTCCTCGCCCACTGCGTCACACCGATGATTCCGCCTACAAACCCCATCGTCATCATGATCATGATAAACTTGTGTGAAAAGCTGATTCCTTTCCAGATATTGCCGATCTGCCCCGTCACGTTCTTCAAATCAAGGTTCATTCTTTTTTTTCTCCATTTTTAAATGATTAACAATATTTAGCTTTGTTATAAATTAGGCATTCGGCAACTCGCTTACATCCTATGCGAACTGAAGTTCGCGCTACAACTGCAACTTTGAATTTCCTTAACATTAAATTAAGATGCAGCAATTTTAGTACCAAGCTGGTATATCAAGCTATTCGGTTAAAATTAGTCTTAACGCTTTACGGGCATAAATATTACAAATTCATGATAATTGATATCGCTATTCGGAATCAATTCCCATGCATCCAGAAGTTGATAATTTCAATAAAAATGCTATTCCCTGTGTATTTTTTTAACAAGTATTTATGAACCACAAAGGCGCAAAGAGCACAAAGAAAGGAATTTAAATCTCTTTGTGTCCTCTGTGTCTTTGTGGTTAAATTTATTTTGGTTGCGGCGTAGCCGCGCTAGGAAATATTGAATAAAACGGAACTTATCCAATGTGGGGGAGATTTACAAAGTCGGAGGATTTGCCAGGAATGCTCTATCTATCTACTATTTATAACCAAATTTTAAAATACTACATCTGCATGCGCATTACTTCTTTGTAAGTTTCTACGAGTTTATTGCGTGCCTCCATCATAAATTTAAAACTGACTTCTGCCTTCGCCATAGCAATCATTACTTCATGAACATTTTCAACCTTTCCTGTCGCGAAATTTTCGATACTCGCATTGGCTTTTGTTTGAAGATCGTTGATTTCATTAATAAAGCCGCCTAATGTATCTTTAAATGAGGAATTTTGTTCCTCTCCTTCGACAGAATTAATAAGCTCATTGTTTACCGGAATATTCCCGTTGTTATGAATAGGTGAAATAGCCATAGATTAATCTCCCATCATTTTCCAATAATTGACAGCGCTTTATTGTTCATATCTTTTGACGAGTTTATTACTGCAAGGTTCGCTTCATACGCCCTTGATGCCGTTACAAGGTCTACCATCTCCATCATAACACTCACATTCGGCATGTCCACAAAACCCTTTGCATCTGCTTTGGGGTGGCCTGGAATGTATACTTTATTAAAAGGTTCTACACTTTTTACAATTTGCTGAACCTTAACGCCACCTAATCTCTCCGCACCTTCGATATCACTGTTTTTCATCGCTTTACTGAGTAACGATGAAAACTCCACTTGTTCTCTCCGGTATGGACCTCCCTCCGGCGTCTCTGTGGCATTTGCATTGGCAATATTATTGGCAATTACATTCATGCGCACCCGTTCAGCGGAAAGACCGGAACCACTGATATCGAATACTGAAAACATATTATCTATTCCCATATAGTACTCCTTTAAAAACTTTATCTGCGATTTATCTTCACAAATGAGTCAAGCTTTAAAAAGAATTACTGAAACCACAGATTGCACAGATTCCACAGATAAAAATCTAAAAAAATCTGTGGAATTTAATAATCCAAAATCTGTGCAATCTGCGAAATCTGTGGTTCCAAACGTTTTTTATCGGTCTGATGCCGCGCCTCGCTAGCCCCTAGAACCCTCTATCGCCGACTTTATCCCTTCATACTTTTTTGCCAATAATTGTGTATAAATGCCATAGGTAAGCGTATTTTTAACCAAAGAAGAGACCTCTTTATCTATGTCTACATTATTGCCATCATTTCGTACAGTTTCACTCGTATCTTCTTTTGAAATTACAATCTTGGGCTGTAAAGTATCAAATTTATTCATGGAGTCTTCGTTCAGTACCTTTTCAAGCTGATCCGCAAAGCTCACTTCCATCTTCTTATAACCCGGGGTATTTACATTGGCAATGTTATTTGCAATAACTTTGTGTTTTACCGATGAAACATCCAACATCTTCTCTAATAAAGTAGAACTTTTGTCTATACCAATATTCATGGTTTTTCTCCTTCTATATTTCAGCGCAAAATAAATGCCATGTACTATATAATCGCTACATCTCTGATTATCTTACCTAAGGGATTGACAATAAATAACATGAACACCCCCGTGTTGTTGTGCCATCAGGGCTAAAGCCCCAGTATGGCGTGTACCCACTAACCCCAGCCTTAAGGCTGGGGTTAGTATTTCACTACCAGTCGCTACCAGGTAAAATATTCATCCCGCACAGGAAACAGTTTCCCTTTCAAAAAAAGGTTTTGACTCTGCATTGTATTTATGGAGTTTATTCCTTAACGTTCTTGTGGTAATTTTAAGTAATTCTGCAGCCTTGGTTTTATTTCCACCCGTTTTTTCCAGGGTACTGTAAATCAGGTCCCTTTCCACATCCTCAATAGCTTTTCCTGCGGTCAATGTGTTTCCAGATCGCTCTAAATCTTGATGGGTAAAAAGGCAGTTAAATTGCTCTAATTGCAGCGCCTCATGCGATCCCATGACCACTGCTCTTTGTATAATATTCTTTAATTCCCTTATATTTCCCGGCCAGTTATACTGACACAAATAATCCAGAGCTTCTTTATCTATGGATTTCGCAACGGCATTATTTTCAAGGCTATATTTTCTGAGATAATAATCCACGAGCAGCGGTATGTCCTCTCGTCTTTCTCTTAAAGGCGGCAAATAAATTGGCACAACATTCAGGCGGTAAAACAGGTCTTCACGAAATGTGCCTTTTTGGATTTCATTCATGAGATTCCTATTTGTCGTCGCCACAATCCTTACGTCAATTTTTATCGTCTTTTCACCCCCTACCCGCTCAATCTCTTCTTCTTCAAGAACCCTTAACAATTTGGCTTGTATATTAGAAGATATTTCACTGATCTCATCAAGGAGCAGAGTACCCTCGTTCGCTAATTCGAAACGTCCTGTATGTTTTGAAATGGCTCCGGTATAAGCCCCCCGTTCATGTCCAAACAGTTCACTTTCCAAGAGAGTCTCAACCAAAGCTGCACAATTAACACGAATAAAAGGGTTCCCACATCGAGGACTATGAAAGTGGATAGCACGCGCAATGAGTTCCTTCCCCGTGCCACTTTCTCCTTGAATCAAAACACTTGCCTTACTCTGAGCAATCTTCTTAATCTGTTCATATATCCGGGACATCCTGGAATTGCGGCTAAACACAGGATTTAATTTTTCATCGATATTTGAATTAGATCTCCAATACCTGTTCTCCGTAATTAACTTTTGCCGTTCATTCACCCTTGATATTAAGAGTTCTATCTGTTCCGGTGAAAATGGTTTTATAATATAGTCGTACGCCCCCTTCTTCATTGCCTCTACCGCAGTCTCTATCGTTCCATGAGCCGTCATAAGGATTACAACCGTTTCAGGAGAAATGCTTTTTACCTTTTCCAGCACCTCCATGCCGCACATTCCTGGCATTTTCATATCAAGAAAAATTACATCATAAGCTTCTTTACTTATCCTGGTTATCGCCTGCTGGCCATTACTTACAGACGCAACTTCATATCCGCCCCTCATTAGTGTTTCATACAGATATTCCCGTCCTAATGAGTCGTCATCTACTACCATTATCTTTTCAACACTCATTTTATTCCCCTGATGAATTATAGAATTTTAAGTTATTCCGTTTAAGTCCCCCTTAACAAAGGGGGATTTATGGGGTTGTGTTTTTTCCAGGCTATTCCCCATTTTCATGAGGACAAGTTTACAACCCCCTAGCCCCCTTTTCTAAGGGGGATTCTCTATGCATCATTATAAAAATTGTGGCATCAATGCTTCATTTTGGAAATACATATCACCAAAAGAATCGGTATCGTAAATATTATTTTTCGGCAAATTAATAGAAAAAGTGGTACCACTCCCTTCTACGCTCTCTACAAATATTTTGCCGTTATGCGCCTCAATGATCTTGTTTACGATTGCCAATCCCAAACCTGTCCCTTCTTGTTTTGTCGTAAAAAATGGATCAAAGATTTTACAAACAAGTTCTTTTTTGATGCCAACCCCGCTATCCTTTATTCCGACCTGTATATCTTCATTACGGTAAGCGTCTCCCAATACACGTGTAAACACGATTAAATCTCCCCCGCACGTCATGGACTGAATCGCATTTAAGCACAAGTTTAAAAAAGCCTGTTGTAATTTTTCAGGATCGCACCTTACAGTATCTCTCTCTAAATTATATTCTTTTTGAATGCGAATATTATTAATACCCTTTTGTTTTATATCCTCAGTCACAAAGAAAAGGGTCTTATCCAATATCTCTGAAATACTATGGTCCTTTAACTTCAATTTGAGAGGCCGGGCAAATACCAGTAATTCAGTCACCGTCTTATTCAAATTTTTTGTGCCTTGTATGATATTTTTTACCAGCTTCTTTCTTGGATCTGCATCTTCGAAGTCACGCGCAAGTAATGCAGAAAACCCTTCTATCCCATTTAAAGGATTACGAATTTCATGGGCAATACATGCTGCCATAGCGCCAATGGCGGCTAATTTATCCGCATTTCTAAGACGCATCTCCAATTCTCTAATTTCAGACAAGTCTCTAAATACCTCTACCGCTCCTATGGTATTTTCATTGGCGTCTCTAATTAAAGACACACTGCTTTCTATCCATTTTAACACCCCTCGAATCGTTTCTATCTTTCGCTCTACATCTATACAATTTCTTCTTTTTTCAAACGCCAAGAGCAATAACGGCGTACTGCCATCGCTGTTTTTGAAAATGGTTTCGACCTTCTTTCCCATTACATACAATGCGTCTAGTCCTAATATTTTTTCTGCCGCCTTATTAATGGTAGATATTTCACCTTTCAAATTCACCGCTATAACACCACTGTGAATACTACCCAAAAGGTTGTTTGAATATTTTGTAAGGCTATCCAACTCCTGTACTTTGTCCTTCAAACAGGCATTTGTGTATGCCATTTCCTTATCAATTTCTTTAACCCTGTTTTGAAGGAGATTATAAGATTCTTCAAGCCGCAGTGTATACTCGTTAAAGAGATGAAAGGCAGAGGCAAGTTCTGTCCCCCAATTTTTTTTAAATTCACTGATAGTTGTATTTCCCATCATTTCATCCCATTCTTTTCACTTAGGGATTGACAATAAATAACATGAACAATTTCGTGTTGTTGTACCATCAGGGCTAAAGCCCCAATATGGCGCGTACCCACTAACCCCAGCCTTAAGGCTGGGGTTAGTGACGGTCTTATCTGAACTTGTCCTCGTAAAAACGGGGATTGGGCTTTAGCCCTGACAGTGCCTGATCTTCAAAGTGTCGGACAACATACTCGTTCAGATTATTTATTGTCAATCCCTTACTTGGATACACGGTTGTTTGATGCTGTAAGTAATTGATTGTTAGTCAAAGTATTCTTTTCGGACCAGGCTTTCCACCAACCAATATCTTCCATATACCATTTTGCCTGGTCTGTCAAATCGCTCTCAGGAAACTGGTTGACAAACCGTTGATATTCGCTAAGGGCAATGTCGTACTTTTTCATATTTCTATAGCAGTTCGCAACCTGGTATTGGGCCCAAATATATTGATCCGAAGAGGCGTTGTTTGGAGTAAATAATTTATACCTCTGGAGTGCATTATCATACTCACAGAGTTTATAATAACACTCTGCGACGTCCAGTTGACTCACATTCTTAATTATCATCTCCAACCGCTGATTTATGGTATTATTTGTACCCACCTCTGGTTTTTTATTATTTTTCATTGTGTATGGCTGTGCAGTTGAACTTCCTTCCTTCACACTTACGTCTTTTATTGAATCTCCATTGGATATTTTTGCTGACGTACCGATTTTAGCCTGTATATCACCCGATTGTGGAAGACCGTTCTCCGGGGCGGTAGGTAACGATTCGGTTATTTTATTCATATCTCCATCTTTGTTTTTAGCGCCATCTAGTTCTACAAACGCATTGTTTCCTATTTTGTTATATTGATTTTCCAGTTCCTGTAGTTTCTCCCTTTCTGTCCTGAGAAGGGATAATAAATTTTCTACTCCGTCTTCTCTTTTAGAACCCGATGGCAATTCTTCAGTTTTTTGATTTTTTGAATTCGAAATCGCCTCTTCTTTTTTGTATACAACGGGCCTTAACAACGGTCTTTCAATATCACCACTTATTCTTGCATCCACTTTTTGGGGTATTGCAGGCAAGCAATTTGTTTTATGAGAAGTAATTTTTTCTTCATTACCGAAAAGGCAAGGCATACACCCTAAAACAATTCCAACAAATATGAGTCCTTTTTTTGCTACCATATAACACCTTAAATTTGTGATGTTAAAATAAGCATTACGAATTTAAAGGAGAGCAAACAAAATGCCACACTATTATCAGGATATATCTGGTTAGATACATGCATAAGAAACTAACGCATATATTCGAATCTTATCGTATGGAATACAACCAGGTTAGCAACAAAACAATAATTGATATGAAAAGATGCTTTATAACCTACTGCACGGTATGTTTCGTGTAAAATAATTAATCAGGACATGCATAAACAATAAAATTATCAACATCACATTGTATTGTCAGTTGAAAATTAGAACAAAAGAAAAACCAAGGAATCTCTTGAAATGAATTTTTAAAGGATGTGTATTATTTTAGGTAGGTGAATTTTAATATTTTTACAAAGGCTGAGTAGTACTGTTTGTCTCATCCAGGGAGGTATCTGTATGCAACAGCGCTTTTGGGGCGACTTCGTCTTTGTCCAAACCCACGAGATGTGCCTTTAGCGCCTGTTCTAACTTCCCCATGGATTTGTAACAATCGCCGATGCGTTTAAATGCATATCGCCTTATTTTTTCTTCATTACTGGTTTTTAATAAATCAAGATACCTATTTATTGCCTCATCATACTTTTTGCCATGAAAGAGTGCATCCGCCGCCCCTATCATACCTTCGACCACCAGTTCACTGTTGGGATACTGCTTTACAAAATTACTAAAGGCATGATAAGCCAAATTATAATCACCTCTGTCAAAATAACAATTCCCAATTTCTAGCGCCATTTTACTGGCATAATCACTGTCTGGGTATGCTTGCATTCCATCGCGAAATGTCTGTATTGCCGAATCTGGCATATTCATAGCGCTTAAACTTTTCCCCATAAAGTAAATCCCATAGGGAACTTTATTGTTCTTTGAATAGGTATCTATTGCTCTTCTAAATATTTGAAATGCAGCCAGGTAATTATTTTGTTTGTAAAAACAATCGCCGAGCAGGAAACTAGCGTTTTCCTTAAGTTCTCCTTCTCCTCCTGGTTCGCTCACTAAGAGATTCACTAAAACACTGCCAGCATCCTGGTACTCATTCAATAAATACAAGCAATTACCAATTTGATATTCAATCTCAAATCTCATTTGACCCGAATCGTATTTCTCGCTTGCTTGCAAAAAAGATTGCAGCGCGCCTCTATAATTACCCATTGTTACATAGGTCTTTGCCATATTGAATTGGGCTCTACAAGCTGTATCTTCATTAGGATATTCGCGAATAACCCTTTCGTAGATATCTATTGCTTTGTGGTAAAAACCTTGTTCAACCAAGGAATCTCCTATTGACAAAAGGGCATCATCAACCAATGGATCCTTTGGATAATTATACATAAATTGGAAATAAACCCGTCTGGCATTTTCATGATCTTTTAGTCTGTCATAGCACCGGCCTGTTTTGAACAATGCTTCTTTTGTTAATTGAGGTTCTTTATATTTTTCTAATACGATTTTATATTCCTGCAGTGCGAGAAAATTAAAGCCAAGATCATAATAATAATTTCCCAGCTCTAAATATGCCTTTTCAACCCTACGATCATTTGGATATTTTAATTGTGCCTTTTGATAAAGCTGGACGCCTTTATCCCGATAATATTCAAAGGCAGTATCCTCGTTGAGCTTCGACAAGGTAATAACATATATGGAATCCTCATTCTGAATAAATTCCAACCCGCGTATGCCGAGAACCACCTCTAATATATCTTGCAAAGGACTTTTTTGAATTGAAATATTTACGTAAGAAGATAAGTAGACAGCATCGACATCTTCATCCACAATAATACTCTTACCAAAACTCGCAGATAACGCTTGTAATATATCTGTTATCTTTACCTGGGTTGCATCAATCGAATATACGGACACACCATATTCACCTGTTTCTTTCGTCAACACAATATTTTCATTTGGATTGATTATAATCGGAGCCTTGTTTAATTGCTTATTATTCTCTTGTTCAACATTTTGAGGCTCAATTTTCTGAACCTGTTTTTCCTCATCCTTTTGTGTTTCTAATATCTGTAATTGTGTCCGGAGCTTTTCCAAATTGCGTTTTTCTATATCTAGTTTTTCGTTTATACTACCCGAAGTATCTGGCATTTCCTCTCCCTGTAATGTGGTGACATTTACCAGGAAAATAGCAAATATCCCCATAAAACCGCATACAACCATACACAATGTGACAAGTAACTTTCTATTCATTTTCTTATCCAAACAACTTTCGAGTTAATTCCCCTTAGAAAAGGGGGATTGAGGGGGTTGTGTCTTTTCTTGGCTATTTTACAACCCCCTAGCCCCCTTTTTTAAGGGGGATTTTTTGTCTGCCATTACCAAGAACCCGCATAAATAAAATGAAAATTACTATACAATAAATTTAATCAATTTATTGTAAAGCTAATGATCGGTTAGAGCTGCCGGTTCCAACGGCGGTTGCCTTACGAAGTCGCTGGGCTTCCTTCATATAATAATCTGCTATCTTAAAATAAGCGTCTACAACGACCGACTTATCGTCGTTGGAACTGCATTTTCCTTCCTGTGCAACAACCGTATAAAGCGTTTTTCTTGCTTTTCCAAATTCGCCCATTCCCGCATAAGATTCTCCCACTTTCAGACGGCTTTTAAAATAATACGGGCTGTTAATGTAATCATTATTTAATGTCTGAAACACTTCCGCTGCTTCCTCATATCTTTCAGACATTAAATAGCAATCTCCCATGCGGTACATTACAAAATCCTCATTTAAAAAGGGCATTGATTTATCCAGCCCTTTTTCATAAAAATCTGCTGCGCCTCTGTAGTCTCCCTGTTCGTATAATCTATTTGCCTCGATTACGTATTTTGAATTATCCACTTTCACAGCACGGGATTCGCTCTTTGTCCCTGCTATTTCTTTTTCCTGCTTTACAAGGTTGTTTTCTTTTGTATTCTTTTGCCCCGCTGTTTTATTCGTATCCTTATCTAAATCCAGGTTTTTTTTAAGGTTTTCGATTACCTTTTCCTCCTCAATGCGCCCCACAACCTTACTACCCGCTTTATTCCATTTCATTTGGAAAAATAATAAAAGACAGACTACCCCTAAAATTACAAGATTCATGGCTATTGAAACGCCGTGCTGCCGAAGCAATAAAACAATTTTAGAAATGTCTACCTTCGGTAATGAGAATTTCTTATTCTTTGATTCTTTGCCGACAACAACCAACGGACCTGCAGTTTGTTCACGGATTTCCATTACCGGTGGTGTTTGTTCCTGAGTTATTAAATCAGACATATTTATTTACCTCATTAAACAAATTTCTAAGTTAAATCCTCTTTGGACCATAAAAGCATTTTCTCCAGCTTCCCAACCTGAGGCCCCAGGCTTGCCAACGCAGCATCTTCATCGTCAAATATCTCGATAAGCTTGAATAAACCTGTAATAGCAAGCAAGTTTTTTATATTTTCATTAACATGAATTAACTTTAACCCTTTTTGTTTGTCTCTAAGGTGTTTTACATAAAATGCCATTATGCCCAATGCCTTAGCGGAGAGGTATCTTGTGTGCGCAAGATCCATTATGACATGATAGGCATTGTCGCACGATATCTTAAATTGATTTTCAACTTCATCCATTCCCTCATAAACCAAATCCCCCGTAAGTGATAATATTGTTGCTTTCTCTTTCTCTCGTCTTTCAATTTTCATTACAGATAACTCGCTTTGCCATATGAACCATAGTCCCCATTTCTTTGGAGGATTGTATCATCACCCTATCCATGAATTGTCTCATTATAAATATTCCTCTGCCGCTCTTTTTGGTTAAGTCTCTATACAACCCCACATCTGGTTCTATATAATTTTGTATATCAAATCCACAACCACGATCAGAAACCTCTACAATCAGTTCGTCTCCTAATTTTGAAAACTTTAAAAAGACTTCTCCCTTTTTATTCTCAGGATATGCAAAAGATGCTGCATTCAAGACTGCCTCATTAACAGATGTTACAATTTCACGCCTTCTATAATCATTCACCACTACGTGGGATAACCTCTTCTCGAACTGTTCCAACACTTCACCATAATTACTGACAGGCATTGCAATGGACATCTCTTCCTCCCATAATGCCTCATTTCCAGACTCAATATTCAAAACTATTACTGCGCCGTCTTTTTCTTCAGCAATTAATTCATCAAGCCCCTCTATTTGAAGCTTAATATCTTTTGCCATATCCTCACAACTCTTTGCGCTTCCATCTGATATTGCATCTTTAAACCTACCCAAAGTAATCATTCCGTTTCTCAAGCTTTTTGATACTGTACTAGTCCGTATCAAAACCAATTTACTATTTGGCACAAAGGATACATCACTTTCCGAGATTGCTATATCAGGGAACATATTCAAGGGGTAAGGCGATGATTCCAACAGTTCCACTTCTTTATTTGGCAGACTCAGGAAACACGTTAAGTCTTCCCCATGCGGTGAATAATGAAGTGTCTGCTTTTGTTCATCTAAAATGGCGCAAAATAATGTAACCGGAAAACGTTTAACTATATTTTTACAAAGATACGAATTAATCTCTTTTAATAAAACAGCAGGAGATTTACCCATTTTTGACATATAACGGAAGCCTGTTCTAATCATAATATCCAGGTATTTTTCATCTACTTCGCGCTGGACACTTCCAAAGAGAAACGCCTTTAATTTCCCCATTTCAACAAAATCATAAAATATCTGGTTTGCCGTTCCTGTTTCGCCTTTTGCGATAAAACAAGCATTCGTTTGTTTATATGGATCGACATTTTCTGTTTGAGAACCTTTATTTTCTGTACCCTTTCCACGACTAACATTGCTATTATGACCTGGTATTTCAGAATCATTTAGAACTCTGTAAATAACACTCTTAATATGTTCAATTTTAAATGGTTTTGTTATAAAATCCAATACGCCGAGATGCATAGCTTCTATAACAGCTTCTATGGAACCATAAGCAGTGATGATAATAGCCTTAGTAGCCGGGTTTTGTTTTTTTATCTCAGAAATCAATTGTAGTCCGCCCATTATAGGCATCTTCAAATCACTAATCACCAAATCGTACTTGGTCTTTCTCGTAAACTCCAAAGCCTTAACGCTATCGTTGGTGTTCTCTATATCAAAACCTTCTTCCGACAAGGCTTCGTGTAATGCCCAACGCAGCGTTTCTTCATCATCTACCAACAAAATCTTTTTTTTCATGTTTCTCTCATTAAATTACTCAATTTAAGTCCCCCTTAACAAAGGGGGATTCAGGGGGTTGTGTTTTTTCCGGGGCTATTCCCCATTTCCATGAGGACAAGTTTACAACCCCCTAGCCCCCTTTTCTAAGGGGGATTCTCTATGCCGTACATCGTATAACCCGTTTAAATAAAATGGAAATTCCTATACGATTTTATGATTGGCTTATGCCATATTCTTTTATCTTATTATATAAAGTCGTTCGGTTAATGCCCAATATCTTAGCCGCCTCTGTCCTCCGCCAGGAAGTCTCATTAAGAACCTTTTGAATATGTTGTTTTTCAACGCTTGCCAGTGAACTGACGTCTAATTCTTCGTCGCTCTCCCCACTAACACCAACATTGTTTACAATAGCTTTTTTCCCTGAACTGATGGGTGCGACTAATTCCGGCGATAAGGTACCATTGGTTGCAATCAACACGGCTCGTTCTATTACATTTTTCAATTCACGAACATTTCCAGGCCAGTGATATTCCAAAAGTTGTTTCTCTGTCTCCAGAGGTATATGATGAATATTTTTATTAAATTCATTATTATATTTGTGTACAAAATGTTTCACCAAAAGCAAAATATCTTCTCTTCTCTCTCTTAATGGTGGAACATAAATCGGCAATACCTTCAATCTATAATAAAGATCTTTTCTAAAATTATCCGAATCCACTTCTTCTTCTAAATTTCTATTGGTTGAGGCAATAACCCTGACATCAATCTTAATATCATTAATTCCACCAACTCTTTTGAATTGTCTTTCCTGGAGAACCCTGAGAAGCTTTGCCTGTAATGGAATACCCATCTCACCAATTTCATCCAAAAAGATTGTCCCTTTATCGGCAACTTCAAACAAACCTGGCTTGCCAGTTGCAGTAGCGCCAGTAAACGAGCCCTTTTCATATCCAAACAATTCTGCCTCAAGAAGACTCTCTGTCAGGGCAGCACAATTTATATCTACAAAACGCCCATTCTTTCGCGAACTCAAACGATGAATAGCCCCGGCTACAAGCTCCTTTCCTGTGCCACTCTCACCTTGTATTAATACCGTAGTTGAAGGACTCTTTGCCACCTGTTTCATAAGACTATAAATTTCTTTCATCGGTTGACTATTTCCAATAATTATTCCACCTGGCTCATCGGTAAAAGTCCACTGCTGCGCCCTTAATTCCAACACTTCACGCCTTAAGGCCTGGGTACTCAGTGCCTTTTCAATAACCAGCTTTAAATGCACCACCTTAAACGGTTTTTCCAAATAGTCATAGGCGCCCATCTTCATCGCCTCCACAGCAGAATCAATACTTCCATATCCTGTCATAACTATCATTAAAACATTGGGGTCCTTTAATTTTACTTTCTCAAGAAGCGATATCCCACCCATAGTGGGTAACCGTAAATCCAACAGTATCAAATCAGGCAAGAGTTCATTTATCTTCTCCAATGCCTGCTCACAAGTCTCTGCAACATGAACCTCATACCCCTGCCCCTCTAAAAATTCTTTTATTGAAAACCGAATCGTTTCTTCATCATCTACAATAAGAATTACTCCCTTTGATATCATTTACTACCCCCCTTTCCCGTAGTAAAAATCATATGGTATTTTCAAAAATGTTGGATTTTTAAACAAACAGTCAGAAAGACTACCATAGTATGTTTAATAATTCAACATTTTATTGTTAGATTTAATCACTGCGTAATTATTTAATATTATTTAAATTAGGCATTCGGCGGCAACATATTACGCACGAAACACTCGAAAAGACACGATCCTCCCCCTTTATCCCCATCTGGAGGGGGACAGGGGGAGGATACTTTCGCGTCTTTTTGTGGGTAAATTTGAATTTCCTTAACTTTAAAGATACACGCAAACAATATACCAGCTCAATTATTTACCAATAATACCTTCTTTTGACTGTAACTGCTTAATCTTCTCTTTTACTCTCGAACTTTCTGCCGCATTCTTTGTATACTTCAAACAATACTGATATTGTTCAAAAGCATTTACCATATCACCTTTAGCCTCGTACACTGAGGCTAGAGTGAATCTTGCCTCATAATCTGCCGGATTAATATTCAATGCTTGTTTAAAGGCATCGATGGAGGCTTCGGCATCATCCTCTAATTTATATAATATCCCTAATTGCTTAAAGTACTTTGTATGATTCATGGGGTATACCCGGACCGCTCGCCTGTAAATTTCAATTGCACGATCCAACTTCCCCATTACAACATAAACATTTGCCAGTTCATAAAAAGGGTCTAGGCCTAGAGAGGTTAAGTATCTCATATCTTCTTCATTATCGGCATTGAACAAATTTAATATCTCTTCACCCTCTTCTATCAAGTTATCCCTCATTTCCGGATGCCCTAAATAATTTGAAAATAATGCGCAGTGAATTGCAAATACACCCGGCATCTCGGAAGAAAGTCTCTTTAACTTATCCAACATTTCCTCATAGGTCAATTTCCCCTGTTGATAACTGCTTTGTATATAATCCACCTCTTTCTGTACGTTCACACCTCTGGAAACGTTAACGATTTGCTGTGAAAGTTGCTCCAACATCTCAGAAATTTTCTCCTTCGATTCACATTCGCCTACCAGTGCGCTCACCGTCTCCTTCAGTCTTACATGAACAACTTCTATATCCGCCCTAAAGTTATCCCCAAACTGGTTAAGAGTGCCTTTAACGGCAAAATCTGCCTTCAGCCTTTCCGAGACATGAACAATCATTTTCAGATCAACGCCTGCAAACAAATCAACAATGCTTGCTTCAGGTACCGATGTTTTAACATCCACGTTATCAATTACAAAAAAGTTACTGAGTACGGCCTCTCTCACAAACTCAAAGGTTTTTTCTTGTTCTACAATCGTAAAATATCCGGAGCGAATCAGTTCGCTTCGTATGACATCTTCAATTCCTTTAATGGGCGTATCCCCGATCGGAGTCGAGGACAAGTTTGAATCAACATTGTTTTTAAAGGGGAAAATAACAACCTTTGACTTTATATCCTTCCCATAGCCGACACTACCAACAATAATCGGAAAGATAATTAACGCCGTCAATAATTTTTGATATAATTTAAAATTCATTCTTATCATTAAAATAAAAAAACCTGTTTATTTGTATCTCAACGTCATACAAATAGACAGGCTTCTCAGTTTCCAGTAAACGCCCCGCCAAATAAAGCATAGCATCAAAATGCTGAAAAAAACCTACAATTTACACCGTCCTTGCGTATCTTTACGGATATTTCCCGTAAACACCACGGACACCTGCCCTCATACGCTGTTCCTTCATTATTTAGATAGATCCTTGCATATACCTGACAGCACTCGAACTTCACCCCTATAAAGCGCTTGCCAACGCCATGAGCGCCTGCTGTCTTATCATTGGACATGGTTTATAGTATTACTCTGTAAAAACATCTTTTTTTAGAAAGTTTTTTCGTGTCATAAAAAGTTAAAAGTGCCTAAAGTTTGAAGTGAGCTAAAGTTGTGGATAAAAAAGTTAAAAGTGTCTAAAGTTAAAAGTGCTTAAGTTGTAGATAATTAAACCATTAACTTTAGTCACTTTAGTCACTTTGCACTTTAGTCACTTTGTTTTTAGTCACTTTAGACATTTTACACTTTAGACACTTTGGTTGCGGCTACGCCGCGCTAGGATTCCTGCCTTTTACTACTAAAAGCATCTATAACTTTGTTTGCCACCTTCGCAATCACTTCCGGACGGTCGTAAAAACCATCTTTTAATTTTGCCCTCACTTCTTCCATCTTTGCATCTCTTACATCAGGAATTTTACTAACAACGGTTTTCAAGTTCTCAACCGTCTGTTCAAGATTCCTGGTCTCCTTTGAAATATCTACTGTATCGAGTTTCGTATGAACAGGGCGTTTGCCTTTTTCCGCCTTTATTTGTGACTGGTTGGCCTCAACACGACCTGCATTTGCAACTCTGGCATTTAGAGAAGTCTTGGAAATATTTTCTATTGACATTTTAAATCTCCCATAAAATTAATGACTGCCATTACCCGTAAAACCTGAAAAATTATATAGCATTCGCCGGCTCATTTCCAGCTTATTCCTTTACAGGTATCTTTACTACAAACACTTCGCCATTCCAATCAGGAATCACTTCCTCCGAGAGACTATAAGCCTGTTTCAAAAAACCAATATTAACGAAATTTACAAACCCACAATTTTCTATCATGCGCTGCCATTATCCTGTCTTCTCTTTATATCGGCATATTATTGAAATAATTTAATCTTTTTTTAAAAATTATTTCCAAATAAAACGTTTACTATAAACATATTCTTTATCTATAATGCTTGGCACTCACATTGCTATGATCATAGCGGTGTCTTTTTATCCACAAGTAGCAGAAGGCCTTCAAACGGCTATTCAAGAAGGGAATGATGCAGTAAATTAGGCGCTTAGCGCCTAATGATCGACAATTTTTTGATTATGTTTTGTGACATATTTGTTTGCTGTAATTCTGCATGTATTTCGAGTCGGCGGAACTGTCACTGTTTGGTTCGGGCTTGTCCAGGTTAGGAAGAAGTATCTATGAACCTATTTAAAAATTTATCAATTGGTAAAAAACTCCTTATCATCCTCTTGCTTATATCCATACTGCCGCTTTTCATCATCACATATGGTTTTTACAGTTTAGGAAAAGCCAGGTTAACAGAACAAACAATACACGTTCTGGAA
>Ga0209342_10002287_pt1 | contig 20733 bp, 17 predicted proteins | sample RifCSP16_2_FD_184023 | JGI IMG/M metagenome (GOLD analysis project Ga0209342, IMG submission 184023) | Soil microbial communities from Rifle, Colorado - Rifle CSP2_sed 16_2 (SPAdes) (version 2) | ecosystem: Environmental > Terrestrial > Deep subsurface > Rock core/Sediment | place: Rifle... | reverse complement strand
TTCGCTTTCATATCTACATATTGGATCGAAGCCGGGTCCTCCCCCACCAAGACATCGCAAAAGACCGGGGTAAAAGAAAGCATGGTTACTTCTTTTTTTATTTCGTCCAAAATTTCCTTACTTATTTTTTTCCCATCTATGATTTGCATTTTTTTATTTCCCTCTCCTTCCAGGAGAGGGCTGGCCTGCCTGCCGCAGGCAGGGGTGAGGTCACGCTCCCAAAAATTCATTCTTCGTATCGTCTCGGTGCACACTTCTAGAATACCTTTTCATGCTCATCAAAATACCGAGACCGGCAAATTCGAACAACAGATGCGAGCCGCCATAACTCATCAGGGGTAACGGAATCCCAGTGACCGGTAGTAACCCTAAATTCATACCGATATTTATGAGTATATGGCTCATGAAAAAAATAGCAATCCCCATGCCGAAAAGTATTTCAAAATTATACGCTCCAAAAGTAGCCGAGTACAGAATTCGATAAATAATCAGCCCGTACAAAAGGAGAATTAAGAGAGAGCCGACAAGTCCCCATTCTTCGGCAAAAGCAGCAAAAACGAAGTCCGCTTGCGGCTGCGGCAGAAATTTGAGCCGCGATTGCGTGCCAAAACCAAGGCCCTTGCCCAAGATCTGCCCGCTTCCGACCGCGATAGTGGATTGGAAAGCATTGTAACCAGAACCATGGATATCCGCCAAAGGATTGATAAAGTCGGCAATTCGGTCTTTCTGATACTGGGCAAAAATTAAAAACCAAAATGAAGCGAAAATAAGTGCGCCCGCGACAAATACCAGAAGCAAGTGCGTTTTGGAGATGCCGGAAACGAGCACCATACCAAGCCAGATTAAAAAGATGATCATCGCCGAGCCAAAATCCGGCTGCAGCAAGACCAGGATAAAAGGAATAAAAGCATACGAGCCGGAAATAAAAATATGTTTGATATCCCGGATCTCCACATGCCGGCGGGAAAAATACTTCGCCAAAATGAGCACCAGGACAAGTTTCATCATATCCACCGGCTGAAAAGAGACAAACCCCAGATCAAACCAGCTTTTGGAACCGTGAGAAATATTGCCGAAAATAAACAAGGCCAGCAGGATAAGAGAATTGGCTAAAAATATAAAAACCAGCACATCGGTGCGCTTCAGAAAACGAAAATCGATAAAAGAAAAAACAAAAAAAACTGCAAACCCAAGCCCGACCCAAATAATTTGTTTATTAAAAAAAAATCCGGCTTCTTCGAGCGGCGCAAAACTCTTCATGGTGACCAGCCCGGCCAAAATTATCGGCAAAATAAATAGAACTATTAGCCAATCAATCCCGTACAAAATCTTGCTAAAAAAGTTTCCTATATTCATTTAATCAAGTGGCTTAATTTAATAAAATTTCGTTCGGGATCAATTCCGTCTATGCCTCTCCTCACCTTATTGATCATTTTAGTTTAACTGAAAAAATGTTATACATCGGGATTATTTCTTTGGCGATCACCTCTCCCATTATAGGCAGGGGCCAGGTGAAAGTAATATCTTTAATCTCTTCACCTTTAAGCTTGTCAATATAAGTGTGGCTGGCTGAAATAGCATTGTGACCAGCATCATACAGAATAGTCACCACATCTATCTCTGGCACGGTAAAAAGTGAATTGTTTTTGATAGTGGCCGAGAGCCGAGGACTCGTCTTTTCATCCGAGAGAATTATGTTGGAAACTAAAACTTTAACCTGGTTGATTTTGGTTTCGGAAACTGTCACCCATTTTGGCGTTTCCGTAAATTCGAAGGTGGTATAAACCGGCACTGAATTGCCGACATCTATCCCGGGCTCAAAAATAGCGAGTTTTCCCGAGGATGAAATAAAAGCACTGCCCTCGCGCTTGCCTATATAAATATTATTCTCATCCGCAAAACGAAACCTATAATTTATTTTATCGATTGCCGTATTTTTATTATGATTCTCTAGATAAGCAATCGCATTGTAACGCCCGGGTACAACCCGGAAAGCCCGAGCCCAGAGAATGGAGACTTTGTCCACTTGCGCGAGACAGGCATTGACGCACAATCCTCCGCAATCTATGCCCGTCTCAGAGCCATTTTGCTTGCCATCAAAACAGGTCGGTTCTTTGCTAAACTTTGGATAAGCTATCATGGTGCCAAAGACGGCAAAAAACAAAACAAGCACAAAAATATAAGAAAATTGCCTTTTGAAAGCCCAGGTCATATGTAGTATTGTAGCACCCAGCAATTAATAAGAAAAGTTTTGATATCGGTGAGATGAACGATTGCCATATCGGGTGGGGCTTGAATTATAGGAATATCTGTATTGATTCGTCCGCGTATTGTAAGAATAGTTATATCCAGCAGTCGGGTATGTCACATATGAATAAGGCGCATAATAGCTAGAGTTGCCCCATGGTTGATATGAATACGGATCAGAGTAATAACTGCCATAATTGTAATTGCTGTAGCCATAATCGTAATCATAATAATTATTGTAATCGCAACAATAATAATCATCATAATAATAGTCATTGTAATAAGAACTATCGCCATAGTAGTAGTATCCGCTGTCGTGAGAAGCCAAGGCGGGAGCGCCGTGGACGCCAAACATCAAAAATAACAATAAAATTAAAATTTTCTTCATATTTTGCATATTATCACTATCCCTCCGCGAGTCAAGCTGGGCCGTAATCAAGGCGAAAACGCGAAAAAACCAGTAATTTGTTTACTGGTAATTTAAGAATCAAGTACTCGGTGCTGGCGACTGCCTACTTTCGCCAAAAAGACTATCATCGGCTCAACAAGGCTTAACTTCTCTGTTCGGAATGGGTGAGGTCGGGATTGGGACCCGACCGCAAGACTCATTGAGAATTTTTGCATAGCAAAAAGTCCAATGAGTGGACTGCTCCTGTAAGGAGGAGGTGTAACCTAATCAAAACAACTTTAAGTTTCGCAACAGCAGTTTTTACAAGTTCAAAAACAAATCTAATTCTCCTTAGAATAGCCCAATTTTACCAGCTGTTCATTGATTTTCTTAATTTGTAATTCAAGAGTATTTTTTCGGCTAAGAAGTTCTCTAATTTTTTCTAGTTTTCGTCTTTCATTATATTCTTCACGAAAAATGTCCCTACGAGCTGCCATAAAAATACCATTCCCTTCTAATTTACTTTTTAATACATTTAACGTGGTTACTCCAACGTCACGAGTCATTTCCATCCAATAATTTATTGGGATTTTGGTAAATTGATTAATTGGCAAATCTCCATAAGTCTTAAAATTTTCTATGCCCTTTATATCCTTAGTTCCATCATTATCATGAATCTCTCTTGAACATAGCGTTTCTAATCTACCAACAGGTTGTTTACTTACTGATAATTCAGCATACAACTCTCTCAAAGTTAATTTTAAGAGGCGCTCCTTTTCTGATTTATTTTCCGTTTGAGTAAAATGTTCTTTCATAAGCTACATTATAACACAAAAAACCAGCAATATTTACTGGTTGATTTTGGAATCAAGTACTCGGTGCTGGCGACTGCCTACCTCAGCACTAGAGCAAAGCTCAGTACGGGGCATGCTTTTGCTTATTCTCTGTTCGAATGGGTGAAAACGGAAAACGGGATAGGGACCCGTTTGCAAGGCTGGAGCGCGACGGCGCGAGGCATGGCGAAAAGATTTTTCAGCAGAAAAATACTTTTAGCGAGGTGTGACTCTTTTCCCAGATAGCGCATAAAGCGCTATTTACAATAATTTCCGTAAAAATAAATTCTTATAAACTAATAATTATCATCCTAACATTGGGAGTACAAAAATAGAAAATAAAATAACAACAATAATAAAAAGAGTAACGAATCTACCAGCAATTCGTGTCTTTGGATCTTTGCTTATAAGCATCGGTACACAAATTATTGATATAAGAGCGACTAAAATAACTCCACCTAACCAATCAAAAAAAATTGATTTCGGTAAAATATTTGATCCAGAAAATAACATAAGTAACATTAAACTCAAAAGAAGTACAACAAAAATTAATCTGATTGTTTTATTTTTATTTGATTCTAAATTTTTAACAACCTCAATATTTTGTTCCATAGGCATAAACTTATTTAATTCCCTGCTGATTCATCGCAGGCCTACATTATTACTAATGCAAATAGTATACCATCACGCCACAAAAAAACCAGTAAAAATTACCGGTTTCCAGAATCAAGTACTCGGTGCTGGCGACTGCCTACTTTTGCCAAAAAGACTATCATCGGCTCAACAAGGCTTAACTTCTCTGTTCGGAATGGGAAGAGGTGTGACCCTTGCGACAAATCACCAACACTGAAAACTCGATTGCGCATCGCTAAAAAGCAATGCTGATGTTTAAATATTTAAACATTTATTTTTTGGTCTCCGATTTCAGTCGGAGTGTGATTTCCAAAGTTCTTAACAGGAATCGAAACATTAGTACTTCTCAGCTCAAGCGATTACTCGCCTTACACTTAAAGCCTATCAACGTGATCATCTCTCACGGTTCTTAACGATTCCTAATCTTAAAGCTGGCTTCCCTCTTAGATGCTTTCAGAGGTTATCCATTCCCGACATAGCTACCCTGCATTGCTCTTGGCAGAACAGCAGGCACACCAGAGGTCAGTCCACTTCGGTCCTCTCGTACTAGAAGCAGATCTTTTCAAGAATCAACGAGTGCAGTAGATAGGAGACCAACCTGTCTCACGCATCTATTTATCCGCCCGCTATCGGGTTAGGATGTCCACGATTACTCGTGGGATTGGACTGTGACATCATCCTTCGACAAGCTCAGGATGTCTAACATTCAGTCTCTACGGGCATCCCATTTATGGGAATTCCCTCGGCGTTATCCCTAAAAATTTAGTAGGCTAAATAATTTGCAAAGCAAACTATCGCCCGAACTTTTGTTTACAAAAGTTCTAGGGATTTCTCCGATATAAATTAGCTTGCCATCCCGATTTACATCGGGACGCCGCCGTGTGTGCAATTTAATGCACTTGGTTGTCTTCGATTAAAACAGTAATTTTTTCTTCCCTAAAACCGAACAAACTTCGTTTGTTCTAGGTTCGGGCGAACATTTGCAAAGCAAATGTTTTAGCCTCTGAGGGTTCAAACTGTCGATCAGCCAAACTTTTTACTTTCGACTTTATAACTTTTTACTTGTCGAAAAGCTTCGCTTTTCGACGGTCTGAACCCAGCTCGCGTACCTTTTTAATTGGCGAACAGCCAAACGCTTGGCAGCTTCTCCGCCGCCGCGCTAAGGTGAGCCGACATCGAGGTGCCGAACTCCGCCGTCGATATGAACTCTTGGGCGGAACTAGCCTGTTATCCCTAGAGTAGCTTTTATCCGTTAATCTTCCACCGCGTCTAACACGGGTGGTCGGTTCACTTGATTCTGGTTTCCCACCTGCTTGACAAGTACGTCTTACAGTCAAGCCAGCTTGTGCTCATACACTATCGGCACGGTTTCCATTCGCGCCTAGCTGACCTTTAAACCCCTCCTTTACTTTTTAGGCATTTGTGTTAACTTCATGTCGCCATGAAGATCGGACTATACATTCTCGCCGATGAGGCGAGGTTGGTTTGTAGTCTCTGAGGGAATTATTTTAATTAGTTTTTTTACTTTATAAGGAAACGTCCTATTTCTTTTAAATCTTCGGCTGTTTGACGTACCTTTTCCCATTCTTGTGGAGTTAAAGCGTCTATTCTTTCATACCAATTTTGACCGAAAAATTTTATGAAAGAATCTTTCTGTCTTTTTGTCAATAAAGATTTAATTGAAGGTGCTTCTTGTTTTGGTGCATTTTCTCCCATATAATTTTATTTCCCTGCTGATTAACCGCAGGTATACATTGTTACTTACTAATGCAAGTAGTATACCATACCCCCTAAACCCGAGCAATCTTTGTTTGCTCTAGGGTCGGGTGAACATTTTGTAATTAAGAATGTTTTAACCGGTTTTTCCAGCAAATTCCCAACTTTCCAATCACAATTTTGATACAGACAGAGGTTTAGCCTCTGTCTAGAGTCTAAAACTCTATCTGTTTCGTGAAAGCCCCCCTATTTTTGTTTCATGTCAAAGAGTCTCTTTGACATTGGAGCTGTAAAATTCGAATACTCAAAACCCAACCTCACCCTGCCCTCTCCTGAAAGGAGAGGGTGCCCCTTCCCCTTTCAGGGGAAGGCGGGGGATGAGGTGTTTCAAGTACTCGAGGGTACAGCCCCAGTAAAACTATCCGCCATATACTGTCTCAAAACGTTTTTGCCGTTTTGGTTAGAACATATCCTCAAAAAGAATGGTATTTCACTGACGAGTAGAATTCATCCGAAAACGAATCCATCAGACCTCTCCCATCTATTCTACGCAGTCCAAAAATATGCTCAATATAAAGTTATAGTAAAGCTTCATAGGGTCTTTTCGTCTAACTGCACTTAACCGGCATCTTCACCGGTATTGTATTTTCACCGAGCTGGTCCCCGAGACAGTTCTCCAGTCATTACACCATTCGTGCGCGTCGGAACTTACCCGACAAGGAATTTCGCTCTTCTACTCCTAAGAAGGACTCTATCTTTACCCACTTCGTTAGAAGTTAGGGTACTTGACGCTGGTCTCTCGTTAGCCAAGTTTTGACTGTCTTTGCATTACTGCAAAGCAGGTAGCATTCGAATAATCTAATAATTTTTTAATTTAATTATTTACCTTTTTCTACAACAGTCCCAGTCATCCTTCCGTCTTGATTTGAGATCAAAACGTCAGGACCTTAGGACCGTTATAGTTACGGCCGACATTCACCAGGGCTTATATAACTCACCATGCGCATCGCGCTACGCGCGATGCTGAAATTTAAATATTTAAATGTTTAAACATCAGCATCACATGCAATGTGATGCGCACAACGGCTATATTTGACCTTCTGGCATTGGTCAGGTGTCACCCCCTATACATCCTCTTACGAGTTCGCAGGGAGCTGTGTTTTTGGTAAACAGTTGCCAGAGATACTTTCACTGCGCCCCATGCATCACGCTACGCGCGATGCGAGATTTAAATATTTAAATATTTCAACATTTAAATTTCGCATCACATGCAATGTGATGCATGGGGAAGCCTTATCCCGAAGTTACGGCTGCTTTTTTGCCGAGTTCCTTGGGGACCACTCACTCGTTCGTCTTGGTCTAATCGACCTGATCACCTGTGTCGGTTTGCGGTACGGATTCTATATTCATAAGTTTAGAGATTTTTCTTGGAAGCGTGCTTTGTATCATTATCTTATCCCGAAGAATAAAACTTTTCGCTTCTCTTTCATGCGCCATCTAAGGCACTCTACGGATTTTCCTATAGAGCATAATCAAGACACGAACTTCAAATCCAATAATGAGCGATACATACTACCCTCCGTCATCCCGTCACAAAATACAAAAGTGTAGGAATATTAACCTACTGCCCATCGAGTACGGCTTTCGCCATTCCCTTAGGCCCGACTAACCCTTGGCTGATTGACATTACCAAGGAAACCTTGATCTTTCGACGTGACGCGTTCTCAGCGTCATTGCGGTTACTTGTGCCAACATTCTTACTTCCACACGCTCCAGAGTCTCTCACGAGTACTCCTTCACAGCAGAGTGGAACACTCTCCTACCACTTTAGGTGTCCGTAGACTTCTAAAATCCTCACATTCGGTATCATGCTTAGCCCCAATTATTTTCGACGCAAAATCTCTAGATGAGTGAGCTGTTACGCTATCTTTAAAGGATGGCTGCTTCTAAGCCAACCTCCTCATTGTTTAAGAAACTCCACCTTCTTATTTTACACTTAGCATGAATTTAGGGACCTTATATTGAGATCTGGGCTGTTTCCCTTTTGGCCAATGGAGCTTCGCCCCCATGGCCTAACTGCCAAACTATGGTCTCTGGTATTCGGAGTTTGATAGGTTCAGCGATCTTGCGACCTGTCCGAATCTTCCAGTGCTCTACCCCCAGAGAAAACATTTGACGCTAGCCCTAAAGCTATTTCGGAGAGAACCAGCTATTACTAGGTTCGATTAGCTTTTCACTCCTTACCACAAGTCATCCGAAGACGTTGTACGATCTACCGGTTCGGACCTCCATGCCGCTTTCGCGGCACTTCATCCTGCTCATGGCAAGCTCACCTAGTTTCGGGTCTTATGCATACTACTATACTGTCACATTGCTTTCGCTCCGCGACTGCGCGCTATTAACACTCGGTTTCCCTATGGTTCTGTGGTTTTAGTCCACTTCACCAGCAGTATGAATAAACTCGTTGGCTCATTCTTCAATAGGCACGCCGTAGCCCCGCCGAAGCGGAGCATCGACTCCTTGTAAACATACGGTTTCAGGTCTATTTCACCGCCCTAATCGGGCTGCTTTTCACCTTTCCCTCACGGTACTAGTTCACTATCGATCTTTAAGAGTATTTAGCCTTAGCGGTTAGTTCCGCTAGATTCCCCCCGGCCATTCATGTCCTGGGGTACTCAAGAATAGCAATAAAAGAGATAAATTATTTTCGCTTACGGGACTATCACCCTCTATGGTGTCGCTTTCCAGCAATTTAAGCTAATAACTTATTTTTTGACTCCTCTCTAATTAAATAAAAACTGCTACCTTACAACCCTCCGACTTGCGTCGAAGTTTGGGCTTCTTCCTTTTCGCTCGCCGCTACTGGGGAAATGTGCGTGCGTAACACGCGAGATTTAAACATTTAAATATTTAAATACCGCGTGCTACGCACGCGTTGGTTTATTTTCCTCCTGGTACTGAGATGTTTCACTTCCCAGGGTGCGCTCTTTTATCATAAAGATAAAAATTGTTCCGTTTAAATGGAACAGGGTTTCCCCATTCGGAAATCTCCGGATCAAAGGTTGCTAAGCACCTCCCCGAAGCTTATCGCAGCAACGCCACGTCCTTCATCGCCTCTTAAAGTCAAGGCATCCACCGTACGCCCTTAAATTTCCTGTTAAGAAATTTGAAAACCACATGCGCTCCGACTTGCGTCGGAGCTGATATTTAAATGTTTAAATATTTAAATATCGAGTTTCCAAACAAGAACCGCTTCTTGTTTGGAAACTTATCTGTCTGGGCTTAAAAAGACCCTAAGCGTGTTTCGCACGCCGGGCGACCCTCTTGGGTTTAGCCCTCACTAACACCCGACAGAAATTAAATTTTCAATTTTCGTTCCGTCCTGATTTTTCAACAAAAAAACCGCCTTTCGGGCGGCTAACAGACAAAAGAAAGTCTGCAATTAAGGCCGCCTTTTGAGTTTATTTTTTGTTATTGTCATACTGATAAAGCCAGTATAATCTAAAGCAAAAAGGATGTCAAATCAGGCTTTTGGGATAATCTGTGGACATCTTTTGGGCTATTTTCTAAGGGTTAAATTCTGGTGAATACTTTTAAGTTATAATTTATTCCACTTTTTCAATACTTACAATTTTTATTTCCTTTTCGCCGCTTTGACGAAAGCCGTGAAAAGCGGATGCGGGGCAAACGGGCGAGATTTGAATTCCGGATGAAACTGCGTACCCAGATAAAATGGATGATCTTTCTTTGGCAGTTCGGCAATTTCCATCAGCGTGCCATCTGGCGAAACTCCGGAGAAAACCAGTCCGGCTTTTTGAAGTTGTTCGACATATTTATTATCGACTTCATAGCGGTGCCGATGACGTTCGGAGATTTCTGCCTGACCATACGCTGCGGAAGCAAGGCTTCCGCGTTTTAGCATAGCCGGGTAAGCGCCGAGCCGCATGGTTGCCCCGTAATTTTTATTTTTTATTTTGTCCACTTGGTCCGCCATGGTAGCGATGACTGGGTGCGGGGTTTCAGGATCCATTTCGGTCGAGTTGGCATCTTTTAATTTAAGAATATTTCGGGCATAGGCGATGGTCATAATCTGCATGCCCAAGCACAAGCCGAAGTACGGGATCTTTTTTAGGCGAGCATAATCCGCCGTGAGAATCATCCCCTCCACTCCTCGATTACCAAAACCCCCGGGCACAATAATGCCGTCCAAACTATCAAGCTCACAAAGAAGCGAGCTATCTTTTTCGTATTTCTCCGAATCGAGCCATAAAATATTGGGCTTAAAACCGAGCGCCCAAGAAGCGTGATTAATAGATTCGATGACGGAAATGTAAGTGTCTTTGCAAGATTTGAAATTAAAATATTTTCCCACGATGCCGATCTTAACTTCTTTGTCTATTTTTTTTATTTTTTGGGCGAGAGTTACCCACTCGGATAAATCTCGCTTACGTACCGGCAAATGAAGAGCTTTAAGCAAAGTCTCCCCAAAATTATCCTTTTCAAAATTTACTGGCACGTCATAAATCGAATAAACATTCGGCGCGGAAATTATCCGCTCGATCGAGAGACTGCAGACATTATTAATGGTTTTTTTAATGTCGGATGTGGCGGGCTTATCAGCTCGACAAATCACAAAATCTGGATTAAGGCCTACCGAATGTAAATCAATCACGGCGCGCTGAGTCGGCTTGGATTTCTGCTCTCCAAGGAGAGTCGGTGTCGGCAGATAACTTATCAAAACAAACAAAACATCTTCCGGATTTTTAGACTTCATCATTCTCGCGGCTTCCAAGAAAGGCAGGAGCTGGTATTCGCCCACAGTGCCACCGTATTCAATAATAGTGATCTCTGAATTATTTTTTTTCTGACAGACCTCGATGCGCCGGATTATTTCTTTGGGAATGTCCGGATAAACTTCAACATCTTCACCTTCGTACTCCAGATTACGCTCGCGTCGGATGACTTCGGCATAGATCTGGCCAGTGGTTATGTAATTCTCGCGAGTGCTCGTTTGGTCGGTAAAACGCTCGTAATTGCCTAGGTCCTGATCCGCTTCAATGCCATCTTCACCAACAAAAACTTCCCCGTGTTCTGCCGGACGGATAGTGCCAGCGTCAATATTTACATACATATCCGCCTTTAAGTTGGCGACTTTATATCCACGAGACTGTAAAATCTTACCGATCGAGGCGGCAGCAATACCTTTGCCCACGCTAGACATAACCCCCCCCACTACAAAAATATATTTACAATTATTTTTTTTCATTATCCTTCATTTATTTATTCAAATACTTCCGAACCGCCAAGAAACTGGAAATCACTCCAAGGAGTATACCTGATAATAAAATTATTGCAAAAATCTGGAGGAAATTGGAAAGATAATAATCGTAAAGATTTAGTCCGAGGAAAAGAGTCATGTTGCGCCCGAGCCATGCCGTAATCGGCCAGAAGAGAAGCAGGATTAAGATACTGGAAATAACGCCATAAATCGCGCCTTCGATCATAAATGGACCGCGCACCCGCATTTTCGAAGCACCGACTAAGCGCATCACCCCGATCTCTTCTTTCGAAATGAATATAGTCAGGCGGATCGTGTTGTAGGTGATTATGATGGCCGAAATCACAAGATATAGGGTAAGAAGAAAGCCGAGGCGCCGAGCGCCGGAAATAATGGCATTCAATTTTTCGATCACCAATTTGTTGTCATAATAATTGGAGTGATTGATAATATCCGAAGAACCGGAGACCAGCGCATTGTCAGACTTTAAAAAATTCGCAATATTTTCGTATTGGGAAATTTCTTTGGTTTTGATATTGAGCGTAGCGCCGAGCGGATTCTCGCCTATCTCGTCCAAGGCCGCAATCGTCGGGTAATCGTTCTGGTGACGTTCTCGGAAAAGTTTTAACACTTCTTCGCTGCTAGTATAGGAGACACTGGCCACTTCTGGCAATTTCAAGAGAGACTCCCGTAGGAACATTATTTTCGACTCGCTCGCGCCCACATTAAAGTAAATAGTTACATCCACTTTGTTTCGGATAACATCGAGCGATGAATACAGCACCGCTTGCAAGAGAATAATCGTAACGATCACCGCGAGAGTATTTATCACTTGTAGCACTGCCGCAGCGGAAACCGAGCCGCCTCTCTTGAAATTTATAAATCCCGCTTTAATAATTCTTTTGAGTTCAGTCATGGATTAGGTTATAGATTCTAGGTTCTAGCGACTAGTCACTAGCGCCTAATTATAATAGCACGATTCTACTTATTACTTACTATGTTTGGTGTCTCTAATAATTTTGCCGTTTTCCATGGTGATGATCCGGCTACCGACAGAATCAATCACGCTTTTGTTATGCGTAGCCAAGATCACCGTCGTACCTAAGTCATTTATTTTTTTTAAAATTTGCACGATCTCGTGGGTATTGATGGGATCTAGATTACCGGTAGGCTCATCCGCAATGATAAGCTCGGGCTGGTTGATGATGGCCCTCGCTATGGCAAGCCTCTGTTGCTCACCCCCAGACATTTGGCTCGGAAAATGGTACAGCCGGTGGCCGAGATCCACTAGCTCGAGCACATGCGGCACATCCGTTGCTATCTCTTCATCGCTCTTGCCGACAGCTTCCATAGCGAAAGCTATATTCTCGTAAGCAGTTTTGTTCGAGAGTAATTTGAAATCTTGAAATACAACTCCGATCCGGCGGCGTAACTTGGTCAGACCTTTATTTTTCAGTTTATGCACATCGATGGATTCGAAAAAAACAGTGCCTTCCGTTGGAACATCGTCAGCCAAAATCATTTTGGTCAGGGTCGTCTTGCCCGCCCCAGAGCGTCCGACAATGGAAACAAATTCTCCAGCGGTGATCGAAAAAGTCACATCGTCCAGCGCTAGCGCATCCCTATAATTTTTAGAAACGTTGTTGAAATAGATCATCCTTTACATTGTATCATATTTAAATCGGAGCGTAGTGAGGCTGAGGAAAATTTTTTATAAAAATATCTATCTCTCCATTCAAAACCGCCTCGGTATTCGAAGTTTCTACGCCGGTACGATGGTCTTTGACCATTTTATAAGGATGCAAGACATATGAACGAATTTGGTTCCCCCATTCTATCTCCATGTTTTTGTTTAATTGCAGACTTTCTTCTACACATCTTTTTTGTTTTTCCGCTTTTTTAAATATTTTTGCTCGCAGAATACTCATAGCCTGCTCGCGATTTTGTTCTTGACTGCGCTCGCCGGAGGCCGAGACGGCAATACCGCTTGGAATATGGACAATGCGCACAGCTGTCTCTCTTTTGTTCACATTCTGCCCGCCAGGGCCGCTAGAACGGGCAAATTCTATTTTCAAATCTGCTTCCGGAATAACTATGTCCCGCTCCTCTAGCTTAGAAAACTTCGGCAGAACTTCTACCAAAGAAAAAGAAGTGTGCCGTAACTTTTTGGCATTAAATGGAGAAATACGCACCAAGCGGTGCACGCCAGATTCGTTCTTGAGAGTTCCGTAAGCACCCTTCCTTATTATCTCAAAAGAAACATTTTTATATCCATTATGTTCATTTTTATGCTCATGAATAAATTTTATCCCCCAGCCTTTTTTATCTGCATACTTGAGATACATAATAAGAAGCATAGCCGAAAAATCTTCCGCATCGTCCCCGCCGGCGCCGGAGATTATCGTCACGATAGCGTTTCCTTTATCATATTTCCCCAAACCTTCTTTTTTGTTTTTTAATTCCGCCAATTCTTTCAAAATATTTTGTGCTTTATTTTTGTCACTCCAAAAATCTGGCAAAAGCATTTGCGCTTCGAGTTCATTTATTTCTTTTTCTATTGTATTTTTGTCTTCAGTTGCCACAAGAATGAGTATAGCAAATTTTTGCAAAAAAAGTGAATATATAGTAATCTATGTTTTGAATTCACTCGGACGTTGTGTAAATAAATTTACACATGCTCCTCGTTAGTCAGAATAAATTACTATTGTCCTTATGCCGTTGTAGCTTAGTGGTAAAGCACGTTCTTGGTAAGAACGAGACCGTGGGTCCGATCCCCACCAACGGCTCCGCAATCAAAGAGAACGATTTTTTCGTAAAATTTTTTCGCGCGGAGCGAAGCTCCGCGTAATGTGGCAAAGGGTTTCCAGACGGAATGCGGGATTTTAAAAAGAGGTTCGAGCCAAAGATTTTTTGGAGGGAGAGTTTTTTGGAGGGGAGGTCGGCTGTTTTTGATATTTCATCCAGTATTAAAGCGTCTTTTATCCATTCTCGCGTCGGTTCGATCCATGCGGAGGGGGTTCGCTCAAAACGAGCTATTTGCTCCTCGATAGACTTCTTCTTGGACATAAGCAAACGACGCCTTTCTAGGTAGTCGCTTCGCTCAATGTCTTGTGCGACATAGACATCAGTAAGTCGGGCGAGATTGTGAGAAATGTCTTTTTCTTCTCCTCGCAATTCTTGAACTGCCTCCGAAGCAGTTTGTTTTGTTTTCTGTTCTTCGGTATCTAACATAGCGAATAATTTTGTCGCCCATTCTTTCGGCAAAATATATTCGCTGAGTATGTTTGATAATTGGCGGTCTAATTCTTCCGCTCTGATACAAGGTTCAGAACATTTTTGTGTTTTAGATTTTTTTGAACAATGATAATAAGTGTAAAGATGGGTAGTGCCATTCTTTTGTCGTTTTATTTTTATTTCTCCCGTAATTCCCATACCACAATTTCCACACGAAAGAAGTCCACAAAATGGTCTTGGGTCAGTTTTCTTATCGGGAGTGCGACCTCGACCTCTCAATACAGAGTTAGCTTTATCAAAAAGTGCTTTAGAAATAATTGGCTGATGTTTGCCTTCATATATTTCTCCGGCATGGCGAAAGTGTCCGTAATAAATTGGATTATTTATGATATGTGATACTCGCGAAACATGAATGCGATTTTTATTTTTGGAAAATATGTTTGCCTTTTCTAAAATCACCGCGAGATTTTCCAAGCGGACATTTCCCGTTGCGTAAAGTTCAAACATTTTTTTGACGAGCTTTGCGTTTTTCTTATGAATAGCAATTTTCTTAACCGCAGGATTATTTATGTAGCCAAACGGAGCGAGACTTGGGAAATCTCCATTTCGCGCTTTTTGTCGTAGTCCGCGAGCGGTGTTTTCGCTTAATTGTCGGACATATTCATTCGCCATACCTAACTCAACGGACATCATTAAAACATTGTCATTTGAATAATGACTTTGGCTGTGCGTTTGTATATGTTGGATTATTCCTTGTTGCAGAAGCCATTGTATTTTTCCACTATCAACAGGATTACGCGATAAGCGGTCAATTTTCCAGCAAACAATTCCCTGAACTTCGCCTGCTTGTATTCTTTTTAGCATTTCATTAAAGACAGGGCGTCCTGGAATTTTTGCGGAGCGTTTTTCTATAAATTCATCGGCAATGTGAAGATTCTCTCTCTTTGCAAGTTCGCGTAGTTCGGCGAGCTGGGATTCAATAGAGAGGATTTGTTTGTCTTCTACATCTGTTGATTTTCGAGCGTATAAAAAGTAATTCATAACTTTGATAGGTTATTTATTATTTTTGCATTTGTTGTAGGGCTCTATTTACAATATCCGCCACTAAATCCTTTCTGGCTGTTGCAAGAACTGGTAATGCAGCCAGTACAGAAGGATTTGTTGTGGGAAGCAATTCCACCTTGCCTTTATTAAAGTCAGCAAGATTGGTAAGAAACTCGTCTAGCCAAGAAGGAGTAATAGTTAAAACTTGATCAAAATCAATTTGAACAGGAACTTCTGGATTTAGTTGTGGACGAATTGCATTAAATGCCTCTTGTCCTAGAGGACGGGACACAAGCACATTTCCAAATTTTTTAAGATAAATAGTTTGCATATTTTAATTACTAGAACATTATAACACTATATGTACCTCTAATGTTTTCTTTTGCTATTTTGGTAATAATTGAATCTGGTTTTTTAACACCTACACTAACCTTAGCAATGCCGGAGCGGAGGAGAAGTCCAATTTCTTTCGATTCAGTAACATTTCGTACAACTTTCAATCCGTTCCCTCTTTTTTCTGGATTTCTTCCTGAGATAATCTCATTGAATGCAACAGTAAGCGCTTCTGTATCAGTAGCAATAGACGGTCTAACTTGCTGGAGAGTAGCCTTGACTCCACGTCCTCGGTCTGCCAGAACTATAATTCTCTTTCTTATATCATACGAATAAAATATGCCTGGAACGTCAGGCCAATTACCCACATTGTGTGCGAAAGAGTTATCGCCAATTTCACCAACCACAAGAGTGATGAGTGAGGCAAGTTCTTCAGAAATATTTTTATTATTTTGAAACTCAGAGCCCATTTTGGATAAACGGCTTGTAAACCGGTCCTGGCGTTCACAATATAAATCACTACTGAGATCTGGTGGTATAGAACTTATCGCCCACGCTAAACCTATAGCTTTTATATCTAAAGCAAAACTTTTTAGATCTTTCAATAAATAATAACGTTGCTTTCCAGCACTACGCTGGGGTTGCAATTTACCAGATTTTTCCCAATTACGTAAAGTTTGAACTGAAATACCAAGTATTTTAGCAGCTTCACCTATGCGAACTTTTTTGTCTGTATTAACCATATTTAGCAAGTTTAGTACATAAACCTATAAAAGTCAATATATCTTAGTAGGTTTAAGGGTTAAACCTATCAAATGTAAATTCCAGCTTTATATTATATAGGGAGTTTGCCAGAGGCAAAAGTTTTAACACGCGCACGGGAGGGAGGGGACCAAGCGCATGCATTTTCCGCCTTCGGGCATTTCCGCTAGACCCGTTAGAAGAAAAAGACGAGCGCCTGAGTGGTATGCAATCCTAAATCGAAAGCGAAAGCTACACACCAAACGAGAACTGAAAAAACTGAGAGGGGTTTGTGCGGCCGGGTGGGGTGAGCCCTGTCCCGCTTTGCGGGATGCGACCGTAGGGAGCACGAACCGAGGCACCGCGCTGGGGAGAGGAGAATCCTCTCCCCAACTAGAAATGGGAACGGCTCATTTCCTGGTATTTGAGCCGTTCCCATACCTAGAACTGGCGCTCGTAGCCCTAGCGGAAATTCCCGAGGCGGATGCCGAGGGTGTATTCCTTTAGACCCGACACAATGTGATATGATGAACGAAGGCACCGAGTATTTTGGATTTTGGGTTTCCCGCATTCCTCTCTACGAGAGCAGTACACCTTTTGGACGGAGTACCGTCTCAAAAGGTCTTGTGCTTGGGTCCCAATCCCAAGCTCACCCCAAACCTCCTAGGGTGGAATTTAATCCCGCCGAATTTAAGAAAATATTAGCCGAGGTTTTGCGAATTCATTTTTCCCAAAAATCGCTTTCGCAAAACCGAGTCCGCTTTTACATTTGGCACTTCTCCTGAATTTTTGATAAAGTAAGTTCGAGCCTTGTTTAAGAGGCACTCCAGCCGATATAGTTCAGTGGTAGAACACTACTTTCGTAAAGTAGGAACGTGGGTTCGACTCCCACTCTCGGCTCCAGCAGTGTACCTAAAGGTTTTTTCGTAAAATTTTCGCGCGCAGAGCGGAGCTCTGCGTAGTGGCTGAAAGCATTTCCGGACGCAATGCGGGATTTTAGGGTGAGGTTCGAGCCAAAGATTTTTTGGAGGGAGAGTTTTTTGGAGGGGAGGTCGTCTGTTTTTGCTATTTCACCTAGCATTGAAGCGTCTTTTATCCATTCTCGCGTCGGTTCTAACCATAGAGACGGGGTATACAAAAGTTTGGCTATTTGCTCGTCTACGGATTTCTTTTCCGACATAAGCGAGCGACGACGCTCTAATGTAGTCTTCGCGCTCAATGTCTTGGGCTACATAGACATCCGTGAGTCTTTTTATGTTGCGAGAAAAATCTTCTGATTTTTCTCGCAGTTCCAAAACTGCATCAGAAGCTGAATCATTGATTTTAGTTTCCTCAATATCTAACTTGCCAAATAATTCTTCTACCCATTCTTTAGGCATAGCATATGCGCCGAGCATTACGGAAAGTTGGCGATCTAATTCTTCTCCCCTAATACATGGCTCATCACATTTTCGTGTCTTTGATTTCTTGGAGCAATGATAATAAGTGTATTGGTGCGTATTTCCATTTTTCTGTCGTTTTATTTTTATCTCCCCCGTGATACCCATACCGCACGACGCACACGAAAGTAAACTGCACAGAGGTCTTGGGTTGAATTTTTCGTTTGGTTGGCGATTCCTAGATTGCAAAACAGCATTTGCTTTGTCAAAAAGTTCTTTAGTAATAATCGGTGTATGCTTGCCTTCATAGATTTCTCCTGCATGGCGAAACTGCCCGTAATAAATCGGGTTTGTGATGATTGCCGAGATGCGCGAAATATTACATCGATTATTTTTCCTTGATTTGATGCCGGATTTTTCCATAAACTCGGCAATATATTTAAGATTAACTTTGCCTGTGGCGTACACTTCAAATAACTTTTTGACAATTTTTGCGTTTTTACGATGCAGTTCTATTTTCTTAATCACTGGATTATTGATGTACCCTATCGGAGCGAAGCCGGGAAATTCTCCGCGTCGCGCTTTTTGTCGGAGTCCTCGCGCAGTATTTTCACTCAACTGCCGGACATATTCATTCGCCATACCTAATTCAACAGACATCATTAAAACATTGTCATTTGGATAATGACTTTGACCGTGTGTTTGTATGTGAGCAATTATTCCCTTTTGCAAAAGCCATTGGATTTTTCCGCTATCAACAGGGTTACGAGATAGTCGGTCAATTTTCCAACAAACAATTCCTTGCGCTTCGCCATTTTGAATACGCGAAAGCATGTCATTAAATATCGGTCTGCCCGGAATTTTTGCAGAGCGTTTTTCTATGAATTCTTCTACAATAGAAAGATTTTCCCGCTTCGCGAGCATTCGTAGTTCATCAATCTGTGCTTCAATAGAGAGAACTTGCTTGTCCTCCACATCGGTTGATTTGCGAGCGTAAAGAAAGTAGCGCATAATCGCATTATACAACTTTAATAATATGACAACAATCCGAAGTCACTATTTGCCAAGAACATATCTTAAACACTTTCTAAACGATGATGTGCTTTTTATGTATAAAAAAGGGGCGAAATTCTTTGATGATTTAAAAATCTCACCTAGTGATAGGATTTTAGAAGTTCGTGGCGAAAACGGACTATTAAATGTCGGCGTGGAGAAACATCTCTATGACCCTGAAATTGCAGGCATTAGTAGTGATGATCTGGAAAATATATTTCAAGAATTAGGGGAAGATGTTTATGATACTGTAATATCTGAAATAGAAACTTTGGGCAATGGATCACCTGTGCCTCCTAGCGTGAAAGACCCTCTTTGTTTAATGATGGCTTCTATGAGAGTTCGCACTCCACTTTTTAAGAAAGAAATAGAAGAAATGGACGAGCAAATGAAAAAACATTTAATGGCATTAAATTATGAAAGAATGACTGTAGAAGAAGTACAACAGCACGCAAAAGAAGTCACAGGCAAAGAAATTACAATAGAGTTCGCAGCTGAAATGCGAGATTCATTTATTAATAAAAATTATGCTGTTAAATATCCAAATGCATATTTTATTAAGCATGCATTATTGTTAGTAGAAGAACATATCAACATTTTCCATCAAATGACAATGACTATATGTAAATCAAATAATAGGTTTTTTGTTACAAATGACAATCCTCTTGTATATTTTGTTCCCCCAGAAAAAGTTAATGTTTATAATCCTCCGAAAGGTTTGGTAACGCCACACTGTGAAGTCTTTTTTCCGCTTACAAAAAATTTAGCCGTACATATGACTTGGAAAAAAGAGGAGGAGGAATTAAGAGAAGTGAGTCGCCAAGTTATAGATGCTTTCAATTACAATCTTTCACATAACTCTTGGGAATACATTTTTGCACCTATAAAAATAAATGAGTTGAATATATTTATACAAGAATACATTCCGTATCCATTTAAATTTGCAATTCATTAAGGGAGGAATTTTAACACGCGCACGGGCGGGTGGGGCAAGTGTTATCTATTCTGTACGATCTCCCCTCCAAAAAACTCTTCCGCCAAAAATCTTCGGCTTTTGAATTTTTCGAACCTCACCCTAAAATCCCGCATTGCGTCCGGAAATGCTTTCAGCCATTACGCAGAGCTCCGCTCTGCGCGCTAAAATTTTACGAAAAAACCTTTAGGTACACTGCTGGAGTCCTTATTAAAATCAGCTAGAACCTATTTTAGTAAAAATTCCTAATGCGCACGCTACGCGTGCCTCTTAACTTGAAACTGAACTCTACGCTCCGATAATGTGGTAATGCAAAACAATTCCGCCAGCGCGCCAAAGGCGCGCTCTGCCCTCACCCCCTCGCATTTCCATTCTATTTTAGTTTGGCGGGAAGATTTTTAAATTTGGGATGGGCGAGGGGGAATCGACTTATATTGACCAGCTGTTTAATGTCGGTGTGGATTTTTCAATGAATATAAAAACTGACGATGACTCCAACTGACATTTGTGTTGTTTCCATAGACCCAGAAAAGTAATTGACAAAAAAATCATACCTGATATACTTGGGGTATGGACTTATTTATACCAAAAGAACCAACGGAGGTAAAAGCCTGGATTCTAAATATTAAAAAAATGAACAGTCCCTCCCCTGATATTAACTGGGATACGCTTAATATTTGGTATGGCAATCAATTACCGAAGTATCTATGGGGTCAGTGGAAAGAAATACTAAAGCCTGCCGGTTTTACATGGCAGAGTTTTCTTAAATTATTAAGTCGAAGAGCTGATGCGGTGTTGATGTGGTATAAAGGAGCATATACTTGGAATCAACTAATGGAAGAAACTATAAAGTTAATCGAGGGTCCTTTAGGTCGGGAGCT
>Ga0209342_10002284_pt1 | contig 20759 bp, 19 predicted proteins | sample RifCSP16_2_FD_184023 | JGI IMG/M metagenome (GOLD analysis project Ga0209342, IMG submission 184023) | Soil microbial communities from Rifle, Colorado - Rifle CSP2_sed 16_2 (SPAdes) (version 2) | ecosystem: Environmental > Terrestrial > Deep subsurface > Rock core/Sediment | place: Rifle... | reverse complement strand
TCCCGTCAAAAAGTCGGTGTTGCGCATCCGCTCGAGAGACTGGGAGAGCTGGCGGACGCTGATGGCCAGCTGCCGCTTCTCCAGGGCGCGCTCGACCGCCACCATCAGCTCGTCCATGTTGCGCAGCGGCTTCAGCAGGAAGTCGCTCGCCCCCAGGCGCAGGGCGGCGATGGCGTTCTCGAAGCGCTCCTCCGCGGCGGCGGTCATGATGATGACCTCGATGGTCTCGTCCAGCGCCTTGACCATCTCCAGCACCTTGATGCCGCTCAGCCGCGGCATGTTGATGTCGGTGATGACCAGGTCGAAGCTCTGCTCGTCCAGCAGGCGCAGGCCGCGGACGGGGTCGGGGACGCCGGTCACGGTGTGGCCGGCCTTGGTCAGGGCCTTCTCCAGCAGCTGGATGAGCAGCTGGTCGTCGTCAATGACCAGGATGTTAGCCTTCATCTCGGCTTTCTCTGCCACGGAGCGATACCCATCAGGGACATCAGCGGGCCGTACTTTACCATACAAGGGCCGTTCCAACCAATTTGCCGGGCCCCCAGCCTGGGCCTGCTGAATTGTTTTGACTTGGCCGCGCCTTCCTGCCTACACTTCGCGGCAGTCCGCCCCGGTTGCGGCCGGGGCCAGCCCGCCGCGGCGGGCCAGCAGCGCCGAAGTCAAACCCTGATTGTGGTGATGCCCACGAACTGCAAAGTCGGCGGCTGCCCCAACGCGGTGCAGGAGGAGCTCCTCGACCACGAGCTCTGCCTGGACCACTTCCTCTCTGACATCCAGGAGCGCAGCACCAGCTTCGCGCGCCAGCTCGAGCAGCGCGGCCTGGAAAAGCGCCTCCAGCAGACCGCCCTGCAGTTCATCCTGCTGGCGGCCGCCAAGATCGCCACCATCGGCACCCAGAACCCGCCCGACGACCAGCTCCTGCGCGGGAAGCTTTTGAACGCCATGCTGATGCTGGCCGAGCTGCGCGAGCGCCTCGACAAGGCGGGCCCGGCCAAGGGCTCTTAGGAGGAAGTGGCGGAGCGGGTGGGATTCGTGAATGACTTGTCATTCACCCTGAGCGAGTCCCGCGCAGCGGGCGAGTCGAAGGGAACCACCGCTCAAATCGGGATGGCGGAGCGGGTGGGATTCGAACCCACGGTGCCCTTTCGAGCACACGGCATTTCCAGTGCCGCCAGTTAAACCACTCCTGCACCGCTCCGGTAAAATTCACCATAGCAAAGCCGGCGCGGTTTGTGCAATATAAGGGGCCTCGCCGAGGAGATTCGCCGATGCCGCGACACGCGGGGATGCTCGGGGCTGTCCTTCTGGTCGTGCTGGCCGCGCCGCTCGCTGCGGCTGCCCAGGTACTCATCGTCCTCAACAAGTCCGACCACGAGGCGGCGCTGGTGAATCCGGCGACCTACGAAGTCGCGGCTAAGCTCCCCACCGGACGCGGCCCGCACGAAGCCGCCGCTTCGCCGGACGGTCACTCCGTTTACGTCTCCAACTACGGCTTCTTCGCCGTTTTTCGCGAGGGCGAGCGCCCGCAGATGCAGCCAGGGAACACCATCACCGTGCTCGACCTCAACGCGCGCACGGTCAAACTCACGTTCGAACTGGGCGACTACCGCCAGCCCCACGGCCTCTGGGTCAGCCGCGATGGCCAGCGCCTCTGGGTCACCTGCGAGGGCGCCCAAGCCGTGCTCGAGCTCGATGCCTGGACCGGCGAGATTCTCAAAGCCTGGAAGACCAGCCAGCAGGTCAGCCACATGGTTGTGCCCACGCCCGACGAGCGCAAGCTCTACGTCGCCAACATCGGCTCGGGCAGCGTCACCGTCATCGACCGCTCGAGCGACGCCGTCAAGACCATTCCGACCGGCGCTGGCTCGGAAGGCATTGACGTTGCGCCCGACGGCCGCGAAATCTGGGTCTCGAACCGCGCCGCCCACTCGCTTTCCATCATCGACGCCGCCACCGACCGCGTCCGCGTGACTCTCGAGAGCGGCGGCGAAATGCCCATCCGCATCAAGTTCACCCCAGACGGCCGCGAGGTCTGGGTCTCGAATGCGCGCAGCAACACCATCACGGTTTTCGACGCCCGCACGCGGCAGCAGCTCGCCACCATCGAAGTGGGCGCCGTGCCCGTCGGCATCCTGATGACCCCGGACGGCCGGCGCGCTTTCGTCGCCAACACCAACGCCAACCAGGTCACGGTGATTGATATCCCCGGCCGCAAAGTGCTCCGCACTTTCACAACCGGCACCGAGCCCGACGGCATGGCCTGGGCAAAGTGAAAACGAAACTCGAAAAACGAAACTCGAAACTCGGATGAGGATGCTGCGATGACGTTGCGAACTTTGACAGCGGGGTTGCTGGTGGGGTTGTTGGGGCTGGCGGGACTGGCGGCGGCGCTCGCCGTCGAGCATCACACGGTCAAGCAGGTGCACCCGTACGTGGTGGCGCACCCGGAGGCGTTCCCGGTCGCGCCCAATACCGGCCTGCTGGGCCTGCTGGCGGCGACGCTGGTGCTCGGCCTGGTCCTTGCCTGGCTCTACGACCGCGCCTTCCCCCGGCCGCCGCGCTGGCTCGACGCGCTCGGCTTCGGGTGAGTGTGCTGGCTGGGGCTGGTAGCCCCGGCAGCCGCCCTGACCTTGCTGTGGACGCCGCTCCTGCCCGCTGCCGTCGTCACGACGGCCGCCGGGTGGCTTGTCGAGCTGGCGCTCGGCGCGCTCCTCCTCACCCGCCTGTTGAAGCCGGAGCCGCACCACTAGCGAAGCCGGCCTGCCCGCCGTAGCCCGTTCACGGTGAACCCGTTCAGGGTGAACCCAAAGGGCGCAGGCGGGTTGCCGCCCTAAGCCCCCGCGTGCTAGGATGGCCTCCGGATCAGACTTCGGGCTCCGTGCGACGCGACCCCGCAAACCCCGCCAGGTCCGGAAGGAAGCAACGGTAGCGGATTCTCGCGGGCGCCGCGGACGTCCCGGAGTCTGGTCCCTGAATTCTCGAGCCCTTTAGGGCTCGAAATTCACCCCGAGCGTCCCGAGTCCCGAGGCCTCGGGACGGGACGAGGGGTGGGCGTCGAAAGATTCCTTGGCCCGCGGGCAAGGGCGCAACACAGGCAGGCCGCCGAATGACCTATCAGGTAATCGCGCGCAAATACCGCCCGCAAACCTTCGACGAAATCATCGGCCAGGAACCCATCGTCCGCACCCTCAAGAACGCCCTCGAGCAGAACCAGGTGGCGCACGCCTACATCTTTTCCGGCACGCGCGGCGTGGGCAAGACCACCACGGCGCGCATCCTGGCGAAAGCCCTGAACTGCGAGAAAGGCCCGACGGTGAGGCCCTGCGGCCAGTGCCCGCCCTGCCGGGAAATCGCCGCCGGCACCGCCATAGATGTGCTCGAGATTGACGCCGCCTCCAACCGCGGCATTGACGAAATCCGCGAGCTGCGCCAAACCGTCCGCTACCTCCCCGCCCGCGACCCCGTCAAGGTCTTCATCATTGATGAAGCCCATATGCTCACGACCGAGGCCTTCAACGCTTTGCTCAAGACGCTCGAAGAGCCGCCGCCGCGCGTGCTCTTCATCCTGGCCACCACCGAGCCGCAAAAGCTTCCCCCCACCATCCACTCCCGCTGCCAGAGCTTCCACTTCCGCAGCATCGGCTTCCAGGAAATCCTGGGCGTGCTCGAGCGGGTGGCGCGCGAAGAAAAGGCCCAGGTCGAGCCGGAAGCGCTAGCGGTGATGACCCGCGCCGCCGAGGGCAGCCTGCGCGACGCCCTCTCCATCCTCGACCAGGCGCTGGCCTACTGCGGCCAGAAGATCGCCGCCGCCCAGGTGCGCGAGCTGCTGGGCGTGGTCGAAGCCGAGGTGCTCGACCAGTTCGTCGCCGCCATCAGCGGGCAGTCCTCGGAAAAAATGCTGCGCCTGGTCGACGCGCTCGTGCGCGACGGCCACAACCTCCAGTTCTTCTGCAAGGAGGCGCTGCGGCACGTCCGCAACCTGCTGGTGGTGCGCATCGGCGGGCCGGCGGCCGAGCTCGCCGAAGCCGCCGGCGAAGAGCGCCGGCAGCTCGAGGCCGCCGCCAAACAGTTTTCCGAGGAAGACCTGCTCCGGTTTTTTACTGTGCTGCTGCGGACCGAAGGCGAGCTGCGCTGGTCGCCGCATCCGCGGCTGCACCTCGAGCTCGGCCTGCTGAAGCTGGTCGAAGCCGAGCGCTTGGTGCCGCTTGAAGAAATGTTGGCGGAGCTCACCGGCAACCCGGTGACCCGCGCGCCCCGGCCGGCCGCCGTTTACCCCGAGCAGGGCCGAGGGGCCGCGTCCCCGGCGAGTCCCACTGCGCCTGTTTACCCCGCGAAGCCGCAGCTCGAGCCGGCGCCGGGCCCCGCGCCCGCTTCGGAGTCGAACGTCGAAGCGGCGACGATCGAATCCATCAAGAACGCCGTCTTCGGCCAGTCGAAGTTCCTCGGGTCGTTCGTCGAGAGCGTCAGCCGCTGGGAGCGCCAGCCCGACAGCCTGACGCTGTGGTTCACTCCGGAGAACCGCTCCTTGAGCGAGATGCTGGGCAAGCAGCAGAAGACGGAGCTCGAGAAGATCGTCTCGCAGGTCCTGGGCGAGCCGGTGAAGGTGAACCCGAGAGTGGCCCCGCCGAGCGCGGCGGGCGAGGCCGGCGCGGGAAAAAGCGCGGTGGTGCAGGCGCTGCTCGACCGCTTCGGCGGCACGTTGCGCACGGGCGCGGAGCTCGCGCCGCGCCGCGGGCCGAAGTCGGAGGGCTGACCGGGATGCCCGACCTCAAGCAGATGCTCACCCAGGTGAAGCAGATGCAGGAGCAGCTCCAGCAGCGGCTGGAGCGGCTGACGGTGGAAGCCTCGGCGGGCGGCGGCATGGTGAGCGTGAAGATGAACGGGCAGAAGCAGCTCCTCGAAGTGCGCATCGAGCCGGCCGTGCTCGAGAGCGCCGACCGCGAGATGCTCCAGGACCTGGTGCTGGCCGCGGTCAACGAAGCCGGGCGCCGCGTGGACGCCGAGCTGCAGCAGCAGGTCTCCACCCTCGCCGGCGGGATCAATCCGTTCAAGATCCCCGGACTTTTCTAGGTCCGCCATGAAGGAACTCGCCGAACCCATCGCGCGGCTGGTCGAAGAGCTGAAGCGCCTGCCCGGCGTGGGGCAGAAGACCGCGGTGCGGCTGGCGTTTCATCTGCTGCGGCAGCCGGCGGAAGACGTGGAGCGGCTGGCGCAGGCCATCAGCACCGCCAAGCAGAGCCTGCGCACCTGCTCGGTCTGCCACAACCTGACTGATCAAGACCCCTGCGAGTTCTGCCGCTCGGAGGCGCGCAACTCCAAGCAGATCTGCGTGGTCGAGTCCGCCCAGGACATCGTCAACGTGGAGAAGACCCGCCGCTACACCGGGCTCTACCACGTGCTCGGCGGCGTGCTCGCCCCGCTCGACGGCGTCGGCCCGGAGCAGCTCAACATCAAGACGCTGCTCGGGCGCCTAGAGAAGCACGCGGTCGAAGAAGTCATCATCGCCACCAACCCCACGGCCGAAGGCGACGCCACTGCTTTGTACCTCGCCAAGCTCATCAAGCCGCTCGGGGTGCGGGTGACGCGCCTGGCCATGGGAATCCCCATGGGCGGCGAGCTCGAGTACGCCGACTCCGTCACCCTCCAGCACGCCCTCGACGGGAGGCGGGAACTCTGAACGACCTCACCATGGCTCGCGAGGTACACCGGTTGGAAGCCCTCGCGCAGCCAGGCGCGCCCGCCGTAGCCTTGGCGAAGGTGGGCCGCCGCGAACTCTAGACAAGGAGGCAACGATGAAACGCAGGCTTCTGGTCACCCTGGCGCTCGTTTCTCTGCTGTGCCCGCTGGCGGGGCCGGCAGAGTCCGACCTGGACCTCACCCAACGGTACCTGCTGCTCGCCACCAAGAAAACCTCCACCATGCAAAAAGAATTGAGCGAGGCCGCGGCCGCCGGCTACCGCATCCTGGTGGGCTCGCCCACCAGCGGCACCGAGATGGCGCTGATTCTCGAGAAGGTGGCCACGCCGCCCGAGACCTACCAGTATTTCCTGCTGGCCACCACCCGCACCGGCACAATGCAGAAAGAGCTGAACGAAACCGCCGCCAAAGGCTACCGCCTGCTGCCGCGCACCATGATCGCCAAAGAGCAGATGATGGGCGGCATTGAGATCGTGGTCATCATGGAGAGGCCCCCGGGAAGCCCGCAGCACTACCAGTACTTGCTGCTGGCCACCTCCCTCACCGGCACCTTGCAGAGGGAGATGGCCCAGGCGGTCAACGACGGCTACGTCGTGGTGGGCATGGTGAGCCGCGGCGAGCACATGGCGATCCTGGAAAAGCCGGTGGGAGTGCAGGCTTATTAGCCCGGTTCCAACGGAGCCGCGGAGCGCAAGGGAGCGACCAGTGCCCAGCGACCAGCGACCAGTGATGAGCTTAATCGGGGCGCTGCTTTTCTTGGTCGCCTGTGGGGCAGCCGCGGCGTCTGAACAATCTCTGCCGGAGGCGACCTCACTCCTCGGCCGCCCGCTCTATCAGCCGGAGATTCTGCCCGAGGCGCGCGTGCGCCTCGAAGAAAACTTCGTCAAAGCCAAGGCCGACTACCAGAAAAACCCGACGAGCGCCGACGCGCTCATCTGGCTCGGCCGGCGCACCGCCTATCTCGGCCGCTACCGCGACGCCATCGCCGTCTTCACCGAAGGCATCGAGAAACACCCGAGCGACGCCCGCTTCTACCGCCACCGCGGCCACCGCTACCTGACGGTGCGCGAGATTGCCAACGCCATCGCCGACCTCGAAAAAGCCGCGGCGCTCACCAAGGGCAAGCCTGACGAAGTCGAGCCCGACGGCGCGCCCAACTCCGCCAACATCCCCCGCGGCACCACGCAGACCAACATCTGGTACCACCTCGGCCTCGGCTATTACCTCAAGGGCGATTACGCGCGCGCCCGCCGCGCTTACGAGACCTGCCTGGAGCTCTCGCAGAACGACGACATGGTGGTGGCCTCGAGCTACTGGCTCTACCTCACGCTGCGCCGCCAGGGCGACGACGCCGAAGCCCTCTTCGTCCTCCAGCCCATCGGGACCGAAATGAACATACTCGAGAACCACGCCTACCATCAGCTCCTGTTGCTCTACAAGGGCAAGAAGAAGGTCGAAGAAGTTTTCAGCCCGCAGGAAACCGACGAAGTGGCCCGCGCCACGCTCGGCTACGGCGTCGCCCAGTGGCACGAGCACCACAATCAGCCGGAGAAAGCCCGCGCTCTCTTGCAGGAGACCGTGCAGGGAAAACTGTGGGCCGCCTTCGGGTATCTGGCCGCCGAGGCCGAACTCGCCCAGCAGTCACGCTAGCCCCATCGGGCCGTCGTTCTCGCAGCCAAAGCATCGTATAATGGGAGTTTCGCACCCGGGCGATGACAGCGGCGGACACTTCACCTCCCACGCAGCGCAGTTGGCGACAACTGCGGCCGCTCCTGCCTTACCTGCGGCGCTACCGCGGCCGCGTGCTGCTCGGGCTGATGTTCCTGTTTCTCACGAACCTGACTTCCATCACCGGCCCGCTCGTTATCCGCGAAGCCATCAACAGCATCGAGCACGGCGTCCCCAGCCCCGAGAAACTCCTCCTGTACGCCGGACTGCTGCTCGCCATCGCGCTGGCCACCGGCTTCTTCCGCTTCTGGCAGCGCTGGATTCTCATCTGCGTCTCCCGCGACGTCGAGTACGACCTGCGCAACGATCTCTTCCGGCAGCTGGCCAAGCAGTCGGCCCGCTTCTACACGCGCTGGCGCATCGGCGACCTGATGACGCGGCTCACGAGCGACGTCCAGAACGTCCGCATGGTGCTCGGCCCCGGGGTGATGTACACCGCCGGGTCGATGCTGCTCTTCCCGCTCATCCTCATCCTGATGTTCTACTTGAACTGGCGGCTGACGCTGGTGGTGCTGCTGCCGGTGCCGCTGGTCTCGCTCTCCATGCGCGTGCTCGGCAAGCTCATCCACGACTTCACCGAGCGCATCCAGGCCAAGTTCTCCGCCATGACCGCGCGCGTGCAGGAAAACCTGGCCGGGGTGCGCCTGCTGCGCGCCTTCGTGCAGGAGGAAGCGGAGGAGCGCGCCTTCGACGTCCTCAACCGCGACTACGTCGAGGAGAACCGCCGCCTCATCCGCTTCCAGGGACTGCTCTGGCCGGCGCTCGGGCTGCTCCTCGGCGTCACCTTCCTGCTCGTCTTCTGGCTGGGCGGCCGCGACGTCCTGGCCGGGCGGCTCGACGTCGGCTCCTTCTACGCCTTCTCTCACTTCCTCGGGATGCTCATCTGGCCGATGATCGCGCTCGGCTGGGTGGTGAACATCTTCGAGCGCGGCGCCGCCTCCATGGGGCGGCTGAACCTGCTGCTGACCGCCGCGCCGGAAATCGTCGACCGCGCTCCCGCCGACGCCCCCGCCGACATCCGGGGCGAAATCGAGTTCCGCAACCTCAATTTCTTCTACAACGGCGTGCCCGTGCTCACAGGAATCACCCTGCAAGTCCCCGCCGGTTCGACGCTGGCCGTCGTCGGCCCCACCGGCTCGGGCAAGAGCACGCTCACCTCTCTCGTCGGGCGGCTCTACGACGCCCCCGACGGCGCCGTGCTGGTGGACGGCCGGCCGGTGAGCGCGCACTGCCTCGAAACCTTGCGGGGCGCCATCGGTTACGTGCCCCAGGAAACTTTCCTGTTCAGCGACACGCTGCGCGAAAACATCGCCCTGGGGGCGCCGGGGGCGAGCGAGGAAGCCGTCCGCGAGGCCGCCGACATCGCCGGCCTGACCGACGACGTTGAAGGCTTCCCGCGCGGCTTCGAGACGCTGGTGGGCGAGCGCGGCATCACGCTTTCCGGCGGGCAGAAGCAGCGCGCGGCGCTCGCCCGCGCCGTGCTGCGCAACCCGCGCATCCTCATCCTCGACGACGCCCTCTCCAGCGTGGACACGCAGACGGAAGAAAGAATCCTGCGCCGGCTGACGGCGGTGATGCGCGCGCGCACTACCATCCTCATCTCCCACCGCGTCTCCACCGTGCGCCACGCCGACCAGATCGTGGTGCTGAAGGAGGGGCGCCTGGTCGAGCGCGGCCGGCATGACGAGCTGCTCGCCCGCGGCGGCTACTACCACGAGCTCTACCAGAAGCAATTGCTCGAAGAGGAACTGGAGCGCGCATGAGCGCCGCCGACTTCCACGAAGAAGAAGCGCTGGGCAAGGTCTACGACGCGCGCCTGGTGCGTCGCCTGCTGCGCTACACCCGTCCCTACTGGCGCGCCATCCTTGTTTCCGTGGTGCTGACCATCCTGTACGCCGCGATGGAGATCGTCACCCCGCTCTTCTTCAGGGTGGCCATTGACCGCTACATGTCGCGCACGGGCGAAGCCGCCTCCTTCGGCTGGTTGACCCAACGCCTCCCCGCCGACCCCTGGACGGGATTGAATTGGCTGGCGGGGCTTTTCCTGGCCGTGATGATCGCGAGCTTCGCGCTCGAGTACAGCCGCGCCCGGCTGACGCTGATGACCGGCCAGCACGTGATGTACGACCTGCGCCGGGAGGTCTTCGGCCATTTGCAAAGGCTGCCCATCAATTACTACGACCGCAACCCTGTGGGGCGGCTCGTCACCCGCGCCACCACCGACATTGACCAGCTGAACGAAGCCTTTTCGGCAGGAATCGTCGCCGTCTTCGGCGACCTGCTGATGCTGGTGGGCATCATCGCCGTGATGCTGTACCTGAACTGGAAGCTGGCGCTCTTGAGCTTCTCCGCCATCCCGCTGATTTTCCTGGTTACGATGCTTTTCCGGCGCCTGGTGCGCGACGCCTACCGCCGCACCCGCACCGCCATCGCCCGCATCAACGCCTTCCTGAACGAACACTTAAGCGGGATGGCGGTCGTGCAGCTCTTCAACCGCGAGGCCGACGCTGCCGCCCGCTTCGACCGCATCAACGACCAGAACCGCGACGCCTGGCGCGCCGCCATCCTGGCCCACGCCTGGTTCTACCCCGCGATTGAAAACATCGCCATGCTGGCCATCGCCCTGGTGCTCTGGCGCGGCGGACTCTACGTGCTCGCGGGCGCCGAGAGCACCGGCACGGTTATCACCTTCTTCATGTACACCCAGCGCTTCTTCCGCCCCATCCAGGACTTGAGCGAAAAGTACAACATCCTGCAAGCGGCCATGGCCGCCAGCGAGCGCGTCTTCAAGCTGCTCGATACCCCCATCACCATCACCTCGCCGGCGCGTCCGCAGCCGCTGCCCGCCAACGCCGGCCGGGTCGAGTTCCAGAACGTCTGGTTCGCCTACAACGGCGAGGAATGGGTGCTGAAGGACATCTCCTTCGCGCTCGAGCCGGGCGAGATGGCCGCCATCGTCGGCCACACCGGCGCCGGCAAGACCACTCTCACCAACTTGCTCTTGCGTTTCTACGATGTGCAGAAGGGGCACATCCTGCTCGACGGGGTGGACATCCGCGCGCTTGACCTCGTGGAGCTGCGTCGCCAGTTCGGCATCGTCCTCCAGGACCCGTTCCTTTTCTCCGGCACCATCGCCTCGAACGTCCGCCTGGGAACCGGCGGCGTGAGCGAAGAGGAGATCGGCGCGGCGCTCGAGAACGTCAACCTGGGCGCGTTCGTGCGCGGGCTGCCCGACGGCCTCGGCCACGAAGTGCGCGAGCGCGGCGCCACGCTCTCGGTGGGGCAGAAGCAGCTGCTCTCGTTCGCGCGCGCGCTGGCCCATGAGCCGCGGCTGCTGATTCTCGACGAAGCCACCTCCAGCGTGGACACCCACACCGAGATCCAAATCCGCGAGGCGCTGGAGCGGCTTGTCACCGGCCGCACTTCCGTCGTCATCGCCCACCGGCTTTCCACCGTCCAGCGCGCCAACCAGATCCTGGTGATGCACAAGGGCCAACTGCGCGAGCGCGGCACCCACCAGCAGTTGCTCGCCCAGCGCGGCCTCTATTACAAGCTCTACCAGCTCCAGTACCGCGACCAGGAAGTCGGCGCCGTCGCCGACGACGACTGACCGGAGCCGCAGTGCCCGCCGCTCCCGCTGCTCTTATTGTGGCCGGGGAAGCTTCCGGCGACCGCCACGGGGCCGCGCTGGCCGCCGCGCTTCCGCGCCACCTTCCCGTTCAGTGGTTCGGCATCGGCGGCGACCAGATGGCCGCGGCCGGCGTCGAGCTTGCGAGCCACGCCCGCGACGTGAGCGTGCTCGGCATCGTGGAAGTGGCTCTCCACTTGCCGCGCATCTACGGCGTCTACCGGAAGCTCCTCGCCGAGGTCGACCGCCGCCGGCCGCGCTTCGCGGTGCTGATTGACTTCCCCGACTTCAACCTGCGCCTGGCCCGCCAGCTTCACCGCCGCGGCATCCCGGTCATCTACTTCATCGCCCCGCAAATGTGGGCCTGGCGCCCGGGCCGCGCCAAGCTGCTCCGGCGCTACACGCGCAAGCTGATCTGCATCTTTCCCTTCGAAGAAGAGTTCTTCCGCCGCGCGGGGGTGAACGTCGAATACGTCGGCCACCCGCTGGTGGACCTGGTGAAGCCGACGCTGACGCGCGAGCAGTTCCTCGCACGCCACCGCCTGCGCGCCGACTGCCCGACCGTCTGCCTGCTCCCCGGCAGCCGCAACCAGGAAGTGGCGCGCCACCTGCCGCTGCTCCTTGAAGCCGCTCGCCGCCTGGCAGCGCGCCGCCCCGTGCAGTTCACGCTTGTCCGCGCCGGGACGGTGGATCCGGCGCTGGCCGAGCGCCTGCTCGCTCGCAGTAGCCAACTTTCCGTCACCGTCATCGAGGACAACCCGTATAATGCGCTGGCCTGGGCGGACGCGGCGGTCATCTCGAGCGGCACGGCCACGGTCGAGGCGCTGCTCGTCGGGACGCCGATGGTGGTTGTCTACCGGGTGGCGGCGCCGAGCTGGTGGGTGGGGAAGCTGCTGGTGCGCACGCCGCACTACAGCATGGTGAACCTGCTGGCCGGCGAGAAGCTCGTGCCCGAGCTCATCCAGAGCGAGTTCACTCCGGCGCGCGTGGCCGAAGAAGTCGAGCGGCTCTTGAGCGACCCCGCGGCGCGGGCGCGCATCCAAACGGAACTGGGGCGCGTCAAAGGGTGTCTGGGGCCGCCGGGCGCTATCGAGCGCGCCTGCCGGGCGGTGGCGGCGGCGGTCGGCGAAGAGAAACGATGAGAATGAACAAAGCGCAAAAGTGGTTTGTCTTGCCGCTCGCGCTGCTGGTGTGCCTGGCGTTGACGCCGGCGCCGCTGCGGGCCCAGGAGCGCGCTCCCTACCGGGTGACGAGCTACGAGCTCGAGGTCGAGCTGATCCCCGCGACCCACCAACTCCGCGCCCATGCCCGGCTGGACGTCACCGCCGACGAGCCTCTGGCCGCGCTCACGCTCTCGCTGAACCGGAACCTCAAAGTGGAGCGGGTCGTGGGCGCCGCGGGCAAGGCCCTGGGGTTCGAGCAATCCCCCGCCGCCGACACGCTGCGGGTGGACTTGCCGCAAACGCTGGCCGCGGGGCAGTCCACCACGCTGACGGTGGACTACCTCGGCGCTTTCGACCCCGCCCTGCGCCCCGAGCGCGGTCCGGTGTTGGCGACCATCGCTCCGGGGAAGACCTACCTCTTGCGCGAGTCGCGCTGGTTCCCGCAGGCGGCCAACCCCTGGGGGCGTTTTGCCATGACCTTGACGGTGACGCTGCCCGAAGGCGAAACCGCTCTCGCGTCGGGCGCGGCCGAGCCGCCGCGTCCCGCCGGCGCCGGCAAGACGCGGGTCGTGTTCCGCAGCCCCCAGGCCTCGCTCGCCGGGACTTTGGTGGCGGGCGCCTACCAGAAGGTCAGCCCGCCGGCCGGCGCGCCCGCGACCTACTACGTCCACACCGTGCCGGAGTCGCACGCCTCCGGAAGCGCGGAGACCGTGGCCAACATCCTGGCGTTCTTTTCCGACAAGTTCGGTCCGCTCGACCCGTACGGCCTGGCGGTGGTGGAAGTTCCGGACGACACTTGGGAGGCGTACTCGGCGCCGGGTTTGCTCCTGCTGCCGACCCGGCAGTGGAGCTCGACGCTCAACCCGCGCCTGCTGGCCCGCGGCCTGGCCCGGCAGTGGTGGGCGGCTCGCGTCAGCCCGGCCGGCCCGGATGACCTCTGGCTCGCCGAAGGCCTGGCCCGCTACTCGGAGGCGCTCTATATCGAAGAGAGCGCCGGCGAGGAAGGCCTTCACCGCACGCTCGAGGACTTGACCATCGCCGCCCTGGTGGACGAAAGCGCCGCGCCCATCGCCAACGCCGGGCAGCTGGCCGCGTTTTCGCCCGAGTACTACTCGGTGGTGCGGGACAAAGGCGCCATGGTCTTCCACATGCTCCGGCTGGTGATGGGCGACGAGCCTTTCTTCCGCCTGCTCGCCGCTTACGGCGAGCGCTTCGCCGGACGCAGCGCCAGCGTGGACGACTTTGAGAAGCTGGCCGAAGAAATCGGCGGGCAGCCGCTCGACTACTTTTTCGCCGAGTGGGTGCGCTCCACCGGCGTGCCGCAGTTCGAAATCCAGTACGTCATCTACCGCACGCAGAAGGGCTTCCGCGTGGCCGGGCAGCTGAAGAACCAGCTCGAGATTTTCCGCATGCCGCTGCCCATGCGGATCGAGACCGAAGGGCCTCCGGTCACGCAGGTGGTGGAAGTGACCGGGCCGGTGACCGACTTCTCCATCGAAAGCTTCGGCAAGCCGCTGCGCATCGAGATTGACCCCGACTACAACGTGCTCAAGTACACCCCCGACCTGCGGCTGCGCGTCGCCATCGCCCGCGGCGAAGCCAACTTCGAGCGCGGGCGCTACTTCGAAGCCGTGCGCGACTACCAGGAAGCCTTGCAGGTCAAGCGGAACAGCTCGCTCGCTCACCACCGCATGGGAGAAACCTTTTTCGAGCAGCGCAACTACCAGGCCGCCGCCAACGCCTTCCGCGAAGCCGTCAACGGCGACCACGAGCCCAAGTGGACGCTCGTCTGGAGCCACATCTTTCTCGGAAAGATTTTCGACATCACCGGCCAGCGCGAGCGCGCCATCAACGAGTACCGCCGCGCGCTCGAGACCAATGACGACACCCAGGGAGCCCTGGCCGAGGCCGAGAAGTACCTGCGCGAACCCTACCGGCGCGAAACACGCACCATCGAAACCATCGAACCCCGCTGACGCCTTTTTTTGTTGTCATTCTGAGCGAAGCCCGTTCACAGCCAACCGTTGGGGAGACCCTGCGGGCGGAGCGAAGAATCTCAAACGTTGCTCTTTTCTCCGATTGAGATTCTTCGCTTGCCCTGAGCGAAGTCGAAGGGCTTCGCTCAGAATGACACAAGAGAGGGCTAGAGCGGCTGGAGACCGCTCAAGCGCGAGCCGGCAACGCCCTTCGCCTGCACCAGCACCTTGAAGGCTTCGCCCATGCCTTCCGGGTGGATGAGCTGCTTGAGCTGGTTGCGCGTGGCCCGCGCCTCGGGCGTGTCCGCTTCCTTCTCCAACTGTTCCACGACACCGCTCGCCCGCGCCAACCCCAGCAGGAACTGCGCCTGGGGCACATAGCCGAGGGCTGTCAGACCGAGCTCCCGCCCGCGCTCTTCGAGCGCGGTGAAGTTGACCTGCGCGGTCAAATCCTGCTCCCCCGGCCACGACAACCAGTTTTCGCTCGTGCGGTGCTCGCGGTAGGCGAGCAGTGTTCCGCGCTGGTGCGCCGCCCCGTAGAGCTCGCGGGCGCGGTAGCCGTAGTCAATCGTCAGGAGGAATCCGCGCTCGAGCGCCGCCGCGGCCTGCTGCAGCCAGTCGAGCGCCGCCAGGTTGATTTCGGCATGCTGATCCTCCTGCAAAGGAGCGCCGTAGCGCTCGAGGTAACGCGCCAGCGCGGGCGACGACGGCTCGCTTTCTACTTCAGCCAGCTCTCCGCCGCGGGCGCTGACGTAACTCTCCCGCAGGCCTCGCCCGCGCCGCACCAGGCGATGCACCGGCAGCGCGTCCACCAGCTCGTTTGACAGCAAACAGCCGGAGACGCCCGCGGGTAGCTGCTCGACGATTGCAACTCTCTCGCCCTGCCCCTCCAGCGCGGCCTGCGCCTGCTCCCGCAGCCGCGGGCTCACTTCGATCAGCGTGACGCGCAGCGCGGCGGCGAAGTCGGGCGCCTTCGCGTGAACCGCCTCCAAGATCCCCGCCGCCAGCGCGCCGCGGCCGGCGCCGCACTCGACCAGATCGAAGCGCCCCGGCCGGCCCAGTAGCTCCCACATCTCCCGCAACTGCCAGGCCAGCAGCCGGCCGAAGAGCGGGCCGACTTCGGGGCTGGTGACGTAGTCGCGCGGGCCCGTCGCGGGGACGCGGCGGGTGTAGTAGCCGTGCTCGGGATGGTAGAGGCAGGCTTCCATGAAGGCCGCGAAGGTCAGCGGCCCGGCGCGCGCGATGCGGTCAACCAGAACATCGGTGAGCGCAGTGCGGCCGGGAGAGCCCATGGGCTCAGTAAGTCTTCATCTGCGGGTTGCGGGTGAACATCTCGACCACGTAGTCGTGCAGGCAGTCGTAGAGCTGCCGCTGGAAATTCCAGCAGAACTGGGGGCTGTCGATCTCCCGCGCCCGCAGCGTGAACTCGTAGACGTGGACCGGAGCCGAAGCGTCCTTGAAGCGGATCTCGACGGCGATGTCTTCGCCCTCGGCCCGCGCGCTGAAGGCAAACAGCGGGTGCTCGTACTGCTCGAGCTCCCCCCGCACCTTCTCCACGCGCTCGCTCATGGCGCAGCCAGGGCAAAGGGCGGCCGGCCGAAAAACTCGCGCAGGCGCCGCTCCAGCTCGTCGCGGATGCGCCGGAAAAACTCGCGCACTTCCGCTTCGCTGCCGGTGGCCGCATCGGGGTCGGGCAGGTGCCAGGCCAGGCGCGCGCGCCGCGCGGGGAGCGTGGGGCAGGCGGCGTCGGCCTCCGAGCAAACCGTGATGACGTAGTCGAACTCGCCGGCAAGCTCGCGCAACGCCTTCGGCCGGTACCGGCTGATGTCCACTCCTTTTTCTTTCATCACCTCGATGGCCAGCGGGTGGACGCCCTTCGGGTTCGGCTGCGTGCCGGCGCTCATGACCTCGACCCCCGGCGGCGCGAGCTGCCGCGCCCAGCCTTCGGCCATCTGGCTGCGCGCCCGGTTTCCCGTGCATACGAACAGCAGGCGCAGCGGCTTCACAGGTGTTTCCGTTTCTCCGCCCAGACTTGGCGGAAAGACTCAAGCGCCGGGGCATCAAAAAGCACGAAGCGGACCTGCTGGAGCGAAGTCTTTCCTTTCAGGTGTTGCACGACTTCTTCGAGCATGATTTCCGCGCACTCGCGCATAGGAAAGCCGGCGATGCCGGTGCCCACGGCCGGGAAGGCAATGGTCTTCAAGTTCTTCTCGGCGGCGCGCGAAAGCGAGTTCCGCGTCGAGGCGCGGAGCGACTCGGCCGTCGTCCGCCCGCCCAGCTGCATGCTGGCAGCGTGGACGACATAGCGGGCCTTGAGCTTCCCGCCCGTAGTGAGAGCCGCCTCGCCGATGGCAATCGAGCCGATGTGGTCACACTCCTCCTGGACCGCCGGGCCGCCCTTGCGGCGGATGGCGCCGGCCACCCCGCCGCCCAGCTCGAGGTCGTTGTTGGCGGCGTTGACGATGGCGTCCACTGCGGCCTCGGTCAGGTCGCCCTGCTCGAGCACGATCTTGTCGTCCCAGCCGCTCATGGCTATTCGCCGGTAAACTTCGGCTTGCGCTTCTCGAGGAAGGCGGTCATGGCCTCGACCTTGTCCTTCGACTCGAAACAAATGGTCTGCGCCAGGCGCTCGAACTCGAGGCCCGCGTCGAGGCCGGTGCGCGCCGAGATGTTGAGCGCCAGCTTGGCCAGGCGCGTGGCCAGCGGCCCGCGGGCGAGGATTTTCTCCGCCAGCGCCCGCGCCGCCGCCATCAATTCACTGCGAGGGACAACCTGGGTCACAAGCCCGAGGCGCAGCGCCTCGCGGGCGTCGAAAGTCTCGCCCGTGAAGATAAGCTCCTTGGCCTTGCCCCACCCGACCAGCCGCGGCAGGCGCTGCGTGGCCCCGGCGCCGGGGACGATGCCGAGCGAAGTCTCCGGGAAGCCGAATTTGGCCTCTTCGGCCGCAATGCGGAGGTCGCAAGCCAGCGCCAGCTCGCAGCCGCCGCCGAGGGCGTAGCCGTTGACTGCGGCAATCACCGGCCAGGGGAAGTTTTCGATGGCGGTGAAAAGTTTCTGGTTGATGCCCTCCAGGCCTTCGCGGCGGCCGCGCTCGCGCAGCTCGCGGATGTCGGCGCCGGAGACGAACGCCTTCTCGCCCGCCCCGGTGAGGATGAGCACGCGAAGGTCGTCGCGCGCCGCGAGCTCCTTGAGCGCCGCGTGCATTTCCTCCACCGTCTCCAAGCCCAGCGCGTTGCGCACCTCGGGGCGGTTGATGGTGAGCGTGGCGATGCCCTCGCCCACTTCCAGCAGGATGGTCTTGTATTTGCCCATGCGCCTTATCTCCTCAGAATGACACCCCTTTGAGCTACAGGCCGAACAAGCGCGCGGCGTTGTCGTAGAGAATCTTCCGCTTCGCCTCGGCGCTCAAAGGCAGCTGGCAGAAGCGGTCGAGGTTGGTCTTCATCCCCGGCACCATCGGCCCCGGCCAGTCCGAGCCCCACAGTACCTTGTCGGCGATGTCTTCGAGGCGCGGAAAATATTCCAACAGATTCTGCGGCGGGCTGCTCGAAATGTCCATGTAGACGTTGGGGTGGCGCCGCACCAGGAACACGGCCGTGTCCATCCACAGCGGCCGGCCGCCGTGGGCGATGATGATCGGCAGGTCGGGGAAATCCACGGCCACGTCGTCCACATAGATGGGGTCGGCGAACTTGTTGCGCGCGCCGGGGAAGACGGACGTCCCGGTGTGAATCATCACCGGGAGGCGCGCCTGCTCGGCAAGGCGATAGATGACCTCGAGCGCCGCCAGGCCGTCGCGGTACTGGTTGGGATAAAAGAGCTGGTGCGGGGGGTGGAGCTTGAGCGCCGGCAGGCGGAGGTCGTTGAGGATGCGCTTCATCGAGGCGGCGGCGTCCTTCACCGTGGTGGGGTCGAGCGAACCGAAGGGCAGCAGGCGGTCGCGGAAGTCGCGGGCGTAGGCCGCCGCCCAGTCGTTCACCTCTTCGGTGAAGCCCATCACCACCGGCGCCACGTAGTTGATGATGCCGGCGCGCTCGATGCCTTCGGCGTCGAGCAGCGCGACGAACTTCCGCGGGTCGCGCGTCAGCTCCAGGATCCTCTCGAAGTCCTTCTGTTTTGCCCGGATGGTCGCCACGCACTCCGGCTTCATCATCTCCAGCGGCTGCATGTGCACGTGGATGTCGATCACTTTTTGCATAGCGAAAAAGAGACGTTCAGTGCCGGCCGTTGCCTGCCCGACCGGCAGGCGGGCCGCTCCAGAGTCGCGTCAGCGCGCGGCGAGTAAACACCCGCAGCATTTCGCGGCGGTACTCGGGCGTGGAGACGCTGGTCTTGAGCGGCTTGCCGGTGCGGATGACGGCTTGCGCCGCCGCCTCGACCACCTCCGGGGAGTAGCGCTGGCCGCGCAGAAGTTCATTCACTTCGGTTACCAGCATTGGCGCGGGATTGACCGCCGTCAGCCCCAGGCGCGCGTCGCGGCAGACGCCGTCTTCGAGCTTCATCGCCACCGCCACGCCGGCGAGCGGGTAGTCAATCGAGCCGCGGATGCGCAACTTCTGGTAGGTGCCGCGGTAGCCGGCCGTGCGCGCGGGCACGAACACCCGGCTCAGGATTTCATCGTGGGCCAGCCGCAGGCGGTCCATCCCGTCATCCTTGTAGAACTCTGTGAGCGGGAGCCGGCGCGCGCCGCGCGGGCTGGTGATTTCGATTTCGGCGTCGAGCGCGAGCAGGGCCGCCGCCGTGTCGCCCGACCAGACCGCCCAGCAGCGCTGCCCGCCGGGCGCGACGTGGCAGATGGCGCCGTCTTTCTTCAGGCAGAACCCCAAGGCCTTCCGCCAGACGTAGGACTGGTTGTACCAAAGGCAGCGGGTCTCGAGGCAGAGGTTGCCGCCGAGCGTCCCCATGTTGCGCAGCACGGGGCTGGCGACGGTGGCGGCGGCCTCGGCCAGCACCGGGTAGTGCGCGCGGATGACGGGCGACTCGGCCACGGCGGTCAGAGTCGCCAGCGCGCCGACTTCAAGCCCGCGCGCCGGGTCGAAGCGAATCCCGCGCAAATCACGCAACCCCTTCAAGTCCACCACCGCCCGCGGGGTGAAGAGGCCGGCGCGGAGGTTGGGGACGACGTCGGTGCCGCCGGCGACGAGCATGGCGTCCGGGCCGCGCGCGGCCAGCTGCGCCACAGCCTCGTCGAGCGAGCGCGGGCGCAGAAGCTGGAAGGGCGGCAGGCTCATCGCGAGCCTCCGTTCCCTGCCTGCCGGACGGGCAGGCCCCGCGCTTTCTGCTTTTCTTTTTCGCGCAGCACTTTCAGAATCTTCTCCGGCGTAATCGGCGTCGAAGTGATGCGCACGCCCACGGCGTCGTAGATGGCGTTGGCGACCGCGGGAATCGCCGCGGCCAGCGAGCCCTCGCCCGCTTCTTTCGCGCCCAGCGGGCCTTCCGGGTCAACGCTCTCGACCAGGATAGTATCAATCTCGGGCGACTCCAGCGTCGAGGCCACCTTGTATTCGAGCATGGAAGGATTCATCAGGCGGCCCCGGTTCCAAATCATCTCTTCCTGCACCGCCTGTCCCAGGCCCATCCACACCGAGCCTTCCACCTGGCCTTCGACGGTCATGGGATTGAGGGCGCGGCCGCAGTCGTGGGCCACGGTGATGCGGTCGACCGTGACCTGGCCGGTCTCGGGGTCCACGGTGACTTCGGCCACCTGCGCGCTGTAACTGTAGGCGGGCGAGGGACCCACGCCGGCGCCCTTGAACTTGCCGCCGCGCGCGTCCGCCGGAGGCGCGTAGCTGCCTTCGGCTTCGAGCTCCCCGAACTTCTGCCGCGCCACCGCGGCGGCTTCGGCAAAGCCCATCGACTTCCCCGCCCCGTTGCGGGCGACGATGCGGTCGCCGCGGGCCTCCAGCTCCTCGGGCGACAGGCCCCAGGTGGGCGCGACCGCGGCGAAGATCTTCTTCTTCAGGTTGCGCGCCGCCTCGAGACAGGCGTTGCCGGCCATGAAGGTGACGCGGCTCGAATAGCTGCCGAGGTCGATGGGGGTACGCTGGGTGTCGGCGGCGACGAGCTTGATGCGCTCGATGGGCACGCCCAGTTCTTCGGCCACGAGCTGCACCTGGACGGTGTCCGAGCCCTGGCCGATCTCGGAGGCGCCGGTGAGCAGCACCACGGTGGCATCCGGCTCGACCCGCAGCTTCACCGTGCTGTGCGGCATATCGCCGCGGATGATGGAGTTGGCCGCCCCCGAAACGTAGTGGCTGCCGGCGATGCCGATACCTTTCCCGTAGGGAAGCTCCCCGCGCTTCTCACCCCAGCCGGACTTTTCCACCACCTGGCGGATGCACTCCGGGTAGCCGTAGCTCGTCACCCGCAGCTGGTTCACGGTGATGCACGGCGGCTGAAGCTGGTTCTTCAAACGAATCTCCGCCGGGTCGAGGCCGAGCTCGACCGCCACGCGGTCGAGCAGCGACTCGAAGGCAAAGCGCGTGTTCACCGTGCCGTGGCCGCGCATGGCGCCGCAGGCGGGCTTGTTGGTCAGCACCCGGTAGCCGTCGAACTGCACGTTCTGGATGT
>Ga0209342_10002283_pt1 | contig 20765 bp, 34 predicted proteins | sample RifCSP16_2_FD_184023 | JGI IMG/M metagenome (GOLD analysis project Ga0209342, IMG submission 184023) | Soil microbial communities from Rifle, Colorado - Rifle CSP2_sed 16_2 (SPAdes) (version 2) | ecosystem: Environmental > Terrestrial > Deep subsurface > Rock core/Sediment | place: Rifle... | reverse complement strand
CGCCAACGATGTCCCCGACCTGGCTTCGGGCCGACGTCCGGTGGTTCCACCTCTGGCGCGCCTGGGCGAGGTTTCGGGCACCGTGCTGGTGCGCTTCACGGTGGATGCCGGCGGCGCCACTTCGGGCCTCGAGATCTCCGGCCCCGAGCCGCTCCAGGAGGCAGCCCGCCAGACCGTCGCGTCGTGGTCCTTCAGGCGCACCTCCGCCGAGCGGCTGTTCCTGATCGCCAGCCTCGAGTATCGCGGGCTCACGGCCTCCGCTACCGTGAAGCGATCCGAATAGCGGAAGGCCGCCCCAAGAAAGGCCGAGGGCCGGCGCCTCCTGCGAGGGGCCGGCCCCAAGTCACGACTGCCGGCTACTCGGTTGCTTTCTCGGCCTTGGCCTTCTGGGCCTTGGCTTCGCCCTTGGGCTGAGCTTCGGTCTTCTTGCCCTTGGCGTCCTTCTTCTTTGGCTGGTACTCGGAGCCCAGGAGCTCGACGATGGCCATCTCGGCCCCGTCGCCGTGCCGGGTCCCCAGGCGCAGGATGCGGGTGTAGCCGCCGGGGCGATCTGCATAACGTGTGCTCAGGTTGTCGAACAGCTTCTTCACCACCTGAGGGTCGTGGATGTCCTTGGCCACCTGCCGGCGGGCGTGCAATCGATCGTCGCTGCGCTTGGCCAGGGTGATCAGGTGCTCGGCATACGGCCGCAGCTCCTTGGCCTTCATCAGGGTGGTGCGGATGCGCTCCCGCTCGAACAGGGCGGTGGCCAGGTTGCGGAGCAGGGCGATCCGGTGGGGCGTGACCCGCCCGAGTTTTCGGAAGCCGACGCGGTGTCTCATGCCTCTACTCTTGGTTCTGGGGTTGCGGGTAGCTGTCGAGCTTCATGCCGAGGGAGAGGCCCATCTGGGTCAGGATCTCCTTGATCTCGTTCAGCGACTTGCGGCCGAAGTTCTTGGTCTTGAGCATCTCCGGCTCGGTGCGCTGGACCAGATCGCCGATGGTGCGAATGTTGGCGTTCTTGAGGCAGTTGTAAGAGCGCACCGACAGCTCCATCTCGTCGACGCTCTTGGCCAGCCGCTCCATCAGGACCTCGCGGTCCTGGTCGCCGATCTCCACCGGCGCCTCCGTCTCATCGTCCTCGTCTTCGAAGTTGATGAAGATCGACAGGTGGTCCTTCATCAGCTTGGAAGCCAGGCCCACCGCGTCCCGCGGGGAGATGGCTCCGTTGGTCCACACCTCGAGGGTGAGCTTCTCGTAGTCGGTGGCCTGACCCACTCGTGCCGCTTCCACGAAGTAGTTGACCTTCTTGACGGGCGAGTGCACCGAATCCAGCGGAATCCAGCCGATCGAGAGGTCCTCGTCGAAGTTCTTGTCGGCCGAGACGTAGCCGCGCCCTTCCTTGACCCGCATCTCGACGCCCAGGGTGGAACCCTGGCCCAGCGTCGCAATGTAGGCTTCGGGATCCAAGACGTCGATGTCGGCGTCGGGCGTGATGTGCTTGCCTCGCACCTCGCCGGGTTCGGAGGTCTTGATGTAGAGCGTCTTGGAGTGATCGACGTGGATGCGCAGCGGCACCCGCTTCAGGTTCAGGATGAGATCGGTGGTGTCCTCCATGGCTCCCGGAATGGGGGAGAACTCATGAAGCACGCCATCCACCCGAACCGCCGTGATGGCCGCCCCCTCGATGCTGGAGAGCAGCACCCGGCGCAGGGCGTTGCCCACCGTGGTCGCGAAGCCCCGCTCGAAGGGCTGGGCGTAGAAGCGCCCGAAGGTGTCGGTGAGCGTCTCCCGCTCCACCTCGAGCCGCTTCGGCTTTTGGAACCCTTTCCACAACATTCTGTGACCGTCCTTCCTCTTACTTCGAGTACAGCTCGACGATGAGCTGCTCCTGGATGGGGAAGTTCACGTCGTCCCGGGCGGGAGTCGACAGGACCTTGCCCTTCATTCCGGCGGCGTCCAACTCCAGCCACTTGGGCACGCCCCGACCCTTGACCGACTCCACCGCCTGCTGAACCAGAGCGTTCTTGCCGGCCCGAGCGGACAGCGAGATCAGGTCGCCCTGCTTCACCTGGAAGGAGGGGATGTTGAGCTTCTTGTCGTTCACCCGCACGTGGCCGTGGCGCACCAACTGGCGCGCCTGCGCCCGCGAGCCTCCGAAGCCCAATCGGTAGATGACGTTGTCGAGCCTCCGCTCCAGCTTGTTGAGCAGGGTCTCGCCCACCACCCCCTTCTCCTGGGCGGCCCGATCGAAGGTGAGACGGAACTGACCCTCGATCATCCCGTAAAGACGCTTGGTCTTCTGCTTTTCCCGGAGTTGCAGGCCGTAGCCTTGCAGCTTGCTCTTGATGCGCCCGCCCTTGCCGTGCTGGCCGGGGGCGTAGTTGCGCTTCTCGATGGCGCACTTCTCCGTGAAGCAGCGGTCGCCCTTGAGGAACAGCTTCATCCCTTCACGGCGGCAAAGACGGCAGACGGAACCGGTGTATCTCGCCACTTTCTCGCTCCCTAGACCCGACGCCGCTTGGGCGGCCGGCAACCGTTGTGCGGGATGGGGGTCACGTCGCGGATCGACTTGATCTCGATCCCCGCGGCCTGCAAGGCCCTGATGGCCGACTCTCGGCCGGAGCCGGGTCCCTTGACCCGGATCTCCACCGAGCGCAGGCCGTGGTCCTTGGCCACCGTGGCGCAAGCGGAAGCAGCCTGCTGGGCCGCGAAGGGCGTGCCCTTGCGGGAGCCCTTGAAGCCCAGGGTCCCGGCGCTGGACCAGGTGACCACGTTGCCCTCCAGGTCGGTGATGGTCACGTGGGTGTTGTTGAAGGAGGCGTGGACGTGGACGATCCCGTTCACCACGTGCTTCTTCTCCTTCTTGCCCTTCTTGCCGCCTGTGGCGGGCTTGGTCGTCGTCATCCTCGAGTCTCCTAAGCCTTCTTGGCCCGGATCATGGCCCGGCGGGGGCCCTTCCGCGTGCGGGCATTGGTGTGGGTCCTCTGGCCGCGGACCGGTAGGTTGCGCCGATGGCGCATCCCACGATAGGAGCCGATCTCCATCAGCCGCTTCACGTTCATGGCGATGTCCTTGCGAAGATCGCCCTCCACGCTACCCTCGGCCTCGATGATCTTGGCGATGCGGCTGGCCTCCTCCTCCGACAGGTCCTTGACCCGCATGTTGGGGTCAATGCCGGCCTGGCTCAGGATCTTGTTGCTCCGGGTGACGCCGATCCCGTAGATGTAGGTGAGGCCCACCTCGACGCGCTTCTGTCGCGGAAGGTCAATGCCTGCGATGCGTGCCATGGCTTACCCCTGCCTCTGCTTGTGCTTCTGATTGCTGCAGATGATCCGCACCACTCCGTGCCGGCGCACCACCTTGCACTTGACGCAGATCTTTCTGACCGACGACCTTACTTTCACGTTCGTTCCTCGCTGCCTACCGAAAACCTAACGCCGCCTCACGATACGTCCGCGGCCCATGTCGTAGGGCATGAGCTCCACCACCACCCCGTCTCCCGGCAACACCCGGAGCAGACTCGACCCGCCAGCCAGGTGCACCAGCGCCTGGCCCCTCTTCTCGGTCTCCAGCTCGACCCGGTACATCGCGTTGGGCAATCCCTCGATCACCCGGGCGTTCACCACCATCACGTCCCGCTCCGCCTCAGCCATGAGCCGCCTCGGCGTAGGGGTAAGGCTCGGAGAGCACCCAGGGGCCCAGGGCCGTCACCGCCACGCTCTCCTCGAAATGCGCGGAGAGGCTTCGGTCCACGGTGACCGCCGTCCAGCCATCCTTCAGCGTCTTCACGTCCGCCCGGCCGCAATTGACCATGGGCTCGATGGCGAGAACCATGCCCGGCAGCAGCCGCTCGCGCCGGCCAGCGGGACCGTAGTTGGGCACCTGGGGCTCCTCGTGGAGGCTGGTGCCGATCCCGTGGCCCACGAACTCCCGCACCACCGAGTAGCCGTGGGCCTCGGCGTAGCTCTGGATCGCATGACCCAGGTCACCCACCCGCTTGCCGGGCCGGCAGAGATCGATGGCGAGTCGCAACGCCTCCTGGGTGATCCCCATCAAACGGGTCGCCTGCTCGGAGATCTTGCCCACCGCCACCGTTCGCGCGGCGTCGCCGAAGTAGCCGTCCACGACGCAGCCGAAGTCGAGGCTAACGATGTCCCCGGGTTCCAGCGTGCGATCGCCGGGGATCCCGTGGACCACCTGTTCGTTGATGGAGACGCACACGGTGGCCGGAAAGGGGCGGTCGCTGCGGCCCCGATAGCCGAGGAACGCCGAGCGGGCTCCGGCCTTGGCCAGCATGTCGCGGGCGATCTTGTCCAGCTCGCGGGTCTTCACCCCCGGCTGGCAGGCCTGGGCCAGAGCCTCCAGCACCTCGGTCACGATGACGTTGGCGCGGTGCATCTTGTTCAGCTCGATCCAGGACTTCTGAACCGTCATGCCCGCTCCTGGAGGATGCGCCGGAGATCCTGGAAGACCGTCTCCACCGGACGATGGCCGTCGATGTGATGGAAGCGGGAGCGAGTCTCGTAGTACTCGCGCAGCGGAGCCGTCCGCTGGTCGTAGACGTCCAACCGCCGGGCCACCGACTCTTCCTTGTCGTCCTCACGCTGGATGAGCCGGGCACCGCATTGATCGCAGGTCGAGTCGACGCGAGGGGGCTTGTTGTCGAGGTGATAGGTGGCCTGGCAGGCCGGGCACCAGCGCCGGCCCGAGAGTCGCCGCAAGAGCTCCGCGCGCGGTACCTCGACATCGAACACCAAGAGCGCGGCGGCCCCTCCCCTCACCATCCCGGCGAAGCTCTCGGCCTGGCCCAGCGTCCTCGGAAAGCCGTCCAGGACGTAGCCGGGAGCGCAGTCGGGCGCCAGCAGCCGCTCACGAATGATCCCGATCAGAAGCTCGTCGGGGACCAACTGGCCCTTCTCGATGAGCGGCGCGGCCTGCTGGCCGAGCGGCGAGCCCTGGGCAATCGCCTCCCGCAGAATGTCCCCGGTCGACACCCGAGGCAATCCCAGGTGAGCGGCCAGGCGCTCGGCCTGCGTCCCCTTCCCGGCCCCCGGAGGGCCCAGGAAGACCACGCGCTTGCGGTTATCGGCGCCGCTCAGCGCACTAGCGTCGGCCACGAATTCTCCGACCTCCCTTGCCCGTGAAGCCCTCGTAGTGGCGCATGACAAGCTGCGCCTCCACCTGGGCCACCGTGTCCATGGCCACGCCCACCACGATCAGCAGCGAGGTGCCGCCGAAGTAGAAGTTGACCCCCAGACCTTCGGTGATCCAGGACAGGCCGTTCTCGGTGAAGAACATGTCCAGCGGAGCCCCGATCACCGGAATCGGCGCCACCTTGAACCCGGTGTACAGGAACTCGGGCAGGATGGCGATGATCGCCAGGTAGATGGCTCCCCCGAAGGTGATCCGGCCCAGGATGTGGTCCAAGTACTCCGCCGTCTTCTTGCCGGGCCGAATGCCGGGGATGAACCCCCCGTACTTTCGCATGTTCTCGGCCACATCGTCGGGGTTGAAGACGATGGCGGTGTAGAAGTAGCAGAAGAAGATGATGAAGGAGATGTAGAGCAGGTTGTAAAGCGGCATGCCCCAGGTGAGCTGCTCGGACAGCGCTCTCATCCAGGGGTTGTTGGCCTGAAAGAAGGAGGCGATGGTCTGCGGGAAGGCGATGATCGAGGAGGCGAAGATCACCGGGATCACGCCCGAGGTGTTGACCCGGAGCGGCAGATGGGTGGACTGCCCGCCGTACATGCGGCGGCCCACCACCCGCTTGGCGTATTGCACGGTGATGCGCCGCTGCCCTCGTTCGACGAAGACGATCACCCCCACTACCACCACCATCATGGTCACCAGGACCAGGGCGGCGAACAGCGACAGATCGCTGCGGCCGATCCGCTGCGCGGTGTCGATCAGGGCGCTCGGGAAGCCCACCACGATGCCGGCGAAGATCAAGAGGCTCATGCCGTTCCCGATCCCGCGCTCGGTGATCTGCTCACCCAGCCACATGATGAAGGCGGTGCCGGTGGTCAGGGTGATGACCGTCATCAGCTTGAAGCCGAGGCCGGGGCTGTCCACGATCCTGAACTTCTCGGACAGCGTCATTCGCTCCAGGTAGGCGGCGATGCCGAGAGACTGGATGACGGAGAGCAGGATGGTGCCGTACCGTGTGTACTGGGTGATCTTGCGCCGGCCCAACTCGCCTTCCTTGGACAGCTTCTCCAGGTAGGGCCAGACCACGGTCAGCAGCTGCAGGATGATGGAGGCCGAGATGTACGGCATGATCCCCAGGGCGAAGATGGTGACCCGAGCCAGGTTGCCGCCGGAGAACATGTCCACCAGGCCGAACCAGTTGCCCCGATTCTGGTCGAAGAAATCGATCAGCGCCTGGGCGTTGATGCCCGGGGTGGGGACGTGGTTGCCGAGGCGGTACACGGCCAGCAAGCCGAGGGTGAAGAGCACCCTCTTCCTGAGGTCGGGGACGTCCCAGATGTTCCTGAGGCTCTGCAGCATGGCTTAAGCCCTCACCTCGCGTGTCAAGCTTCGATGACCTCGGCCTTGCCCCCGGCTCCGGCAATGGCCTCCTGGGCCTTGGCGCTGAACTTGTGGGCCCGCACCGTGAGCGCCTTGGTGAGCGCACCCTTGGCCAGCACCTTGACCCCGTCTCGGAGCTTGCGGATCACACCCCGTTCCAGCAGCACCTCGGGGGTTACGATGGTCCCCGCCTCGAAGCCGTCGAGGCGGGCCAGGTTCACCAGCGAGTACTCCTTGCGGAAGCGAGCGTTGGTGAAGCCGCGCTTCGGCACCCGGCGGTGCAGGGGCATCTGGCCACCTTCGAAGCCCGGCTTCTGGCTGAAGCCGCTGCGGCTCTTCTGACCTTTCTCGCCCCGTCCCGACGTCTTGCCCAGGCCGCTCCCCGGCCCGCGGCCCACCCGCTTGCGTCCCCGGACCGCGCCCCGGGCCGGCTTCAGATTGTGAAGACCCACCGTGATCCCCCTACTCCGCACCGTCTGCGACGCGGCCGGTGCCCCAAGCGCCACCGGCCACAGCCGATGCTCGGGTTATGCGGCGCCCCGGACGGTCGATCATTGAACGATGGCCACGAGGTGGGGGATCTTCTTCACCATCCCCCGGATCTCGGGCGTGTCCTTGCGCTCGACCACCTGCTGCATGCGGCGGAGGCCCAGGCCCCGCACGGTCTCGCGCTGCTTCTCGGGGCAGCCGATGACGCTGCCGATCATCTTGATCTTGATGGTGCCGGCGGCCGGCGCCTGCTTCTTCTTGGCCATGACCTTCCTTCCGTCTCCCTAGGCTTCGGCCACCGGCTGAGCTGCCGGAGCCGGAACCGGCGCCTCCGGTACCGCCTCCGGCGTCCCCATCAGCTCGGCCATGGACTTGCCGCGCAGCCGGGCCACCCGCTCCGGGCGCTTCAGGCGCAAGAGCGCGTCCACCGTCGCTTTCACTACGTTATGCGCAGTGGTGGAGCCCAGGCTCTTGGTCAGGATGTTCTGGATGCCTGCCGCCTGAATCACCGCTCTCACCGCGCCGCCGGCGATGACGCCGGTACCTTCAGAGGCCGGCTTCAAGAGCACGCAGCCGGAGCCGAAGCGGCCGGTGACGGTGTGGGGGATGGTTGCCCCCTTGTCGGTCAGGGGCACCCGCACGATGTTCTTCTTGGCCGCCTCGATGCCCTTCTTGATGGCCGAGGCCACCTCGCGGGCCTTGCCCATGCCGAAGCCCACGTGCCCCGACCCGTCGCCCACCACCACCAGGGCGCTGAAGGAGAGGTTCTTGCCTCCCTTCACCACCTTGGTGACCCGGTTGATGGCCACCACCTGGTCTTTGAGGTCCAGGCTGCCCACGTCGATCTTCTCGAACAAGTGCTTCATTGAACCCTTCTCAGAACCTGAGCCCGCCCTCGCGAGCGGCGTCGGCCAGGGCCTTGACCCGTCCGTGGTACTGGAAGCCACCGCGATCGAAGACCACGGCAGCGATCCCCTTCTCCTTGGCTCGGTTGGCGATCAGCAGGCCCACCGCCTGGGCCGCAGCCACGTTGGCGCCCCGCTTCCACTTGCTCTTGAGCTCCTGGTCCAGGGAGGAGGCGGCGCACAGGGTGCGACCGGCCTCGTCGTCGATCACCTGGGCGTAGATGTGGCTCTGGCTGCGAAACACCGCCAGCCGCGGCCGCTCTGGGCTGCCGGAGAGCTTCCTCCGAATGCGGGCCTTGATCCGCTGCCTCACGTCCTCTTTGGTCTTGACCTTCATCCTCGAAACCTCGCGGGCGTTCCCTGCGGGCCCTTCTCGGCCCCAGGCGTCCCCGCCTTACTTGGCACCGGTGGCACCCGCCTTGCCGGCCTTCTTCTTCAGCACCTCACCCACGTAGCGAATGCCCTTCTGCTTGTAGGGGTCGGGCTTGCGGAGGCTGCGGATCTCGGCCGCCACCTGACCCACCCGTTGCCGGTCGATGCCGGAGATGGTGAGCCGGGTCTGCTTATCCACGGCGATCTTGATGCCCTCGGGGATGGGGAACTCGACGGGGTGGGAGTAGCCGAGGGCAAACACCACCTTGTTGCCCTCCAACTGCGCCTTGTAGCCGACGCCCACGATGTCCAGCTCCTTGCTGAAACCCTCGGTCACGCCCTTGACCGCGTTCTGGGCCAGGGCTCGCGCCAGACCATGGAACGCCCGCTGCTGGCGTTCGTCGTTGGCGCGGGCGCACTGGAGCTGCCCCCCCTCCAAGCGGAAGGAGATGCCCGGGGGCACCGGGGTCTTGAGCTTCCCTTTGGGGCCCTGGATCTCGAGACCGGCGGCGCCGATCGAGACCTTGACCTCTCCGGGAACCGGAATGGGCTTGCGTCCAACGCGAGACATGGCTACTCCTTTACCAGACGTTGCAGAGGATCTCGCCGCCGACGCCTTCCCTGGCCGCGGACCTGCCCGTCATCAAGCCCCTAGAGGTGGACACGATGTTGATGCCCAGGCCACCGTAGACGCGAGGGATCTGGTCCTTGGCGCAGTAGATCCGACAGCCGGGTCGGCTGACCCGCTGCAGGTCGGTGATCACCCGCTCCATGCCCGGGCCGTACTTGAGGTACACCCGGAGCATCCCCTGCTGCGGGTTCTCCACCAGCTTGAAGTTGGCGATGTAGCCCTCGTCCTTCAGGATCCGGGCGATCTCACCCTTCAGCTTCGAGAAGGGGATGTCCACCTTGGAGAGCTTGGCCCGCACTCCGTTCCGGAGCCTGGTCAGCATGTCCGCGACGGGATCGGTCATGTTCATTCTCGTTACCCCGCTCCTACCAGCTCGCCTTGATGACGCCGGGGATGTCCCCCGCCAGGGCCAGCTTCCGGAAACAAATCCGGCACATCTCAAACTTCCTCAGGTAAGCCCGGGGACGGCCGCACTGGCGGCAACGGGTGTACTTCCGCACGGCGAACTTCGGCGTCCGCTGAGCCTTGGCTATGAGAGACAGCTTCGCCACGCTCCTCGCCTCCTTACTGGTTCCTGAACGGCATACCGAGATACCGAAGCAGAAGCTTCGATTCCTCGTCGGTTCTGGCGGTGGTCACGAAGGTGACGTTCATGCCGCGAAGCTTGTCGACCTTGGCGTAGTCCACCTCGGGAAAGATGATCTGGTCCCGAAGGCCCAGGGTGTAGTTGCCTCGTCCGTCGAACGCACCCGAGGGAACCCCCCGGAAGTCGCGAACTCGGGGCAGGGCGACGTTGAACAGGCGATCCACGAACTCGAACATGCGGTCGCCCCGCAAGGTCACGGTGGCGGCGATGGGCATGCCTTCGCGCAGCTTGAAAGCGGCGATCGACTTCCGGGAGCGGCGCATGGCGGGCTTTTGGCCGGTGATCCGACCCAGCTCGTCCATCGCCGCGTCCAGGAGCTTGATGTTCTGGGTCGCCTCGCCGACGCCCATGTTGACCACGACCTTCTGCAGGCGAGGCACCGCCATCACGTTGGGGTAGTCCCGCTCCTTCATCAGGCGCGGCGCTATCTGCTCAACGTAGGTGGCCTTGAGCCTGGCGCTGACCTTGCTCCCGCTCATTTGTCGAGCACTCCTTCACAGCGGCGGCAAATGCGGACCTTGCGTCCGTCCGCCAGCGTGCGCGCCCCGATCCGGGTGCGTTTGCCACATTCGCCACAGACGACCATGACGTTGCTGGCGTGGATCGGGGCCTCGCGTTCGGCGATGCCGCCCTTGATGTTGCGCTGGGGGTTGGGGCGGGTGTGCCGCTTGATGAACCCCACCCCCTGCACGATCACCCGGTTCTTCTCCGGGATCACCTTCAGGATCTTCCCTTGCTTGCCCGCATCCTTGCCGGCGATCACCAGCACGACGTCGTTCCTTCGAAGTCGGGTGCGGACCTGCTCCTTTGCGGCGCTTGCAGGCATCTTTACAAAACCTCCGGGGCCAGGGACACGATCTTCATGAACTTCTTGTCCCTGAGCTCACGGGCCACCGGCCCGAACACGCGGGTGCCCACCGGCTCCCCGTCGTCCTTGATCAGCACCGCGGCGTTGCGGTCGAAGCGGATGTAGGTGCCGTCCCGCCGCCGCTGTTCCTTGGCGCAGCGGACGATGACCGCCTTCACCACCTTGCCCTTGCGCACCGCGTCGGGGGCGTCGGGAGCCGACTCCTTGACGTTGGCCGTGATCACGTCCCCCAGCCCCGCATAACGGCCCGTGGATCCGCCCAGGGGCAGGATGCAGGAGATCTTGCGGGCTCCTGAGTTGTCGGCCACGTCGAGGATGGTTCGCATCTGGATCATGGCGAGCCTCTCCTACCCCTGGACCGCGGCGGCCACGGCCGAGCCCCGCTCCAGGATCTCCTCCACCCGCCAGCGCTTGAGCTTGGAGAGCGGGCGGGTCTCGATGATCTGCACCTTGTCGCCCGCCTTGGCCCCCTTCTCGTCGTGGGCCAGGAAGGTGGAGGTCCGCTTGATGGTCTTGCGGTAGACGGCGTGGCGCACCAGGCGCTCCACCGCCACCACCACCGTCTTGTGCATCTTCGCCTTCACCACCACACCGACCTGCCGGTTGCGCCGGCGCTCGGGGTCCTTCTCGTTCTCACTCATGGGACCTTGGTCTCCCAAAACCTGCTAGCTCCGCGCCGGCGCGGTTGCCTTCATCTGCCGCAAGACCGTCTTCACCCGCGCGATGTCGCGCCGGGTGTCCCGGATCTTGAGGGCGTTGTCGAGCTGGCCCAGTGCCTTCTGGAAGCGGAGCCGGAACAGCTGTTCCATGAGCTCCTTCTCCTTCCCGGAAAGCTCGGACTCACTCAGCTCCCTGAGCTTCATAGCCTTCACGACGCCACCTCCGCCTCCAGCCGCTTCACGAACCGGGTCTTGATCGAGAGCTTCTGGGCCGCCAGGCGCATGGCCTCACGAGCCTCTTTTTCGGGGACGCCCTCCATCTCGTACAGGATCCGCCCCGGCTTGATCACCGCCACCCACTGGTCGGGGGCGCCCTTGCCCTTGCCCATTCGAGTTTCCTGCGGCTTCTTGGTGATCGGCTTGTCGGGGAACATGCGGATCCAGACCCGGCCGCTCCTCTTCACGAAGCGGGTGATGGCGATTCGTCCCGCCTCGATCTCCCGGTCGGTGACCCAGCCGCACTCCAGGGCCCGCAGGCCGAAGTCGCCGAAGGCCACCCTGGACCCGGTCCAGGCCTTGCCCTTCATGCGTCCCCGCTGCTGCTTCCGGAACTTGACCTTCTTGGGCATCAACATGTCGACTGAACTCCCCGTGGTTGCGTTCTACAGCCCCTTGGCGGGACGGATGGCGTCCTGCTCTCCCTTGTAGATCCAGGTCTTGACGCCGATCTGTCCGAAGCTGGTGCGGGCCTCGGAGAACCCGTAGTCGACGTCGGCGCGAAGGGTGTGCAGCGGCAGTTGGCCGTGCAGATACCACTCCGAGCGGGCGATTTCGGCTCCGTTCAAGCGGCCGGAAACCCGCACCTTGATGCCCTTGGCGCCGAAGCGCAGCGCCGCATCGACCGCCTTACGCATGGCGCGCCGGAAGGCGATGCGCTTCTCGAGCTGCAAGGCCACCGACTCCGAGACCAGTTGGGCGTCCAGCTCGGGCTTCAGGATCTCCTGGATGTTGACGAAGACCTCCTTGCCGGTCTTCTTCTGGATCTCCTGCTTCAGCTTGTCCACTTCCTGGCCCTTGCGCCCGATGATGATGCCGGGGCGCGAGGTGAAGATGGTGATCTTCAGCTTGTTGGCCGCCCGCTCCAGCTCCACCCGCGAGACCCCGGCGTGGTTGAAGCGCTTCTTAAGGTCCTTCTTGAGCGCCAGGTCCTCGAACAGCAGGTTGGCGTACTCCTTCTCGGCATACCAGCGGCTCCGCCAGGTCTTGTTGAAGCCCAGCCGGAACCCGATGGGATGAACTTTCTGGCCCATTAATTCGACTCCCTTTCGGCCACCCTCACTGTCAGGTGGGTGGTGCGCTTGATGACCCGGAAGGCGCGGCCCATGGGGGCCGGGCGCACCCGCTTCTGGGACGGTCCCGGGTTGGCATAGCAGGCGCTCACGAAGAGGTCGTCCTCGTCCAGGCGTCGCTTCTGGTTCCGGTCGGCGACCAGCACCGCGTTGGCGATCGCCGAACGCAGCGCTTTCTCGATGTCCCGAGCCACCGACTTCTTGGTGAAGCGGAGGATGGCCAGAGCTTCCGAGGCCTGCTTGCCTCGGATGAGATCCATGACCAGCCCCGCCTTCTGGGCCGACGTCCTGACGTACTTGGCTTCCGCCTTGGCCTCGAACATGTCTTTCCTCTATGCCTTCGGGCCCGCCACCTTGGCCACCTTCTCCACCTTGGAGGAGTGGCTCTTGAACTGCCGGGTGGGCGAGAACTCCCCGAGCTTGTGGCCCACCATGTTCTCGGTGACGTAGACGGGGATGAACTTCCTGCCGTTATACACGGCCAGCGTGTGGCCCACCATCTCGGGAGTCACGGTGGAGCGCCGCGACCAGGTCTTTACGACCTTGCGTTCTCCGGCCGCGTTCATCTGGTCGATCTTCTTCAGCAGATGGTCGTCGACGAAGGGGCCCTTCTTGAGCGATCGTGCCATGACTACTTCCGCCTCTTGACGATGAACTTCTGGGTCCGCTTGTTGTTGCGGGTCTTGGCGCCCTTGGTGGGCTTGCCCCAGGGCGTCACCGGGTGACGGCCCCCCGAGGTCTTGCCCTCGCCGCCGCCGTGCGGGTGATCCACGGGGTTCATGACCACCCCGCGGTTGTGGGGCCGCCGGCCCAGCCAGCGGCTGCGCCCCGCCTTGCCGAAGGACACGTTCTTGTGGTCGATGTTGCCCACCTGCCCCACCGTGGCCTGGCACTCCAGGCGGACCTTGCGCACCTCACCCGAGGGCAGCTTGATCTGGGCGTACTCGCCCTCCTTGGCCACCAGTTGAGCGGCGCCCCCGGCCGAGCGCACCATCTGCCCGCCCTTGCCGGCGCGCAGCTCGATGTTGTGGACCATGGTGCCGGCGGGGATGGCGCGCAGGGGCAAGCAGTTGCCGGGGAGGATGTCGGCGGTCTCGGAAGCCACCACCGTCGCCCCCAGCGCCAGGCCGAGAGGCGCCAGGATGTAGCGCTTCTCGCCGTCGGCATAGTGCAAGAGCGCCAGCCGCGCCGAACGATTGGGGTCGTATTCGATGGCGGCCACCTTGGCGGGCACTCCGTTCTTGTCCCGCCGGAAGTCCACCACCCGGTAGCGCTGCTTGTGCCCCCCGCCCCGGAACCAGATGGTGATCTGGCCCTTGTTGTTGCGACCGCCGGTCTTCCTGAGCGGCTCGGTGAGGCTCTTCTCGGGGCTGCTCTTGGTGATCTCCTTGAAGTCGAGAGTGGTCAGGAAGCGGCGGCCCGGCGAGGTCGGATTGTATTCCTTGAGTGGCATGATGGTGACTCTGCGCTTTACCCTTCGTTAGGCCTGATCGAAGAACTCGATCATCTTCTCGCCCTTGGCCAGCACCACGTAGGCCTTCTTCCAGTCGGGGCGGCGCCCCATCGAACGTCCCTGGCGCTTCACCTTGCCGTGCATGTTGGCCACCCGCACCGCCCGGACCTTGACCCCGAAGAACTGCTCGACCGCCTTCTTGATCTCGGGCTTGGTGGCCTCGCGGGCCACCTCGAAGCAGACAGAGTGGTTCAGTTCCTTGAGCGCCGTCGTCTTCTCGGTGATGAGGGGACGCCTCAGGACTTGGTACAGGTTCTTCATGATGCAAGCCGCTCCTCGAGCTTTTGCAGGGCATCCTGCGAGGCGAGCACGGTCCGGCAGTCGAGCAGGTCGTAGACTTGGAGGTGGCTGACGTCCACCACTTTGACGCCGGGGATATTGCGGCCCGAGAGCAGCAGCGCGTCGGCCGGCCGAGTGTCCAGGATCAGCGTCTTGCCGGTGAGCCCCAACTGATCGAGGAGTCCCTTGAGGGCCTTGGTCTTCGGCTGCTCGATGCCGAAGCGATCGATGACTCGGAGCGCCCCCTCGTTCACGCGCTGAGACAGAGCGGAGCGAAGCGCCGCAGCCCGGGCCTTCTTCGGCATCGAGTAGGAGTAGTCTCGCGGCACCGGTCCAAAGACCGTCCCTCCGTGGCGCCACAGGGGGTTTCGAGCCTCGCCGGCCCGAGCCCGCCCGGTACCCTTCTGCTTCCAGGGCTTCTTGCCGGTCCCCGACACCAGGGCCCGGTTCTTGGTCATGTGGGTCCCGCTGCGGCCGCCCGCCCGGTAGTGCTTGACCGCCTCGTACAACAGATGGTCGTTCACCTCGACCCCGAAGACGCCAGGGTGCAGGGCGATGTCGGTCAACTTCCGGTTCTGCGCGTCCACCACGGCGACGCTGGGAACCGAGGGGCCCTCGGGCTTGGACTTGGCCCCTGCATTCGTGGCCTTCTCGGCCGGGGCCTTCTTCTGCTTCTCGGGCATGGTGCTCATCCCTTCCTGATGACGACGTAGCCGCCGCCGGCTCCGGGCACCGCGCCCTTCACCACCAGGATGTTGCTCTCCGGGTCCACCCGGACCACGGTGAGGTTCTTCACGGTGACCCGGTCCTGGCCCATGTGGCCGGCCCCGCGCATCCCCTTCAGCACGCGCGACGGGTAGGCCGAGGCGCCGATGGAGCCGGGTGCGCGATGGAACATGGAGCCGTGGGTGGCCGCGCCGCCACGGAAGTGGTGCCGCTTCATCACGCCCTGAAAGCCCTTCCCCTTGCTGACCCCGACGATCGTCACCTTGTCGCCGGGAGCGAAGAGGCCCACCGAGACCTTGTCGCCGACCTTCAGCGAGGCGTCGGCCGCCACCTTGAACTCGCGCAGTACCCGACAGGGGGGCAACCCCGCCTTGTCGAAATGCCCCTTCATCGGCTTGGTGACCCGCTTCACCTTACGGGCCTCCACGAAGCCGAGTTGCACCGCGGAATAGCCGTCCTTCTCCTGGGAGCGGCGCTGAACGACCACGCAGGGCCCCGCCTCCAGAACCGTCACCGGAATGGCCCGGCCGTCCTGGGCATAGGCTTGGGTCATGCCGACCTTGCGCCCGATGATTCCTTCCACTGACATCGCGTCTCTCTCGCTTCCTTGATTCGAGGCCGCCGGCCTTCTCGGGGTCGCCTCTAGGGCGTCGCCCCTCGGTCCTTAGCCTCGTCGACTGCTACTTCGCGTGCTCCTTGCCGAAGGCCTTGATCTCCACGTCCACACCGGCAGGGAGATCCAGCTTCATCAGCGCATCGACGGTCTGGGGCGTGGGCTCGAAGATGTCGAGGAGCCGCTTGTGGGTCCGGATCTCGAACTGCTCCCGGCTCTTCTTGTCCACATGCGGTGAACGGTTCACGGTCCATCGGTTCTTCACCGTGGGCAGCGGGATGGGTCCGGCCACCCGGGCGCCGGTCCGCCGCGCGGTGTCCACGATCTCGGTAGTGGACTGATCCAGGATCCGGAAGTCGTACGCCTTGAGCCGGATCCGGATCTTCTCGTTCATCAACATGTCAACACCCTCGAAACACCAGCTATCAGCGGTCAGCTATCAGCACACAGCTACGGCAGTTGTCCTCGCCTCCGTGGCTGACCCGCTGACTGCTGATCGCTGACCGCTGCCGTTCTTGCCGCACCTACTCGATGATCTCCGCCACCGTCCCGGCGCCGACCGTCCGGCCGCCCTCCCGGATGGCAAAGCGAAGCCCCTTCTCCATGGCGATCGGCGTGATCAACTCCACCGTCACGCTGGTGTTGTCGCCAGGCATCACCATCTCCACACCCTCCGGCAGGTGGGCCACCCCCGTCACGTCCGTGGTCCGGAAGTAAAACTGCGGCCGATACCCGGTGAAGAACGGCGTGTGACGGCCACCCTCCTCCTTCGTCAGCACGTACACCTCGCCCTTGAACTTCAAGTGCGGCGTGATCGAGCCGGGCTTCGCCAGAACCATCCCCCGCTCGATGTCCTTCCGCTCCGTACCCCGCAGCAGAACCCCGATGTTGTCCCCAGCCTGGCCCTCGTCCAAGAGCTTCTTGAACATCTCCACACCGGTCACAACCTTCTTCTGCGTGGCCGCCAGACCCACGATCTCGATCTCTTCCCCGACCTTCACCTTCCCACGCTCCACCCGACCCGTCGCCACCGTGCCCCGGCCCGAAATGGTGAAGATGTCCTCGATCGGCATCAGGAAGGGCTTGTCGATCTCGCGCACCGGCATCGGAACGTACTTGTCCACCGCCGCCATCAGCTCCAGGATCGACTTCGCCGAATCGTCCGACCCGCTCCCCTCCAGAGCCTTCAGGGCCGAGCCCCTGACCACAGGAACCTCGTCCCCGGGGAACTTGTACGTCTTCAGAAGCTCCCGAACCTCCAGCTCCACCAGGTCCAGAAGCTCCGGGTCGTCCACCATGTCCACCTTGTTCAGGAAGACCACGATGTAGGGAACCCCCACCTGACGCGCCAGCAGAATGTGCTCCCGTGTCTGCGGCATGGGACCGTCCGCCGCCGAAACCACCAGGATCGACCCGTCCATCTGCGCCGCCCCGGTGATCATGTTCTTGATGTAGTCCGCATGGCCCGGGCAATCCACGTGCGCGTAGTGACGGTTCGCCGTCTCGTACTCCACGTGCGAGGCGTTGATCGTCACCCCACGCTCCCGTTCCTCGGGAGCGTTGTCGATCTGATCGTAGGCACGGAACTGCACCTTCGGGTTGGTCGCCGCCAGAACCTTGGTGATCGCCGCCGTCAGCGACGTCTTCCCATGGTCCACGTGACCGATGGTCCCGATGTTCACGTGCGGCTTGTTCCTGTCGAACTTCTCCTTCGCCATGCCTAGTGCCTCCGGTCGCGCTTCAAGAAAGCTAGTCCTTGCCGACTCTGCCCATCACCTTGGCGACGACTTCCTCGCTCACGCTCCGGGGGGCCTCTTCGTAGCGCTCGAAGTGCATGGTGTAGGTGGCCCGGCCCTGGGTACGGGAGCGCAGGTCCGTGGAATAGCCGAACATGGTCGACAGCGGGACCATGGCGGTGATGATCTGGGTGCCGCCCCGCGAGACCTGACCCTCCATGTGCCCGCGCCGGCTGCTGAGGTCGCCGGTGACCGCCCCCGTGTAGTCGTCAGGCGTCACCACCTCGACCTTCATCACCGGCTCCAAGAGCACCGGCTGAGCCTTCTTGGCCGCGTCCTGGAGGGCCAGAGAGCCGGCGATCTTGAACGCCATCTCCGAGGAGTCCACGTCGTGGTAGCTGCCGTCGTAAAGCCGCACCCTCACGTCGACCATGGGATAACCGGCCAAGGTGCCACGCTCCAGCGCTTCGCGGACCCCAGCCTCGATGGGTTTGATGAACTCCTTGGGGATGGCGCCGCCCTTGATGTCGTTCTCGAACACGAAACCCTCGCCCCGAGCCGGCGAGATCTCGATGTTGCAGACGCCATACTGGCCGTGACCGCCGCTCTGCTTGATGTGGCGGCCCAGGCCGTTCGCGGTCTTGCGGATGGTCTCCTTGTAGGCCACCTGCGGCTTGCCCACATGTGCCTCGACGCCGAACTCCCGCTTCAGCCGATCCACCAGGATCTCGAGGTGCAACTCCCCCATCCCCGAGATCTTGGTCTGGCCGGTGTCCTGGTCGGTCTCGACCTTGAAGGTGGGGTCCTCCTGCATCAGCTTGGCCAGACCGCTCCCCAGCTTCTCCTGGTCGCTCTTGGTCTTCGGCTCGACGGCGAGCGCGATGACCGGCGCCGGGAAGCTGATCGACTCCAGCACCACGGGCTGGCCGGAATCGCAGACGGTGTCGCCGGTGGTCACGTTCTTGAGCCCCACCGCCGCCGCGATGTCCCCGGCGTAGACCTCCTTGATCTCCTCCCGCTTGTTGGCGTGCATCTTGAGGAGACGACCGATTCGCTCGCGCTGGCCCTTGGTGGTGTTGAGCACGGTGTCGCCGGTCTTCATGCAGCCCGAGTAGACGCGGATGAAGGCCAGTTGGCCCACGAAGGGGTCGGTCATGATCTTGAAGACGAGGGCGCTGAAAGGCGCGTCGTCGCTGGGCGGGCGCGGCACCAGCTCCCCCGTCTTGGGGTCGTTGGCCAGGGTGGCCGGGATGTCCAGTGGCGAGGGCAGGTAGTCGACCACCGCGTCCAGCATCGGCTGCACGCCCTTGTTCTTGAAGGCGCTCCCGCACACCACCGGGAACAGCGTCATCTTGATGGTGGCCTTGCGGATGGCGGCCTTGATCTCGGCGATGCTGGGCGTCTCGCCGCCCACGTACTTCTCGAACAGGGTGTCGTCACCGGCTTCATGGGCCGCCTCGGCCACCTTCTCGATCATCACCTCGCGCCAGTGCGCGGCGTCGTCCTGATGCACCGCGGGGATGTCGATCACCTGGTACTTGGCCCCCAGCGCCTCGTCCTGATAGAGGTAGGCCTTCATCTCGACCAGGTCGATCACGCCGGCGTGCTGATCCTCCTGCCCCAGGGGCAGTTGGATGGGCACCGCCGACTTGGCGTTCAGCCGATCGTGCATGGTCTCCACGGCGTGGAGGAAGTTGGCCCCGACGCGGTCCATCTTGTTGATGAAGGCGATGCGGGGGACCTTGTACTTATCGGCCTGGCGCCACACCGTCTCCGACTGGGGCTGCACGCCGGCGACGGCGTCGAAGACCGCTACTGCGCCATCGAGGACCCGGAGGGACCGCTCCACCTCGGCCGTGAAGTCCACGTGGCCCGGGGTGTCGATGATGTTGATCCGATGGTCCTTCCAGAAGCAGGTGGTGGCGGCGGAGGTGATGGTGATCCCCCGCTCCTGCTCCTGCTCCATCCAGTCCATGACGGCGGTGCCCTCGTGGACCTCGCCCAGCTTGTAGCTGACCCCGGTGTAGTAGAGGACGCGCTCGGTGGTGGTCGTCTTGCCGGCATCGATGTGCGCGGCAATCCCGATGTTGCGGGTCCGTTCGAGGGGTGTCTGTCTCGGCACTAGTGTTCCTGACCGTCTACCAGCGGTAGTGGGCGAAGGCCTTGTTGGCCTCGGCCATCTTGTGGGTGTCTTCCTTCTTCTTCACGGCCCCGCCGCGCGAGTTGGCCGCGTCCATGAACTCGCTAGCCAGCTTCGCCGTCATGGTCCGTTCGGCGCGCTTGCGGGCAAAGCCGATCAGCCAGCGGATGGCGAGGGAGGTGCGCCGCCCGGGAAGCACCTCGACCGGGACCTGGTAGTTGGAACCGCCCACCCGCCGGCTCTTCACCTCGAGTGAAGGCTTGACGTTGTCCACGGCCTTCTTGAAGACCTTGAGCGGGTCCTCTTGGGTCTTGGCCTGCACCGTGCTCAGGGCGCCGTACACGATGGCCTGGGAGGTGGAGCGCTTCCCACCGAACATCATCGAGTTGATGAACTTGGTGACCAGCGCGCTGTTGTAGAGAGGATCCGGCAGGACCTCCCTCTTGGGTACGTTTCCGCGACGTGGCATCCTCTTTCCCTCGACTCCCCGGAAAAAACAAACAGACGTCGTGAGTTTGGCCGGGACCCTGTGGCCCTGGCCCTCACGCCGTCTGGGCTCTACGACCGCCCCGCCTCGAAGATCCTGGCCCCCCGGACCTGAACGACTGCTTCGGAAGACCCGATTTCCCCGACAGTGTCTCGCCGACCCCCGGCCGGCAGCTAGCGAATGATCCTACTCCTCAAGGGACCCACCCGCGGGTCCCCAAGACCAAGTTGCCTACGCCTTGGGCCGTTTGGCTCCGTACTTGCTGCGGCTTCGCTTCCGCCCCTGGACACCCACCGCGTCCAAGGTCCCCCGGATGATGTGGTAGCGCACTCCGGGCAGATCCTTCACGCGGCCCCCGCGGATCAGCACGATCGAGTGCTCCTGCAGGTTGTGCCCCACACCGGGGATATAGGCCGTCACTTCGATCCCGTTGGTGAGCCGCACCCGGGCCACCTTGCGCAGGGCCGAGTTCGGCTTCTTGGGAGTCGAGGTGAAGACGCGCACGCACACGCCCCGCTTCTGGGGCGATCCCTGAAGAGCCGGGCTGTCGGTCTTCGTCTTGATGTTGGCGCGACCAACCCGGACCAGCTGACTGACCGTGGGCAAGAGACCTCCGAAACGAAGCGGCCGTCCCAACGCGGGGAAGCCGTCAACAAGGCAACCTGACGAGTTTACACGAGTTCCGCCTGCTGTCAAGCGCTGAAGCCAGGTCCGTTCCAGGTCCGGGTGTCCCCAGGGCGGCGCCTAGGGTTGTCGCTCGTACACGCCGAGGCCGCGAGAACCCTTCGGGCTCGTTTGAGGAGACGGTGCCGTTCCGGGGGACCCGCACGAGATGCACGCCA
>Ga0209342_10002282_pt1 | contig 20769 bp, 40 predicted proteins | sample RifCSP16_2_FD_184023 | JGI IMG/M metagenome (GOLD analysis project Ga0209342, IMG submission 184023) | Soil microbial communities from Rifle, Colorado - Rifle CSP2_sed 16_2 (SPAdes) (version 2) | ecosystem: Environmental > Terrestrial > Deep subsurface > Rock core/Sediment | place: Rifle... | reverse complement strand
CTTTCATCAGGGGCTAAGGTCTCTATTGCCTGAGGATGAACTGTAGGCAGAGGTTGAACCTGAACGGAGCAGGCCGCGAGCAGCAGGAAGATGGGGAGGAGGCGGATCATTGGCTATCCGTGTCCCGCACGATGTCCGTCACTAAGAAGCCAACCATCTGCGATTGCCTTGATCTCAGAGGCGTTGCTGGCGTCTTCATAGGAAATCCCGCTGTACTCCTCCAGATCAATAATGTTCCCACAAGGACACCGGAAGGTATTGATCTCACAAGTGGGGGCATAGTACACATCCAAGTGCTTGGCTCCGCACTCTGGACAGAGGACCGTGAGGAAGTATCGGTCACCCATTGTTCACCTTTGCGAAGCGGCCCCCAGCATTGCGTATTTGGCGGACATAGAAGACATGGTAAGCGGGGTCTAGATCTAGTTTCATTCGGATGTCCTTACGCTTTGGTTCATAGTCGGGGTCGTTGGCATAGCGCCACAGTGTCATGGCGGGAATGTCCATATCGTGTCCCAATCTGTGCCAAGAACCCATGTCCTCGTACATTCTCAAGAGATCGGCCTTCGAGATCACTCACCAACCTCGCTCTTGCGAATGAATGTTCGGAGTTGCCATGCCCTGACGCGACAGGATGTACTACAGTAGCGTTGGTCACTCCTCTTCTTCTGATACTCCAGGCCACACTTTAGGCACTTCGCTGTAGCCTTTCGCCTCGCGCGTCTTGGAGACATATTGCCTAGCTTCTTCTGGTGTTTCGAACACCATGCTTGCCTTGATCCGATTGCAAATATGACAAGCGGCGACGAAGTTCTGTCGGGCAAGCGTAAAAGAGAACGGTACGAAGTGATCCCATTCTAGCCTGAGCAGGATGATATTGCCATTGCGAAATACCGCCGACCCAAAGTACCTACCGCAGTAGAAACATGATTGCTTCTGCTTCCAGAGAATGCGGTTACGCTCGTCCTTTGTTGGAATGTGGCGAACGCCTGATCCGCCTGACATTCTCTGAGCACGACGCTTGGCCGTAGTCTCAGCAATCTCATCACAACAGGCTGTTTTACCCTGCTTGATAAGACACCACTCCCCGCATTTCGGACAGATTTGACGCTCAAGCATGATGCTTCCGTACAACGAGCGGGTCTTTGCCACACGCCAATTCTACTCGTAACTTTACGGATGTCAAGGTTGGCATCCAAGGTGGTTATCGGAGATTGTCTTTCCCCTATACCAAACCCGTTACGCCCCATCTGGCCTCTCTTGGGAGAATGTCAAAAGCAATACGCCCAAGGGTATGCCTCGATCCTGGGTTACTCCTGGAATGGGTGAGTGCGCCTGCGAACAAAGAACTTCTCTAGGTTCACTCCCGTACTTGGAGAAGTAGACTCTCTTGGCCTCCTCCACGGCTTCCTGGGTGAGGCCTTTTCGGAGCTGCCAAAGTAAACCTTCGCGGAGGGTCATGGCATTCCATCCTTGTATCGTTCGCCACACATCAGACAGCGAAAGTCCCTTATCCCGCCACCATGCCACAGATGATATCCGCGAATGGCGCACCATAGAATGCCCCATGTGGCCCTTCGGAATTTTCTCCAGGTCGAGATTTTCAAGATGTTGAACTGCCATAAGAGACCTTCGCGGAGAGTCATTTCTTCCTCGCTCTGTATTTCAAGTTTCTTAAGACTGTGGCTATTGCGGCATCCCGTCGCATCACCCATTCATGCCGCTGGATCTCCGTAAATGAACCGAGATCATTGGGCGATTCGTGTTGATAGAGCCAGACAAACTCTCGCAACATCTTCCGAAACCATCTGATCTGTGACTTCATTGCGGCGTTCTGAGCTAGATACTTTGCTGCGGCCATGTGTGCTTCTGATCGGTTCACTTCTTCACCTCCTGCGCCCTCAACCTCAGGGCTTCGTAAGCCTCTTCCGACCAAGTGCCACGGTGTCTGCCCCACTTTCGAAAAGGAATTCCATAATCCCGCAGAACCCTCTTAACTAGCTCGCGAGAATGCCCGTAAAGTTTGCCAATGCGGGCCATGCCAAGCCCGTCAAGATATAGATCTACAATATCTAGTTCAATAAATGGATCGAGAATGATTTCTTTCGGATTTATCCATGTTTCGGGTTCTACCGAGAAGTCCCATTCCAACCATCCTGCTGGCTTTCCCCACATTGGACTGTCGTCGCTATGTAAGAGATGGTGACTGGCCTCGTCCATGATGACGAGATTCTCAATTCGATTGTCGATCTTGTTGCCGTTTTTATGATGAATGTGCTCCCAGCCATCGAGCCTGCGTCCAAGGTGTTGCTCCATAATCAACCGATGTTCACGCACGCGGATCACTGGCTCGTTCTTGGGAATTCTCGGATCTCTCATCAGGACGTATCCATTACCGTCAATGGTCCTACCGTTGTTGTAGTTTTGCCTTTCTTCGGGATGTTCCCGATAGTAAGAGAAGGCACATTGGCGAGAACAGAATGTCCCTGCACCTTTGTAGTGATTGAGTTGACTCCGGTTTACCAAATCCCAGCAGCCGCAATAGTGACATCGGAATCTGATCTGGAGCGGTGCGTCAGACTTCTTCAACTTCAATCGCATGAATGGCCTCCATCAACCTGCTTTTCAGAATGTAGATTTGAGTGCGGACACCTTTTACGTCCTCAACTACCTGCTGCTGGCGCTCTTTGTCGAAGTACCTGAAGTCCGCAAAGTAGTTCGTGATATGGACACCATTCACGTCAAGGCGGTACTTGGGCTGCGTCTCCAGATCGCTGATGACGCCCGCCTGTTGGAGCGCCTTGAGTTCGGTATAGCGCCGGGCTTCCTTGGTACTCTGGAACAGGATGCCGTCAACCCGCTTCGGGATATTCTTGAATTTGCTACCTCCCACAGCTATTCCTCCCCTTCCTCGCCACATACCTACACAGCTCCTCTTTCCCATGAAAGGAACTACAGAGTTCCCGCATGTCCTCAGAAGATCCAGCGTCGATATACGACTGGTTCACCCGAATCCACTCCACTTGATGGGGGAGGAGATCGGAGGGATATTCCGCGGGCTTGGGGTGGAAGTAGGAGGCGTGCCAGTTAGTCATGGGCCAACATCTGATCCAGCCCACAGATACATGCTGGCTCTAGTTCTCCAAGATCGTAGGGGCCAGTGAACTGTGGACAATCTGGATGATGGATTTCCTCAGACTCGCAGACCATCTTGAGTTGTGCTTCTACTATGTCCACCCGCCGCTTCAGTTCGGCGTTCTCAGTCTGCATCTTGATCGCCAATTCAGCAAAGCCCATGATAGTATCGTAGCCGCTAGGTAAGCCGGCGTTCGCCATCCGCAAGCCATGTGCAGAGGCGAACTCGTTGAGATATTCACTAAGCAGCTTGCTCATATCGCCATCTCCAGTTGTTCTACGCGGACTTCTCTAAGTGCTAGTTCAGCCAACTTCACCTGCTGTCGTGCTCTCCTGAACAGCGTGTAAGCTGTGTTCCTGGTTACTCTACAGTGTTCCTTGACTTCTTCGATGGACTCCCCGAACCAATAGCCCTGCCATGCTGAGTCTGAGATGATCCAAGCACCACGAGGATCGTTAGCCCTAAGCCACTCAATCGCCGCTCGTAGCTCTCGGTCGGAGACTTCCCGATCCATCCAATACCCAACACGGAGGCGGAGTTCATCCCTAGAGAGGGAGTGGAACTTCCCGACGCCGAGTTCACTCAGAATGGCTCTGTGTATGGGTTCCATATCTCCACTCCGCATTGAACCACGCTACAGGCATTTCGAGATTCAATCCCCTACTTCTCTTCTGAAACCGCTTGAACACTCTCTGACAGCTCCGACACTTCCTTGTTGCAGGTCTGCCCAACTCATCCCACTCCCGCCATTGATAGCAGAGGGAGACGAACTTCCTCTGTCTGGGCCAGCGGAGATCCCAGCCATGAGCTACCTTCCCGTTAGCGGTCTTCAGCCAGACTAGCACCTTCCTGCTCCTTGATGAATTCCAGTACGTCTAGCGGCAGATGTGGAGCGCCCGCGGCGGGCCCGACCTGTCCCCCATTCTGCAGAATTGCAATGACCTTGCATTTGCGGTGCAAGTCATGATCCAGTTCCTTCACCGCCCTTCTCAGTAGAGCGAGTTCGGATTCGAGCTGATCGCATAGTTCGCAATTGCCATGATCGTGCAGACTCAGCTTCTCATTCATCTGCTTGTTCCTCTCAAGTGCTCGGGAGAGGGAGACTTCCCGACACAGCCGTATGAACCAGCCTAGACTTGTTGTGTGGATTTCTTGATGAATGCTAGACTTATCCCACTCCTCCCCAAGGTCCGCAATGGCAGTTCGCAGCGCCTCCACGTCGGCCTGGGCTTGGGCGAGCTCAGATTCAAGGTCGCCAATGACAGACAACAAATCGTGGTCTTGCCATTCACCGCCAACAAATGTAGTTCCCACGATCTCGCTGTATTTACGCGTCAACTTCTCACTCATGTCGTCTCCCCTTCTAAGATGCTGGCGTAGGCCAACAGATCCTTGTTTGGGTTAATGGCGATAGTCTTCAACTCATCGTCATCTATCACATCGCCTACAAAATGGGCCAGTTTCAAGACGCCCTCGATAATCTCCTTCGCCTTCTCAACAGGCAGCATCTCCACGGCATTCAAGCGGCGCTCGGCTTCCTCCCAAGTCAGTTGTGCCGCGCAGTCCCCCAATCGGCATAGGAACGGGATGTCCTGGTTGAAGTGTCGCCAGACGTGGGTGTGCATCGTTCCTCCTGATGGGCTACTCACTGGCATCAGTTCCATCCTTTCTTCTCGCGATCCTCGATCAGACATTTCTTGGAACAGATGCGACGATCTCGGTATTCGTCGAAGAACGGTGTCAACTTCCCGCAATTAGCGCACGGCTTGACGCGCCCCATCCTCCGAATGACGCCCGAGGTTTGGCCTTCTTTCACATCAATCCAATCAGCACGTTCAACAAAGGTCATCGTCCTTCTCCTTTGTAGGCGCAGGGGCTAGCTATATATCCAGCAGCTCCGGGTACTCGTATTCACAGATATGGTAGATTTCGCTTAGGGCTTGCTTGATGCTGTCCAATTCCTTCTCAACGGCCAGCATCAGATCCCAAACAGTAGGCAGGACATTCGCTATCAATAGTTCGGCCTGTTCCTCATTGCCTAGATCGGGCGGATTCTCTGATGCAATGTAAGGGGCAAGCAAGTTCCAGACTGTATTGACATTAGGGTTTCGTGTGTGCATCATCCTTCTCCTGTCTAGGGTTGTCTTTAGGCGCGGTATCTCCACCTACTCCTCTGAGATTACTTTGAGTGCGTATGCTTTGGGTGATCGGATGGTCTTGTCCATCTTTCCCTTGAACAAAAGAGTATTAAGTTCTCTCGCTCTCTCTTCTCCCACTCTCTCAACGTACTGTCGTGCAGCGTCTAGCGGAACTCCGAAGTGGAACAGGTCTGTAACGCTTGTGGATGTTGATCTCATCTCTTCTGTATCTGATTCTTGATCTGATTCTGTGTAACGATTCGTTACAGGTTCGTTTCTACGGGATATACGGTGTCTGCGGACCCTCTCAGCGCCAGATATGGGGCCTTGCCTATCTGCCCACTTGCTTATGCACCATGCCCCAGATCCGTTCTGTGAAATGATGCCGTTACGCTCTAAGTAACGAAGCGTTACATCAACGTCACTGGGATCGTAACGCAAGCGCCACGCAATATCCTCTGGCGAAGGTAGCTCGCCGTCTTGGTCGTGGTCTCCAGCTAGGAGGAAGAGCTTGATTGTCTTGGCAAACATCTCATCCGGCATACGCATCATCTTCGGATCGTCAATGATTTCGTGGTAGAGCTTGATCCAGTATTTGCTAGGCACGAAAAACCGCCTCTTGGTCGGCCCGCAGTTCGCCGTATTCCCGGCCAGGGTTTAGGGAAAACTGCGAACCGCCCAGGAGGCGGTTCATCCCTGGCCTTTGGCCCACGGCGGGGCCTTATATTGTGCACTCATTATCATCTTATCCTGCCAGCCTGTCAAGTGGCCTCATCCTGCTTGTGTGTCAAGCCCAGTCTTTTGTCTTTAGTTTCGCAAGGACACGATGGCCGTTCCTACCGCAAAGTCCAACGGGGGTGCGTAATACCAATCCCTCTGCTGGGAATGCTCCCCACTTCGATGGAAATCCGCCCCTCACAATATCAACGGCTTGGGAGATAGGTCCCCTTCCGATGACGGGCACCGTAGCAATCCCCAGTTGACGGGCTACATCCTCCACATCCTCATGCAAAAGCCACCAGTCTCCGACCAGCACATCAAACAGAACAAAGTCAACGCCATTGGCCTTGTAGTTCTCTCCGCCTTTCTGGACTTTTGCGCCGTACCCCTCGCCATATAGAACGATGCCAGCTGGATAGGCGGCGAAGATAGTTGAGGGAAACAACTCTTGCAATCGTGCTATCAGGCTGGCTTGTATCTGTGCAGCCGCCGTTCTCCCTCCCAACTCAACGATAGCCCCATTCCAACCAACACGGATATTCGTCCCGTCCACTTTTTCGGTCCACTCCCATTCGCATTCAGCAAGATAGGCGATCTCAGGCGTAGACCATTGCTCATCTATGAAACGGTGAGTCTTGTCGTCCCGTTTGTAGATAGACTGTATCTTCTCGTACTCCCTCATTGCAATTCTCCCTTCAAGAAGCGATGCAACTCATTGGGATCCCATGCTACTGCATTCCGTTGTTTGACTGCCACCCATCTCTCAGTCCACAAGCTCTGCTTATTGGCTGGATTGCATGTGAGAATGACAAGCCACAGGTGGCGTATGGTGGTGAAGCGGATGATGTGCCAGAGGGTCATTCTTTGAGACCTCGATCACGAATAAGTGCATCGTTGTCATTGACGATGCGGGTTTCCAATTCGTCATCGCCGAATTGAACCTCTACCCAAGCAAAGCATGATGAACGATCTTCATATCGCTGTGTGTTGAGCCACTCAGTAAATACAGCCCGTTGCAGATCGTGGGTATCCGATGTCTCCCAGCCTTCCTTGCTGCCATCGGGGGCCACGAAGAATGAAGCATAGCCATTCGTGAATGGTCCCATGATGGGCGAGACAAGTTTGGTCAGTGTTTCCTTGGCCTGTTTGTGTGCCAACTCAATAGCCTCGGCATCCCAACTACTAACGATGATAGTGTGGTGTCGCATGTATCCCATGATGTCCTCCTATGATTCCTGGGCCCCGGTTGAGAGGGGAACAACCTTGGAGGTTGCACCGGGGCCAGAGGCCGGTCCAGCGTTAGACGACATGGACGAGTCTAGATGCTATTTCGTCAAGGGGCCAAGAAGGGCAGCTTCGTATGCGTAATTCACGCCCCGCTCGCCCTTCAACTCTTGCTTCATCTTGGCGACTGCCTTGACCTCAGCATCGCCTAGAGTCTTGGCGAGAACAATGTACTCCCGTCGTTCTCCGAGTATCTGTGTATTGCTGCATTTCACTCTGTAAATGTCCATCTCACTGCTCCTTTCCCTTGCGTTGCTGTTCCACGATCTTTTGGATCGTGGACCTCGCCAATTGGAATTCCAAAGCCAGCGTCCCGAATGACTTGCCTCCCTCAGACCATCCTTTCCAGATGGCTTCATTCCGCATCTGTAGAATCCTCCGTCCTTCGGGGGACATTCCGAGGCGGCGCTTCCTGCCATTGGTGGTCATGGCTGAACCTTGAGCTCTTTCCATCGTTTCATGAGTCCCAATGGGTTCTGTGGAACGGTGACACGCTCCATGTCTACTGGGATTCCAGACATCAAGGCCGATAGTGCTTTGAGGGACGCCATTTCCTCTTTGATCGTCTCTTGTGTCTGTTCATCCACAATCATGAGCAGTGCGCCAACCGCGCAACGGAACTGCAAGTCCTCGTCCAAGATCATCCAGTGATGTTGCATCAGTTTCATTGCGGCATCCATCTGAGCCTGAAGCGTCGTCTCTTTCTCAGCCGCCGCTTTTGCTTCGGTCAGTCCGATGGCGAAGAGTGCGTCACTCATAGTTTCATCCCCAGGATATGCTTGGCGGCGTCTTCCCACTCTTTCGGGGCACCGGCTAGGTACTTCTCATTGGTGAGTTCGGCCTTGTCGTTTGTGCTGAGATTTTCGGGTAGGCTCTGCCATCCGCAGAGATAGACGGCGATGTCGTACAGCTCCAGCTTCCCCTCAGCCACGTTCATGAACACGGAGTGGTTCAGGATGCCCACGGCGTGTTCAACTGAGTCGATCAGGCCATCTTGCATTAGGGTTTTGAGAATCTTCTGGGCATCAGGCCATTGGTTCTTCTGCCTAGTACCAGTCAGCGATGTCGGCTCTGCTTTCGGCGTACCAGTTTCCATCGGCTTCGTGGTTCTGCCAAGCTGGGCCGCTTCCGCTGACGACTGAGACGTACTGGCTTTTGGGCTGGTCTCTTTCACCACTCCTTCGATGACCTGATCCATCTCCTCGGCTGGAGTAGGTGAGTAACCAGCTAGGACCATGATCCAAGAGAAGCCCAGCCTGTAGGCTTTCCCTGTAGCTCTGGTGATAGCCATTGACCTGACCGCGTAGTCATCGGCCTTGGACCATCTTGGTTCGGCCCAAGAGCAGATAGCGGAAGCGCCTCCGACTACAAGACCATCCGAGGTACGGATCAATTCAACGTAGGATTCGAATCCCTGTTCGGTCCTCGTGGTCTGCCGCTCTCTTGGGATGACGCCCAGGACGGCCCCCAGGGTAGTCCAGCCCTCCACTCGGACGTGATCCTTGTCCCGAATGCGAGTTGAGAGCTGCCGATCCTTGATAATCTTGGCTAGTTGCGTGGCGATCTGAGAGGCCCGTTCGATCACTTCTTCGGGCCGCATCTGGATCGTCCCTAACTGAACCTGATTGGGGACAGCTACGATGTCGGTAGATTCCTCGTTCATGTCATTCGCCTTTCAGATGCGGGGATAGATGCGACAATGCTCGTTCAAGGGCCATAAACCATTCGGGCTGGTCATAGTCGGCCTCGAAGTAGTCAAAGGCTTCCTGGGCTGGAATGACTAGGGCCAGCAGCGCATCGGCGTCGGCCAACAATTCTCGGAGGTGTTTGGCCGCACGAACGGGATCATCACGAACGACAACAGGAGCCCGCAAATCATCAAAAAGCAGCCTTGTCATCTTCCACGGGTCACTCATCTGCTTCCTTTCCTTCCATGATGCGCTGACAGGATGCGTGCACGAGTTTGGTAGTCATGAGTTTCTTCCCGCCTCCCTGTTGCTTCTCGTAGTCGTAGGGATCAGGAAGTTCGATGTTGGTAGGTGGGATCCAAACGACTTCATCTCCTTTGCGGATACGCATACGGCAGATACCGCACCTACCGGGGAACTTGGCGGTGAAGCTACTCACGTGCTGACTCCGTGATGTAGTTATCCCCTTGCTGTTCGAGGTCCATGAAAGGCGAGTATCCACGAAGGATTGCTAGTTCCAGCTTCATGTGTGCCACTTCATCTGGGAAGCGCTGGACAAACAGGGCATAGATTCTGTCTACTTCCTCTTTATCCATTTCACCCATGAGGCAAAGGGCGGTCAGCTTATCGAGAATCCACTGGTGCGGAACGTCGGGGGTCATTGCGCCTCCAATATCCCAAAGATGATGAACAGGGCCCAGAGAACCACGATGACGAGGGTTGATCTAGAAGGGGACATCCATGTGCTCTCTTTCTCGGACCCAATAGAGTGAGTTGAGTTGATCCACAAGCTCTGCATTGGCCTTCTGGAGACAACGGACCTGGATCTGCAAGGAGGTAGCTTGGTCCGCGCACTGCTCCAAGAAGGTATAGAGAGCTGGAGGGCGGATGAGTTTGAGATTCCTGAGACGTTCATCAAGGGGTTTCATGATTGACTCCAATAGCCGTATACACAGCGTGTACCATTGCGGCTGGGATCTGATATATCGTGCATCGTGCCGTCAATGACTGCGACGTAGTGTTTACTCACCTGTGTGATGAGACGGCCTCTTGGTAATTCATTAGCGCGGAGATGAGTCTGACAGCCTTGACCTACCTGCATTGTGGGATGCCAATTCCACCCGTGGTCAGCGAGGTATTTGCGCAGCGTTCGAGCGTGGTAGCCAGTTCTAGCATGTGATCGACGACCCCGCCCGCGCGGCCGTTCGAGTTGAGCATATGAGGACAGTTCTCGGTAGATCTCTTGGTAGGGACGTTGCAAGGCAATAGCCACAGCTCGGCAGGCACAATCGCCCGTATAGCCGATATATCCAGCTTCTTGGCGTCCTCCGTCATCATAGGCGAAATCTAGGGGTTTCATGTCAGTCTCCTTGGTAGGGCGAAGCTTGGTTCAAGCTGCAATTAGGACGTGCCATCACTCAGTTCAATTGGTCCTGCTGTATGCTGAGACATTGGGTTCTCCTCGGTCTAGCCTTCCTGCCTCCAAAGAGTTTGGAAGCAGGCGGGAGGGCCGAGCTACTTCCTGTTCAACTTGGCGATCACGATTAGGGCATCACCCCTTGCGGCGTCTACGGTGTAGTAGGGGCGTGTCATTCCAAGGGACTTGTCGTTGCGCAGGATCTCAGCCATGTACCAATGAGGCTCTGGAGAGTGTACGACAATGGTGTAGCCTTGGTACTCAATTCGTGGGTTCATGGTGTTCTCCTCTCAGTGTCTACTGTACACTATCGTACACCCAAACCCTTGACAAGTCAAGTAATTGGTCTATAATCCCTCTAGGATGGAAGCCGAACTGAAGCTCACCACGTTCCAAACCGACCCCGAAGACCGCCGAATGCTTCTTGAGCTAGCCAAGGACCAGGACCGTTCTATGTCTGCGGTACTACGGCAGCTCATCAAGGAAGCCTATCTCAAACTGAGCAAGCGTGAAGCAAAAAGTTAGCGCGTTTATTCTATGGTTAGCATGGGCTATCTTCTTTGCCGGGACGATCTATGTGGCGTATCGTTCTTTGAGTAGTGGGCCATGAAGGAATGGTTGCTTCGATTTCTAGCTTGGATTCTTCCGGGGCCGAGATGTGAGTAAACGAACCCGCAGATCACATCGGAAGTTAGAGAACAAGCCTCAGCATTGGTATGCCGTTCTCAATGAACGGTCTATTTCCGCTGAGGCTACTGATGCGCGGGAGGATGTGGCAGCATTCTGCGCACTGCATGGCGTCAGGCGAATCAGACACCCATACGCGCGGGTTGATGTTTCCAGAAACCGAATAGCCAAGAAGTTCATGGACATCACTACTGATCCTGAATCTGCCCTCATCATGTTAGATACAGACCACTTACAGCCTCATGATGTTGTCTTACGGTTGATTGAAGATGATATGCCAGTGGTGGGTGCTTTGGCATTCAGGAGGGGAGAACCCTACGATCCCCAGGCGTATGTCTTAGATGGGGAGGATCTCAAACAACCCGTCGAATGGAAGCCCGGTCTCTTGGAAGTGGACATCATTGGGTCCGCAGCAATCTGCATTCGGCGTAAGGTGTTCATGGAACTGGAGGAGAAGGGCTTTCACTATCCCTGGTTCCGAATGAAGTACGAGGATTCTTCGGATACCTTCTTGGGAGAGGATTGGTACTTCTCTGAAATCTGTAGAGCTGCGGGGATCAAACTCTATTGTGATATGAGGATCGTTCCCCCTCATCAGGACATTCTCTGGATTGACGAGAAGCCCTGGCTGATGAGACAGAATCTATTGATCCCAGACGAGAAAGCACGTATGAATCCGGAGCCGTGGTTCCAAGAGGACAATTCAAAGTGGGCCGAACTGAAGGATTCCCATAAGGGAGAGACTTGCATCGTCATTGGCAACGGACCTTCTCTCAAGGAGATCCCGGTTGAGTTCCTTCAAAAGCATTCCTCATTCGGGACTAACCGCATCTATGCCATCAGGCACTTGGAAGGCTTTTATCCAACCTATTACTGTTCGGTGAATCCCCTTGTCCTAAATCAATTCGGGGCTGGGATGATCCAGAAGTACAAGGGGAGGGTGCGGAGGTTCTTCCTGGCGGCGAATTACTTAAGAGGGAATCCGATCAAGGAACAACCCGCGGTAGTCCCCATCCAGTCCTTAGCGGATAGGAAGTTCTTCCCCGATCCCACATTAGGACTTTACGAGGGGCACACGGTTACGTTCGTCTGTCTTCAAATTGCTTACTGGATGGGCTTCTCTATGATTCTCTTGGTAGGGGTTGACCATCGGTATTCGTTTGAGGGAAATCCAAATCAGGAGCTTGTTGCGCAAGGGCCTGACAAGAATCATGCGGATGAGTCCTACTTCTCCGATGGGACGAAGTGGCACGCGCCGGATCTGGAGAAAAGCGCAGAGGCGTATCAGATGGCGAGAGGGGCATTCGAGGCAGACGGACGGCGAATAATCAATCTGACGCCGAATTCTGCACTTGATGTATTCGAGAGGGACTCATGGACGAACTGGGGCAAGTGAAAGCGGAGGCGTTTGTAGAATTCTCTGACCGACTCAAACCAGCAATGGATGAGATGACACGGATTCATGATCACATCTTGACTCACACGCGGCGGGTCAATATCGTTCTTCCTTTGTGCCGACAGATCATGGCACCTATTCATCCAGAATGGCGTTCATTTGTGCTTGAACTGTTGGACATCATTGGATCTCTTGCGAAAGACCTTGATGGCATCGGAAATGCCAGCGTCATGTTTGGTGAAGCAATAGTGGAGTTGGCGAATGAAGCGATGGAAAACGCCAACGAATGAACACCGTCGTAATCCTCGTCGGCATCAACCAATGGGAGGAGTTCACCCGTCCTGCCATAAGATCCATCCTCTCCTTTGATCCGGGGATAGATCTTTTCGTAATAGACAACGCCTCCGATCCTCCGTATCCCCAAGAGAAGGGAGCACACATCATCCAATCTCTGGAAAGAGTCTGTTACTCCAAGGCGATCAACTTCGGGATTGCTTCAGCGGATAGTCAACTGGAATCTGATTGGTACATCATCCTGAACAATGACATCACAGCTACAGGTTCAATCCGTGAATCCTTAGCCTGGATGACTCCTGATACTTTGTGGGGGAACCAGCTCATCATCCATAAAGATATGAGGTGGTTAGGACTGTGGCTATTCGCCATCCCCCGTGAGGTCCGTAATGAGGTCGGGCTGTTCGATGAGAACTTTGAGATCTGCGGCTTTGATGATGCGGACTACTGTTTCAGGGCCGCAAAGCTAGGCTTCAGGATTGAGAAGTCATCCATTCCGGTAAAGCACCATTGGGGGAAGACGAGATGGGAGATCCCAGGCTACGAGGGAATCCGGCTGAAGAACAAAGCCTATCTGGAAGCGAAGCACAATCTCAAGATCGGGGAGCAGGAAGATTGGACAGTCTTCGATTGAACAACTATAGTGATCCTACCTGGAAACCCTATGACATAGTTCTCAAAGGTGGATATTCCTCACATGAAGACTGGGTTGAACAAGTGGACAGAAAATGCCGTTGTGCCTTGCATAACTTTCTTGGAACTTACAATGGGACGTATGGCGGATGGGCCGATCCAAGGCGCGGTTATCTGGAATCGGAGGAAGATTTCCTGGGGCGTGTTCCAGATGGCTTTTTGAAATGGCCCGAGGATTGTTTAGGAAGTCACGTTCATTATGATTTTTCCCGGCCATGATTGGTATTGTCCCAGCCGCGGGTAAGTCAGAACGCTTCGGGGGGACCCTCAAAGAATTGTTACCCTACGAGGGAGAATCCTTCCTCCGAAGGACCGTCCGTATTCTGATGGCAAGATGTGACTACGTTGTGGTGATAACGAATCCCCAGAAGATCGCGGCGCATTCCTGGGAGCTAGCGCCATTCGGGAACGTCTATCTAGTCGTCCAGCAAGGGACCAATCTTCTAGCGGCGATCAAGTCAGTCACATTGAAAGCGGACTACTACCTCTTTGCGATGCCAGATACTCTATTTTCAGATTTCCCCAAGGAGATAGACGAGAGCAAGTTCATGATAGGGCTGTTCGATACGACTGAGGGGCATAAGTTTGGTGTCTGGAACGGGATGATCGACGACAAGAATCCCGAGAATGAAGGACTTCCCAAGAAAGCCTGGGGGCTATTGGGATGGCCCTACTCAGCGATGCAGATACTTCGAGAGACCTATCTTACGGAGCATACTGAGGCGTTCAATCTAGCCTTAGAACTGACCCCGCATGAGACCTTCCAGATGGACTACTACTACGACATAGCGGACTTCGAGAGTTATCGTGAGCTGGTATCCAAACACTTCAAAGCGTCATTTTGAATTGAGGACGGGGCATTGGAGGATGGAGATGTTTGAACCTTACATCATTCAGCATGGATTTAGGAATCTAGATTTCTTCATCGCGACACCACTCGCGCGAGATTGGTACGAGCCTCCTAAATCCTACATTCTTTTGGAATACCAATGGGTGGCGGAGAATATCCCCCTCAAGGGGAGAGTAGTCATAGATGGGGGATGTCATCATGGGCATTACTCTTTAGTCTTGGCTCAGAAGTCACCCAAGCAGCTCATCATGGTGGATCCTCATATCGCTAATCTGGATATAGCAGAAGTCAACATGTTCCTGAACTGCCTCCATCGTGGGATGAGTCTTAGGTGTGCAGCATTCTGGAATCAGACCGGGAAGATCAACTATGACGGACAATCCAATGGGGCCATTTCATTCGGAGAGGGGATAGAGGTTGATTCCATTCGATTGGCAGACCTGAATCCTAAAGTGGTGAAGCTGGACATCGAAGGGGCGGAGTACACCGTGGTTCCCGATGGGTTAGCGACCTGCAATGTGGACTCATGGATTATCGAGGCGCATTCAGGGAACCAGACTAATCCAAATGCGCAGGATAACCTAGCGAGGTTGTTGAAGGATGACGGCTACAAACTGGATTGGGTGAACCGAGAGAAGATGGTGGTAGAGCGATACAAGCTGGGGACGATCTGGCCGGATCACAGCACGCTGTTTGGGAGGCGATGATGCTTGACTATGTTAATGTCTGTTCCTCTGACTTCAAGGGAGGATGGTTTATCCCTAGAGAATTCGCATTCCGGCTTTTAGCGGAGGGATTGATACCAGAAGGATGGTATATCTGGTTATGAAAGTCTCTTCCATCGTCTCAGCCTACTATGCCGAACCCTATATCGAGGGGCGTATCCTAAATCTCCAGCAACAGACGCTCCGCCCCCAGATCGTTGTAGTGGCACAAGAGAAATCCAAAGAACTGAGGATAGCCGAAGGGATGTTGAATGGCGAGGATGTATTGATCGACACCCCAGACATCCCCATTATATACGGGGCTTGGAACCTTGGCGTTGAAGCAGCAAGAGGAGAATACATCACGAATGCGAACAGTGATGATCGACTAGCCGGTTATGCGATTGAGTTCTTAGCCTCCGCATTGGACCGGAATCCCAACCATGCAGTAGCCTATGCCGACGTGGATATCGTAGAGGACCTCACAGGAGGCTTTGATCTTGCTTGGAGGACGGGATACTTCAAATGGGCCGAGGGAGGATTCGATGAACTCATGAAGCACTGCTTTCTAGGACCTCAGCCGATGTGGAGGAAGTCACTGCATGATAAGTACGGCCCCTTTGATGCCTCATTTCAGAGTGCAGGAGACTACGAATTCTGGCTCAGACTAGCAGCACACAATGAGACCTTCCACCATCTGAGAATACCACTAGGGATCTACCTCAAGAGACCCGATCAAGCCGAGGCGAGATTCAATGCAGATGGGACAGCGGGGAGGGAGATTGAGATGGCGAGGGGAAGGTATCAATGACGACGGTAGACCTACGATTGGGTGACTGTCTAGAGGTGATGAAGACGTTGCCTGCTGGATGCGCAGATGCAGTAGTGACCGACCCGCCTTATAGTATCAATACGAAGTCTGACGGCCAAGGCAAACTCAACCCCTGGGGCGACCGGATCAACTCGTCTTTCTGGTATGCCGAATGGATTAGGCGCTGCCGTAGTCTTATGCTTGGGAAAGGATGCCTATGGTCGTTCCTGAATTGGCGATCATTTGTGACCTTCCAGAAAGCAGCCGACGACATTTCCTGGCCAATTGAGTCGCTTCTTGTTTGGGATAAGATCTGGATTGGTCCCGGTGGACATGCTGGGCTTCGCCCTTCCTATGAATTCGTGGCATTATGGATCGGAGACGACTTCGCCATCGCCAACAGGGGCATCCCCGATATTCGGCGCTGTATGTGGACGGCAACAAAACCGAATGGACACCCAGCCGAGAAGCCGCTTGAGCTTGTTCAATGGTTAGTTGAAATTAGCACTCGGCCCGGCGATACGGTTCTTGATATCTTCATGGGCAGCGGTACGACTGGTGTGGCTTGTGCTAAGACTGGACGAAACTTTATCGGCATAGAGATCGACCCCGGCCATTTCGCTGTCGCTCAGAAGCGGATAGCCGAAGCCCAGATGCAAATGTTACTTCCGATCTAGCAACACTTCTTGCGTTCCCCCCATATCTATGCTAGATTGATAGCGTGACCCCTACGCTTACCGCTAAACAGCGGGCCTTTGTGCTTGAGTATCCCAAAGACTTCAATGCAACGCAGGCTGCTATCAGGGCTGGCTACTCAGTCAAGTCTGCCACTCTCATTGGTCATGAGAACATAAGAAAACCCAACATCAAGGATGCGATAGAGTACGAGTTCAAGCAGCGGGCCCTCAGCCTCGATGAGATACTTGCACGACTAGAAGAGCAAGCCACAGCCTCCATTGCTAACTTCTTGGTGATCAACCCTGATGGAGACCGCATGGCCTTCGATCCTGAATTCGTGAGACAGAATGGGCATCTCATCAAAAGCATTCGGGCTAAGACCACAGTGAAGTATTCAGAGAAGGGGGATCAGTTCGAGTACACCAGCCTAGAGCTTACCCTGCACGATGCACAACGGGCACTTGAGCTTCTTGGGAAGCATCATCAAGCCTTTACAGATCGGTTGGAGCTTTCAGGCAAGATAGAGCATGAGCATAGATACCTCACAGATTCCGAAGTTGTCCGAGAGTTTGCTTCGCTCGTTGCCGAAGGAAAAGCAGGACAGACTTAGGGAACTAGCTCTTGAGATAAGGTATAGATGGACACTCAAGGCGCGGGAGAAGCAACTTCCCCCTCCGGGTGATTGGACTATCTGGTTGATCTTGACTGGCCGAGGATGGGGGAAGACTAGGACCGGCGCAGAGTGGACCCGCGATCAGGTAGAAAAGGGAGTCAAACGAATAGCACTCATTGGTAGGACTGCCTCCGATGTAAGAGATGTGATGGTTGAGGGAGAGACAGGCATTCTCTCGGTGTGTCCACCCTGGAATCGACCACACTACGAACCCACCAAGCGACGTATCACCTGGCCTAATGGAGCGGTAGCCACAACCTTCACGGGGGACAAACCCGATCAATTGAGGGGACCACAGCACGAAAAGGCATGGGCTGATGAGTTAGCAGCTTGGAGGTATCCCGAGGCGTGGGACATGCTCATGCTGGGGATGCGGGTAGGATTGAATCCTCAGGTGATTGCAACAACCACCCCTAGACCTACTAAGCACATTAGAGACTTGGTAGCAAGAGACGGGCAGGATGTTGTTGTTACCAAGGGATCGACCTTCGAGAACATCCACAACCTAGCAGGACCGTTCAAGGATCAGATCCTAAGACAGTACGAGGGGACGAGACTAGGAAGGCAGGAACTCTACGCCGAACTCCTAGAGGATACTCCAGGAGCCTTGTGGCGCAGGTTTCACATCGAAGACGGGCGAGTAAAGACAGCTCCCGAACTCTCAAGGGTGGTCATCGGGGTGGACCCCGCGGTCACTTCAAGTGATGAAGCTAACCAAACCGGAATCGTCGTATGTGGGAAGCTGGGGGATGAGGGGTATGTGGTTGATGACAGGACCCTAACAGGGACGCCTGAACAGTGGGCTACTGCAGTGGTGAATGCCTACGTGAACCACAAAGCTAACCTGATCGTGGCAGAGGACAACAACGGTGGGGAGATGGTGGAGTACACTGTCCGCACCACGGCTAAGAACATGGGAGTTGGGGTGAGCATCAAGCGTATCCGTGCGAGTAGAGGCAAGTACACCCGAGCCGAACCCATAGCCGCTCTTTATGAGCAAGGCAAGATTCATCATGTTGGGACCTATCCCGAATTAGAGGATCAACAGTGTACATGGGTGCCAGGGGATGACTCCCCGGATAGAATGGATGCGTGCGTGTGGGGCTTCACTGAGTTGATGCTACAGGGAGAGCCGAGCTTCGCATGGGCGTAATCAACCTCGGGAAGATCAATGGACAAGACTTCAAGGCCATCGTATCTATCCCAGGTTGGCAAGCCGATAAGATCTGGGAGCGGGATGAGACCTCCCTATCTGAACTGGCGAAGATATACACAGCAAGTGTGTGGGCATATGCGTGCATCACTCTTAGAGCAGATGCACTAGCAGGGCTTGAATGGGAAATCACTCCTTGGGAGGATAAGGATAGTCCTCTCAGTGACGACCATCCTCTAGTCACCCTCTTGCATGAAGTCAATCCAGAGATGAACTGGAACGATCTAGCTAGATCGCTAGAGAACGATATGGATATTTACGGGGTAGCTTACTGGGAGAAGGTCCGCGGTGGAGGGACAGGTAAACCCAAAGGCTTGATGCGCCTCAACCCCACCACGATGCAGCTCAAGGCAGATAGCACAGGCATTCAGGGATTCATCCAGAGAGTTCCCGGAGCACAGCAGTACGAGAGACTATTCCAACGGAAGGATGTAGTCTACTTCCGGGAGTATCATCCCTCCAATGACTTGGGAGGACTCTCTAAACTATCAGTCGCGATGGCGGCTGCAAGTGCTGGGATTAACACCGCCGAGTACACTGCAGCGTTCTTCAAGAACTACGCAGTTCCCCCCTTGGTATTCTCCACCGACCAGAATGTAGACGAGTCCACTTTAGACAAGATGGTGGATTGGTGGAAGCGTAGATTCTCTGGAAAGAGCCAACAGCATAAAGCAGGCTTCACCACCCACGGGATGAAGCCGAATATCATCGGATATCCCACGAAGGACCTCGCATTGGGTGAGTTGTTGAATGAAGTACGAAGGGATATCTGCGCAGTCTTTCGAGTCCCTCCGGCCCTCGCTGGCGCGTGGGAGGCAGCGAACTACGCTACTGCTAAGGAGCAGATGAGGTTTCTTCAGACAGGAACGATGAAGCCTCGATGTGAATATCTCTCTGGGGTGCTAGAAGGAGAGCTATTCCGCGAGTTCGATCCGAGCCTCAGGATGCGCTGGCGATTTGATAAGTTGGATGTGATGGCAGAGGACAAGAAATCCGAGGCGGAGAGACACGCTACCCTGGTAAGGGAGGGGATCGAAGATCCTGTATCGGCTGCCGAAGAATTGGAAGTAGAACCTGCTAAAGAGCCGAAGCAGAGAGAGTTCCCGGTCTTTGCACAGCAACCGCGGACGAATGGACGAGGAGAGTTTCAGGAAGAGATGCGCCAGTTCGAGCGGTTCGCGGTCAATCGAGTGAAGAGAGGACAACCGTTCAGGGTCTTCAATACCAGCCATGTTCCGAAAACTCTCAAAAGATCCATAGAGGGACAGCTAGAACAGGCGAAGTCCGCGATGGAAGTGAAAGAAATCTTCCATGCGACAGGTGCTTGGGGGGATTATCCCGGAGTAGAAGTACCTCATTACGGCAATGGTAAAGTAGTAGAGGATGGAGACATGGACAAAGAGACACGCGATGAGATCAAGGGATTGCGGGAGGATCTGCGCGCTGTAGTTTCCCAGCGGAACGATGATTTCTTGAAGGCCATTCTAGCTCTTGTGGCTGGCCGGCAAGAAAAGGGTGGATTGGATGGGTTGACGATCCACACCGATCAGGTGGATTACAAGCCTGAAGTGAAATTGGTGCAACCTCCGGTTGTGGTGAATGTCCCTGAGCAACCCGCTCCTATAGTGAACGTGGAGGTGAAAGCAGCTCCTCCAACAATTCAAGTGAGTGTTCCTAAACAGGCTGCTCCAGTGGTGAATGTGGATGCTCGCCCTCCGAAGCTCACGGGACATAGAGAACAGTCCAAAGTCCGTCGGGATAAGAAGGGTCAGCTCCTGGGACATGACAGTGAGGTAATCTATGACTATGACAAATGAGGAGGAGCTGGATCGAAAGTATGGGAAGGGATTGAACGCTGAAGGAAAGCCGCGAGAGAAACAGACGTTGGAAATCCAGAACAGTACAGTGGATGTAATGTCACAAATCAAGCAAAAGGAGAACGAAGATGGCAAAGATAGTGCATGACGATGTACTGGATGGTGCCTTTCTGGTTTTGGATAATGCTAACCAGATGACAGCCTGTGGGACTCAACCTACTACACGCGCTCAGGCCGTGAGTACCTATTCGCTTGCGTCAACGGCTATGACACCGGCGACGGACTACACGATTTCTAACGGTGATACCAACGGGCGCAAGGTGCGTATGGCAACCAAGACCGGGGTTTCTGTGGGGACTTCTGGGACTGCAACGCATGTAGCCCTCTGTGATGCGACGCGATTGCTCTACGTCACCACTTGTACATCGCAGGCTTTGACCTCTGGGAATACGGTTGACTTCCCGGTCTGGGACGTGGAAATCGCTGACCCTACGTAGTTCAGTGGATTGATACAACGTGGCTCATCCCGCCAAGGAGGCACGTGATCGGGCGCAATTAGCGTGGCCTGGA
>Ga0209342_10002281_pt1 | contig 20774 bp, 26 predicted proteins | sample RifCSP16_2_FD_184023 | JGI IMG/M metagenome (GOLD analysis project Ga0209342, IMG submission 184023) | Soil microbial communities from Rifle, Colorado - Rifle CSP2_sed 16_2 (SPAdes) (version 2) | ecosystem: Environmental > Terrestrial > Deep subsurface > Rock core/Sediment | place: Rifle... | reverse complement strand
AGGCAGAAAGCGAGGTGGCGGCCTCCGCCCTGTACAGGAATGTAAGCGCCGATCCGAGGGAATACCAGCTGCTCTCCTGGAGATGGAAGGTGGAGAATGTTATCGAGAAAGGCAACGAGCGGCGCAAGGACGGAGATGACTATGCCGCGCGCGTCTACGTCACCTTCGAGTACGAGCCTGAAAAGGCCAGCGCATACGACAGGCTCAGGCATACGCTTGCAAAGACGGTCTTCCAGATAGACCCGCCCGGCAACGCCCTGTGCTACGTATGGGCGAACAGGCTCGAGCGCGACTCGTCAGTGCCCAACCCGTTCACCGAGAAGGTAATGATGGTCGCTGTAGAGAGCGGCCCCGGCCTCGCCAGGAACTGGATAGCCGAGGAGAGGAACGTGCTCGAGGATTACAGGAAGCTCTTCAATGCCGAGCCTCCGAAGATAAGCGGAATAGTGATTATGACCGATACCGATAACACGAAGGGCAGGGCCGTCGCCTATTACGACGATATAGCGCTCAAGCGGCCAATACGGAGGTAGATGATGTCTGCCGTAAAGGAAGAGATCTCAAAGGCCCAGAAGTACATGACCCACGGGGTCTACGTGATAAGCACGGCCCACAACGGGCGGCTTAACGCCCTCACGGCAGCCTGGGCCGCAAGGGCCTCTTTCGTACCCCCGCTCATAACGGTCGCCGTGGGCACGGCCAGGTTCTCTCATCAGATGATAAAGGATTCAGGCATCTTCGCCGTGAGCATACTCGGCCCCGAGGACATCGAGCTCGGCAAGCAGTTCGGCCTCAAGACCGGCAGAAAGACCGATAAGTTCGAGGGAATAGAGTACGAGATAAAGACAACCGGCGCTCCCGTGCTCTTGGGCTGCATAGCATGGCTTGACTGCAAGGTCGTCTCTCATCACGCAGCAGGCGATCATACCATCTTCATCGGCGAGGTCGTCGACGCAGGCACGAGAAGGGAAGGCGCAAAGCCCCTCGCATACGAGAGGGAGAACTTCTTTAAATAGGCATTTCCCGCCAGCTTAACCCATCCAGGGCTGCATCCTCCGGAATCTTTGCTAAACTCTATCTATAGCAGTGTGTTGAAAAAACCATTGATTTTTTCAACACACCTGATAGAGAAAAGAACCGGAGGTGTTTCCAGATGGGACACATAAAGACATTGCTTATACTGCCGTTTTTCATCCTTTTGCTTGCCTCGCCAGCCCCCGCATACTATTTCGGCGGCCTCGAAGACTATGCGGCAGGCGTGCCTTCGCAGAATGACAAGCCCTCGCTCTTTGACCAGTCCCGCGGGGATATACTGTACGAGACCTTCTACGCCGGGTCCTTCAACACGCTCGACGCTGAAAACCAGGCCCTGATACTCGATTCCGAGGTCCCGGGCATTCTTGGCCCTGACAGCGTATCAGTGCCGGTTACCGTAAGCAGCGACGCGGTCGTGGATTACTGTGTCGGAGGGGACTGCAGAAGGGTCGGAACAGATGGCTGGAAGAGCCTCTCGTCATTGTCGCAGGATGAGCTCGAAGGCTCAAGGGTGGTCATAATGGGACATCCTGAGGACCAGACCAGGATAATCACAATTATAAAGGAATAACTCTCCTTTATGAGTCAGTTGGGGATAGCTTTAAGCTGAATTTAGAAATCCTGCTGCAAGTGCAGCAGGATTTCTAAAATTATTTCTACCTCTATGAAGTGCCATTTTCCATTTCTAAAAGGGATTCAACCTTCTGAATGTACTTTTCCCAAAACATAATCCCTTCTGAAATAATTTCTCTCTGATCTTTTCCCGAAAAATCACCAGCAAGTACTGGATAGGACCATTCCGATTCACATTTACAATCAGGAGCATTAAGGGGTGCTGAGAATACAATTTTTATGCCCTGTCCTGCTCCGAATAAATATTGTTTTAAAACATTATCCCTTTCGCTTTTTATAAAATTAAATATTTTTGCATTTTCCTTTTTATAAATTTCCCAAGCTTCTTTTTCCTTCAAAACTACATCCTTAGAATAGCTCTTTACTTCCCTATTCAGGACATGACCAACGGCCCTTAATAAAGTAATAGCAGCAAACCACCTTCTTTTCCACTTAGAGCCTTGTAGTCCAATTTCATATAGCTCATCTAGTGCATCCCTGCAATCATCCAGCACCTCTCGTGCTTTCAATCTCATTTTCCGGCCATCTTTCTGAACTCGTCTTCGTCGATTATCTTGAGGCCGAGTTCCGTTGCCTTGTCGTACTTTGACCCGGGCTCTTCGCCCGCGACGACATAATCGACTTTTTTAGATACAGCCGAGGCCGCCTCCCCGCCGAGCGCCTCAACCAGGTCCTTTGCCTCGTCCCTCGTAAAGGTCTTCAAAGCCCCGGTGAAGAGGAAAACCTTGCCTGAAAACGGCCCCTTTGCGGCCTTCCTCTCTTCCTGAGGGAACTCAACGCCCGCCTTTTTGAGCTTATCGATTACATCCCTGTTATGCGGCTCCCTGAAGAAATCTACTATGGACCTCGATGTCTCAGGGCCTATCTCCGGGATATTGAGAAGCTCCTCTTCGGTCGCTTCCATGAGGTTATCAAGCGAGCCGAAGGTCTTTGCCAGGACCCTGGCCATGTGCTCTCCCACGCCCTTCACGCCCAGCCCATAGATAAGCCGCTCCAATGTCGGATGCTTGCTCTTCTCTATGCTCCTCGTCAGGTTGGAAATGGACTTGTCCTTCCACTTCGCAAGCTCGCGGAGGTTATCCGGCGTGAGATTTGCGAAAATATCCGCCACGTCCTTAAGTAGTCCCGCCTCGACGAACTGCTCTACGCTCTTATCTCCCATGCCCTCTATGTCGAGGGCGCGCTTTGACGCGAAGTGCCTTATGCTCTCCTTCAATTGAGCCGGGCAGAGAAGCCCTCCTGTGCAGTAGTGTATCGCGCCTATCCTTTCTATGGCAGAATCGCACTCAGGGCAGACTTCCGGCATCCGGAAAGGCCTTGTATGCTCCGGCCTCTTCTCCTTTATTACGGTCAATACCTCGGGTATTACGTCCCCTGCCCTCTGCACTATCACGGTGTCCCCGACCCTGACGTCCTTCCTCTCTATCTCGTCAAGGTTATGGAGAGTGGCCCTCTCTATGGTGACGCCGCCCACTGATACAGGTTCGAGCATGGCTACAGGCGTTATCGCGCCTGTCCTGCCCACGCCCACGGCTATTGCCATGACCCTTGTCGATTCCTGCTTTGGCGCGAACTTGTACGCGAGCGCCCACCTCGGGCTCCTCGTGATGACTCCAAGCCTCTCCTGGAGATCGAGGCTGTTGACCTTCAAGACTGCCCCGTCGACCTCGTAGTTGAGCTCCTCCCTCTTGGCCTCGATATCGTCATGATAATCGATGGCCTTCTCTATGCCGTGAAGGAGCCTGACAAACGGGTTGACCTTTAATCCGATCTTCTTTAATAACCCAAGCGCCTCGTAATGCGACCTGAAAAGAGCCCCCTCCGCCATGCCAAGGCCGTAGCAGAATATGTCCAGAGGCCTTGAGGCGGTTATCTTCGGATCGAGCTGGCGCACCGACCCTGCCGCCGCGTTCCGAGGATTGGCGAAGAGCTGCTCGCCCTTCGCCTCCCTGTCCCGGTTTATCCGCCGAAATGCCTCGAGCGGCAGGAAGACCTCACCCCTTACCTCGAGGTATTTGGGCGCATGGCCGTGGAGCTTCAACGGAACGGACCTTACCGTCCGGAGGTTCTGGGTGATGTCCTCGCCTACAAAGCCGTCGCCTCTCGTCGAGCCTTTGGTGAATACGCCCCCCTCGTAGACCAGCTCTACGGCGAGCCCGTCCATCTTGGGCTCGCCCACGTACTCGACCTTGTCCTCGGGCTTCCAGCCAAGCTGCCGTTTTATCCTGGAGTCGAACTCAAGGGCCTCTTCCCTGGTGAATGCGTTCGCAAGGGAGAGCATGGGTATGGAATGTTTTATGGTGCCGAAGGCGGCCAAGGGCCTCTCGCCCACCCTCTGTGTGGGCGAGTCGGCGGTTATGAGATGCGGAAACTCGGCCTCGATCGCCTGGAGCCTTTTGAAGAGCCGGTCGTACTCGGCGTCGGTCACAACCGGGCTGTCCAGGACATGATAAAGGTAATTGTGGCGGTTTATCTCTTCACGCAGGCTCTCTATCTCTGCCCTGATATCCTTTTCTTTCATGCATTTATATGTAGCATAGAGCCTGCCGGGGGTCAATCCGGGCTGCTGAAAAAACAACATCTGCGTGATTTTAAAAAACCCGGGTTTTCCTCAACTTCTGAATGTCAGGGCACAAAAGGGCTTTTTACGTTGATTTCCCGGCTCCAAAGGTATATAGTTTTTCCTCTTTTTGCTGGCCTGTCCTGTCCGGGAAATTAACCCTTGACAAAAGATGCCAAATCCTTTAAATTTTAGAATTCAAATTAATGTCGGGGTTTATTAGATGAAGACTTTCATTCCCAAAGTAGACGCTAACACGAAGAAGTGGTTCCTGGTCGACGCCAAGGGCCAGACCCTCGGAAGGCTTGCCGTCCGCATCGCGACGGTGCTCCGCGGCAAGCACAGGCCCACGTACACTCCGCATCTTGACACCGGCGATTTCGTTGTGGTCATAAATGCCGAAAAAGTGGCTGTAACCGGCCAGAAAGCGACCGACAAGGTCTATTATCACCACTCCATGTATCCGGGCGGCTTGAAGACCGAGTCCTTCCAGAAGTTCCTGGCCGGCAAGCCCGAAGAGATCATCGAAAAGGCCGTCTGGGGCATGCTCCCCAAGAACAGGCTCGGCAGGGACATGGTCAAGAAGCTCAAGGTTTACAGCGGGGAGAACCACCCCCATCAGGCGCAGGGCCCTGTGCCCTTTGCCAAATAAAAAGATTTAATTACGGGAGAAGGTAAATGGCAGACGTATTCAGCGCTGTAGGCAGACGCAAGACCTCGGTAGCACGGGTAAGACTCCTTATCGGGGCAGGCGATATAACCGTGAACAAGAAGGCCATAGCACAGTTCTTCAGCCGCGACACGCTGAGGAGCATCGTTAAGCAGCCCCTCGAGCTCACCAACACCGCGGGCAAGTTCAGCGTAATCGCCAACGTCAACGGCGGCGGCGAGAGCGGTCAGGCCGGCGCAGTAAGGCACGGCATCGCAAGGGCCCTTTGCCTCTCCGACGCCTCTTTGAGGGGAGTCCTCAAGAAGGCCGGTCTCATCACCAGGGACCCGAGGATGAAGGAAAGAAAGAAGTACGGACAGAAGGGCGCCAGGAAGAGGTTCCAGTTCTCCAAGAGGTAATCCGCCACGGATTGAACTTATAAGGGGAAGGCCGCTGGCCTTCCCCTTTTTTATTACCGGCTGCTGAAAAAGTCCATCTGCTGCGTTGTCATCAGAAGCGAGTCACTGCGACGTACATGAAGAGTACGCCTTTCCTCGCTCCCCGATTTAACCGGGGCCTTGCATATGGAGCTTTTTGAGCAGCCTAAAATCCGAGATTCAAGCACGTATTTGCCAAAGGAAGGGATCTCACATGAAGGTCGCTATATTCGGAGCCAGCGGCTACACCGGGCTCGAGCTCCTGAGGATTCTCGCGATGCACCCGGAAGCCGAGGTCATCGAGGCCACATCACGGCAGTACAAGGGCAAAAAGATACCGGAGGTCTTCCCCAGCTTGAGGGGCTTCTACGACAACCTCGCATTCAGCGACCCCGGCGACGTAAAATCGGTAAAGGCCGATATCGCGTTCAGCGCCATGCCGCACGGAGCCTCCCAGGAAATTGTGCCTCAGCTCCTGAAGGCCGGAAGGGTCATAGACCTTAGCGCGGATTTTCGCCTCCATGACGCCGCTATTTACAATAAGTGGTACGGCGAGCATAAATCATCCGGACTTCTTTCAGAGGCGGTCTACGGTCTGCCGGAGCTGCACAGGGAAAAGATAAAAGGCGCTCGCCTGGTCGCAAACCCGGGCTGTTATCCGACAAGCGCCATATTGGGCCTCGCGCCCCTTGCGAAAAAAGGGCTTATCGCCGAGGGCTCCGTGATCATCGACTCGAAAAGCGGCGTTTCAGGCGCGGGCAGGAACGGGAACATCGAGACCTCGTTCGTGGAGGTCGCCGGCGGCTTCAAAGCCTACAAGGTGGGCTGCCACAGGCACACGCCCGAGATAGAGCAGGAGCTCTCAGAGGCTGCAACCGCGTCCCTTGGCGTGCGCTTCACGCCTCACCTGATCCCGGCATCGCGGGGCATACTCACGACCGCGTACGTCGAGTTAAAAAAGGAGCTGAGCCTCGCTGATGCGCATGATCTCTACAATGAATTCTACTCGGGAGAGCGGTTCGTAAGGCTTGGGCCTCAAGGCGCCTTCCCTGACATAAGCCAGGTGCGCGGGTCGAACTTCTGCGATATCGGGCTTTTCGTGGAAGGCAGGAAAGCAATAGCGGTATCGGCCATAGACAACCTTGTAAAGGGCGCATCCGGCCAGGCTGTCCAGAACATGAACATACTGTTCGGACTCAAGGAAGAAACAGCCCTCCTTACACCTCCGCTTTCAGTTTAGCCGGACAGAGAGCAAGTTTGTCTCTCAAAACTCTGATGCCTGAAATTAAAAAAGCCCTGCATGCATCGCATGCAGGGCTTTACCGTTTTTTACTAAAATCTGAGTCTGACCAGATCTATCTTCTCTATCTCTTCCACCTGGTCGAGTTTCTCGTCATAGACCTTCTCGGCAGTTACGGTCGGGAAGCTGAACCTTACGCCGTCCCCGTCGACCTCTGTAACCGATGAGGTCTGCACCATGCTCCTGCCCATTCCGTAAGCAGCCCCCGCAAGGATACCTACCGCAGCGCCGGTGGGTATGTACTCGATATTATCCCCGGGGTCGTCAGTGAGGAACATTACGGCTGTGCCGAGAAGGGCGCCGATGAGGCCGCCGTAGAGCGAGTCCCTGAGCGTCCTCTGCATGACGTCCTCTGCAGCCGCGCTGGAGACAGAGGCGAAGAAGGCTATTGCCAGGAATATGAGAGAGATTTTCTTCATTCAGCCGACCTTCTAAGGGATTTGGCTGGAATATAGATTGCCGAATGCGTTTATATGATACTTTATTTGACGGATTTCTGTCAAGGTATTAAGGTCACATTTGGCGAAGAATCTGCTATAATCGGCTTTCACAACGGGTTAATTCCAGCTCGCGCACACTTGGCCCTGGCCAAAATATTTTTATATTTCAACATGTTAAGAGCTACCATGCTCAGTCTGTAAACTTGACAGAAGTACATTCCAAGATATACTGAAAATGAGGAGGTAAGATGACGATTACTGCCGATGTGTACGATCTCGCTATTTTTTTGATAGGCTTGGGTTTTTTTATTATCGCCGTTGCACTGGTACCGGCTATCTTGCAGCTTAAAAGGACTTTCAAGGCAGTAGAGGACCTCACGCAGGAGACGAGAAAGACGGTCGAGATAGTCAACTTCGTAGGCAGAAAGGTCCAGGACCAGACCGCTGACATCGAAGAGCTTATAGCGCGAGTCAAGGACTTAGGCGTCAAGGTGACCGGTCTTGGGGAGCTTGTCGTGGATAACGTACGCGGCCCGGTCATAAACTTCCTGAGCTTCCTTTTCGGGGCAGAAGAGGGATTTAAACGGTTTTTTCACAGGGACAGAGCAAAAAAAGGAGGTGGCACAGATGAACAACTCTAAGAACGTTGCCATGGCTTTCCTCATCGGAGGGGTAATAGGCGCCGGAGTTGCCCTTCTCATCGCCCCCGCTTCCGGAATAGAGACCAGAACAAAGATAAAGGACGGCGCTGAAGACGCTGGAGACTGGGCCAAGGACAGGTACCAGGATGCAAGATACAGGGTTTCCGAATCGGGCGGCAGAGTGAGGCAGTTCGTCACGGATAAGAAGGAAGACCTCCAGGCGGCATTCGATGCCGGGAGAGAAGCCTACCAGAGGGGTAAAGAGAGACTCGTAAGGGGTTCATAGTTCCTTGAATTCTACAGCCCTTTAAGCGGGCAATAATAACGGCCGCTTAAAGGGCTGTTCACCGGGTTTCCATTCCAATCATTCCGCCAGTGCCGGTTCGATACGGACCGGCGCAAAATACAGCCCTGCCTTGCGCGATTTCGTATCTTTTGAGGAGCGTTGTTGATGGCCGATAAAAAGGTGACCCTGAGCGTCTTCACTGCCGACGTTGGCGGCTTTGTCGGCCATACAAGCAGCCATCCGGAGGTGCTCGACGCCGCAAGGGAGACGCTTGCCTCGCTGGGAAAGGGCAGGATACGCGATTTCCAGGTCCTGAGGTGCGGTGACGACCTGAGCCTCGTCATGACGCATTCGATGGGCGTCGACGACAGGGGCATACACGGCCTTGCGTGGGACACGTTCCTCGCCTGCAGGGCGGTTGCCGAGGACCTCAAGCTTTACGCCACGACGCGCGGCATGCTCGATGATTTCACCGGCAATATTCGGTGCCTGGGCCCCGGCGCAGCCGAGATGGAGTTCGCGGAGCGCACAAGCGAGCCCATACTCATATTTCTTGCCAACAAGGCTTCCATAGGTGCCTGGAACTTCCCTCTTTTCAAGATTTTCGCCGACCCCTTCAACACGGCAGGGCTCATCTCAGACCCGGCCATGCTGAACGGCTTTACTTTCAGGGTCGCTGATCTAAAAGAAGGTCTGTCTATCGACCTCAATACGCCAGAAGAACTGCACATTCTGCTTGCTCTCGCGGGATCCACGTCGAGGTACGTCATCACCTCGGTATCAAGAAGGACTGACGGCGAGGTGGCCGCGGTAGTCTCGAGCGAGAAATATGACGTGCACGCCGGCAGGATAGGCGCATGCTCCGAGCCGGCCATGTTAGTACGCTGCCAGTCCGGGTTTCCGGCCGTGGGCGAGGTCATGGAGGCCTTCTCGTTCCCCTGGCTCGTCTCGGGCTGGATGAGATACTCGCATATCGGCCCTGTCATGCCCGTGCCGTTCTATGAAGCGAACGCCGCCAGGTTCGACGGCCCGCCGCGCGTCATTTCAGCAGGATACCAGATCTCTGACGCCCGCCTTATAGGCCCCCATGACATGTTCGACGACCCTGGCTTTGACGAGACACGAAGGACCGCGAACCAGGCTGCCGACTACCTCCGCAGGCATGGCCCCTTCCAGCCGCACAGGCTTGCCCCGGAAGAGCTCCAATATTCATCCATACCCATCATCCTCAATAAAGTCAAAGAACGTTTCAAGAAGATCTGACCCCGTTTAACAACCATGAAAATCCTTGCGCCTGAAGAGGCTTTGCTCATTCCAGCATTTTTTTGAGAATGGCTTGCCGGATTATTGATATAATAAGTGTAAGGAGATGATAGTATGCCCAAGAAAGCCGGCAAAGGTCTCATGGAGAAGGGCGCGCACATGGTACGGAGAAAGGCCATCGACCCGGGCGGGGACCCGTATCTCAACAAGGCGGCCCCTCAGGATATGGCGCTCTGCAAGCGGTGCGGCTCGATCTACCATGAGAAGAGATGGTACAAAAGGGACGACCTTCCGGAGAAGCTCTCTCAAACCCCTAATACCGATATCGTCTTTTGCCCCGCCTGCCAGAAGTTCAGGGACAACTACCCTGAAGGCTATCTTACGATAGAGGGCAAGTTCGTGGAGGCGCACGGGGACGAGATAATGAACCTGATAGCGAACAAGGAGGACAGGCAGCTCCATATCAATCCCCTCGAGCAGATAATCGAGATACGCCGCCATGACGGACATATCGAGGTCAAGACCACCACTGGCAAGCTCGCCCAGCGCATAGGCCGGATACTCCAGAAGACCTTCAGCGGCGAGATTGTCTACAAATGGAGCGTTGACACCAAAATAGCCCGTGTTGTATGGTGGAGGGATGACGAATAAGCGACTGGAGCAATTTGGCGGATTGCAAACGCAGTTTTTTTCAGGCTGCTCAAAAAGGTCCAGACGCGAGGCCCCAGTTAAATCGGGGAGCGAGGAATAAGGCGTACTCTTCATGTACGTCGCAGTGACGAGCGATGAAGACAACAAAGCAGATGGGCTTTTTTCAGCAGCCTGGTGAACAGATGAAGGAAGCAAGACTATACACGCGCGCGGAAGGCGGCAATGCCTCCTGCAGGCTCTGCGCATTCCGTTGCCGTGTACATGTTGGCAAGCGCGGCATCTGCGGCGTGCGCGAGAATGTCGACGGCGTGCTATATACGCATACCTGGGGCCGCGTTGTAGCTGCAAACGTTGACCCCATAGAGAAAAAACCCCTCTATCATTTCCAGCCTTCGTCCAGGTCCTATTCCATAGCCACGGCAGGCTGCAATTTCAAGTGCCTCCATTGCCAGAACTCCGATATATCCCAGATGCCCAGGGACAAGGGCGTTGTGCTTGGCGAAGAGACGACCCCCGAAGAGATCGTGAACGACGCCTACGAGACAGGCTCAACGAGCATTTCCTATACCTACACGGAGCCGACCATATTCTTCGAGTTCGCGCAGGACATCGGAGCGCTCGCCAGGGACCGGGGCCTGAAGAACGTATTCGTCACGAACGGCTACATGACAGCCGACTGCATCGAGGAGCTGAAGGGCTTTCTCGATGCCGCAAACATCGACCTTAAATCCTTCAGCGATTCGTTCTACAAGAAGGTCTGCGGCGCCAAGCTCACCCCTGTCCTCGAATCCATAGAGCGCATGAGGTCCGCGGGTATCTGGGTAGAGATAACGACCCTTTTGATCCCCGGCATGAACGACAGCGACCAGGAGCTGAAAGAAATAGCCAGATGGATAGCTGATACTGATGCCGCCATGCCCTGGCACATAAGCGCGTTCCACCCTTCGTACAAGATGATGGACATACCTCCCACTTCACTTGAGACCCTTGAAAGGGCAAGGGAGATAGGCATTGCCGAAGGGCTCAGGTATGTCTACACCGGGAACATCCCCAACAGCAAGGGCGAGTCTACCTATTGCTATAGCTGCGGGCAGCTTCTCATCGAGCGTCGCGGCTTTGTCGTGAAAAAGAACGTCATCGAAGATTCCAAGTGCCCCGGATGCGCCTCCGCGATCGACGGGGTAGACCTTTAAAAGCCTGCCTCCCGCATACTTTTCACTTAACCTGCTATAATCAGAAAATAGAGCAATAATTTTATCCGAGCGTGCCCCTTACCGGGGCGGAAGGAGGATAAAAATGCTTGCGGAGTTCAACATCATCCCATTGGGAACTGGCGAGAGCATGGGGGATTCGATAGCGAGCGTACTCAAAGTTGTGCAGGAGAGCGGATTGCCCTACAAGGCCAATGCCATGGGTACCGTTATCGAGGGCGGCTGGGACGACATAATGTCGCTGGTAAAGAGGTGCCATGAAGAGGTGCTAAAAAAAGCTCCGCGGGTCACCAGCACCTTACAGCTCGACATAAGGCCAGGGAAGCCTCAGGACCGTTTGACCGAGAAGCTCAAGAGCGTTGAAAAACGCCTCGGCAAAGAGGTCAAGAAATAATCGAGCCAGCTATCGAGCCATCAATCGAAATCGACGGCAGCTACGGCGAGGGCGGTGGCCAGATGCTGAGGACCGCCCTTAGCCTCTCGTCGCTTACCGGCGCGTCTTTCAGGATCTTTAACGTGAGGGCCGGTCGAGAGCAGCCGGGGCTTAAGCCTCAGCACGTCCTTGGCGCAAAGGCCGTCGCGGCCATAACCGGCGCAAAGTTAGAGGGCGCGGAGCCAGGCTCCATGACAGTCGAATACCTGCCCGGAAGACCGAAGCCGGGCAGGTATTCCTTTTCTGTGGGCACTGCAGGATCTGTGGGCCTTATATTCCAGACCGTGCTTTTGCCGCTATTCTTAAGCGGAGGACCATCGAAATTATCCATACGCGGCGGCACGCATGTCCCATGGTGCCCTGTTCCGGACTATCTTGCAGAGGTCTTCCTTCCGGCAATAAGGCCCATGGGCTTCAGGGCGGAAATCGATTCGCCTGCAAGGGGCTATTATCCGGGCGGAGGCGGCTCAATAGAGGCCGCCATCCAGACCGCACAGACCCCTCTGGCACCGCTCAACATTGCCGGGCGCGGCAGGCTCAAGGATATCCGCATCACGTCGGCGGTCTCGAACCTTCCCATATCAATAGCTTACAGGCAGCTCAATAGTTCGATCGAGCGACTTTCCGGATTTTCTGCCCAAATCCATGCCGAATCCATCGAAGCCCCGTCGCCAGGGAGAGGCACTTACCTTTTCATACTCGCCGAGTTCGAAAACATCCGGGCCGGGTTTACGGCTCACGGCGCAAGGGGCAAGCGCGCGGAGGCAGTCGGCATCGAAGCTGCCGGGGAATTCCTTTCATACGCCTCGAAAAACGGGGCTCTGGATAAACACCTTTCCGACCAGGTGCTTCTTTACGCGGCGCTCGCAAAGGGCGAATCTGTCTTCAGCACAGTTGAGATAACCCGTCACGTTCTGACCAACATCCATGTAATTGAAAAATTCCTGCCGGTCCGCTTCCAGATAGACGGAACGCGCGGCCAGGAAGGCATTGTATCCGTGAAAGGCGCGTCTTTCCAGAGGGCTTGAGGCTTTACGGAAAACGCTTTAATCTGGTATGATAATCCAATGGACCTCGCCTCCGGATTCATAGAGAGCTTCCTGCTTGCATTCATACCCCTTTTCGTGGCAATGGAGCCGATAGGCGTCATACCTATTTACCATGCCATTACCCGCGGAATGGACGCGAGACAGAAGAGGGTCGTGCTTTTCTATTCTGTCCTCACAGCCGCGGCAATCACTATAGCCTTCCTCATGGTCGGCAGGGCGGTATTCCTGGCACTCGGCATCACGATTGCCGACTTCCAGATAGCCGGCGGCCTCATCCTGCTCTCCATAGCCATAGTAGATATCGTGCACACTGCCCGGGGCTATCTTAACGTCCTGCCCACGCCCGGAGTAGGCATAGTCCCCATAGGCACGCCCCTTATAGCGGGGCCTGCCGCGCTTACGACTCTTCTTATGCTCTCAGACCTGTACGGCTTTACGGTCACGCTCTCGGCATTGCTCGTAAACCTCTTCGTAGTATGGGCTGCCTTCCTCCTGTCGGAGAAGATAATCGACCGTATCGGCGAGAACGGGGCCCTGGGCATATCGAAGGTCATCTCGCTCCTCTTAGCGGCAATAGCGGTCATGATGATAAGGAGGGGCGTCGAATCGCTCCTCTGAACCGGACTTTCCCGCAACTGATTTAGGTCATGGAAAGCCGCCTTGAAATAAGTTATATTGTACGCGTGCTTATTTAAATAAGGAGGCTTTCCTGGATGGTCCTCAAGCTTGCTCTGTTCCTTCACATCATCTCAGCCATTTTCTGGATAGGGGGCATGCTATTCCTTGTGCTCGTCGTGGCCCCCTACCTCAAGACCATCGCTGACCCAAAGACAAAATCACAGATATACCAGGTAGTCGGAAAGCAGTACAGGTTCTGGGGCTGGGTCGCCATTATAACGCTCCTTGCAACCGGCCCGATCATCCTCACCGGCCTCTACGGACTGCCCATAACAGCAATATTTGACCCCGGATTCCACTCCTCAGGCTTCGGAAGAGCCGTCGGCTACAAGCTCGCCCTCGTGGCCATAATCGTCATATCGAGCTTTGTGCACGACTTCTGGATAGGGCCGAAGGCGCGGAACTCGCCGAGGCATTCTTCTATTGCGCGGATATTTGGCAGGGTCAATCTCCTCATCGCCCTTCTCATCGTCGTCTTCGCCGTACTTATAAGGGCCGGAGGCATCTAAGTGCACAAGTTCAACCCCGAGCACCTTGAGAGGCTCCTGAGCGACGAGAGGACGAATGACATATCCCCTGAACGCGTTCTCAAGGAGGCGGGGCTTAAGGCTGGCCAGATATTCGCGGATATCGGCGCCGGCCCAGGCTTCTTCTCTGTCCCGGCAGCGAAGATAATCGGCCCGGCGGGCATTGCCTTTGCCATAGACACGCAGGCGGAGATGCTCATCTACCTCCGGGACAGGAGAAACCCGCCTGACAATGTCATCCTCATCAAATCCGAAGAGTACGAAATACCGCTCGCCGACTTCGAGGCCGATTTCGCGCTCCTGGCCTATGTGCTCCACGAGACCGGCGACAAGGTCCGGCTTCTCCAGGAGATAAAGCGGGTCTTGAAGCCCGGCGGCACCCTCCTTGTGATCGACTGGGAGAAGAAGGCCGAAGAGAAAGGTCCGCCTGTGGAGGAGCGCATCACGTCCAGAGAAGCCAGGGGCTTTGTCGAGGCCGCGGGCTTCGACGTTGTCCAGACCTCCCCTCTCAATCCTTCCCATTACAGGGTGCTCTCCAGAAGGCCCGTCTGACAAAGCCCGTTTTTTCTGCCATAATTTAGACACTCATCGGGAGTACAAAATGGACGCGACCATCGACGCTACGACCCTTTCCCTCATCAAGGGCGACATAACGGACGAGGCAACCGACGCCATCGTGAACGCAGCCAACTCGAGGCTCGCCGGAGGCGGCGGCGTTGACGGGGCCATCCACAGGGCGGGCGGCCCCGCTATAATGGTGGAATGCCGCAAAATCGGCGGCTGCCCTACCGGGAGCGCGGTCATCACAACAGGCGGCAACCTCAAGGCCAGATACGTCATCCACACGGTCGGGCCGATCTATAAGGACGGCCGCCACAACGAGCCCCTGCTCCTTGAGAGCGCCTATATCAGCAGCCTGAAGATCGCGACGGACAAGGGCCTCAAATCCGTCGCATTCCCATCCATAAGCACAGGCGCATACGGCTATCCCATCGAAGAGGCCTCCAGCGTGGCGCTCTCAACGGTCTTCTCGTTCATCAGGAACAACCCGGGCCTTGTACTTGTCCGCTTCGTTCTCTTTTCCCAGGCTGACTATGATGTCTACAGCCGCACCCTCGCCTCTCTCCTGAATAAGCCCCTTTCTTGACACATCCCCCCGTTGGTCCGATAATCTGAATAAGTGATAGTCATTTTCAGCCAAGGAGGCCCCTTATGGACGACCTTGAGCGCGGCATCCCTATAACAGGCAAAGACTTCAACGGCATAAACGAAGTAGCTATCTTCCTGGGGCATATCACGGAAGAGTTCGAGGCAACAGATGCCAGCGAGCTTGCCCGCTTGCTGGATACGGCCGGCATTTGCCTTATCGATGCAAGAGAGCCTGATGAATACGGAGCAGGCCATATAGCGGGCGCTCTCAATATCCCGGCGGGCTCGGTAGAGTTATGCGCGGCTGATCTCGACAGGGAGTTGCCACCCATAATCTACGGCAGAGACGGCTGGGCCATGGAGGCCTTTGTGGCAGCCGACAAGCTGAGAACCCTCTTCTTCAAGGACATACGAGTGCTCTCAGGCGGGCTTGCCGCATGGAAGAGGGCCGGGTACACCGTGGAACCCGGCGTCAGGACTCCATCCATCAGCATAGAGCCTTGTTGAACCTGCGCTCGTTGACCGCTAAATTCAATTATATGATTTCGGAGGTGTGATCTATATGGTAAGAAACATCACAAAAGACGAACTCAAGGACATGATGGACTCAGGCGAGAGCTTTGTTCTCGTAAACGTGCTCGACCCGGCTGACTTCGAGAACGAGCATATCTGCGGTTCTATCAATATCCCGGCCTCTACGATAGCAAGGGACGCGCTCGACATCCTCAACAAGGACGACACCATAATCCTGTACTGCTCAGGCGCGAAATGCACGGCAAGCGGCATAGCGTCGGAAAAGCTCGATGCGCTCGGGTTCAGCGACGTATGGAGATATGAAGGCGGCGTAGAGGAGTGGAAGAACTCCGGTTATTGCGTTGAGGGGCTGGCGTACAGGGGAAAGGTAGCCTGACAGGCATGAAATAAGTCCATCTGCTGGCCTCAGAAGCCGGCTACTACGGCGTTACGGGAAGAGTACGCCTCAGTCCTAAGTTAAGAGCAGGTGTAAGGCTTCATGCTCCGGCGTCCGCGCCCGTTGTAAAAATGTCGACCTATTTGTTTTTCGTCGAAATCCTTTACACTTTCCCGAAACAATAGCGGAACACATTGATTTGCATGGTAATTTGACATTTTTAGAAGGCGCGGGCCTCACATAATGTCCGTTTTCTTTACAACTCCGCTGATTTGGCTCCTGAAAAATACTTAAAAATCAACCCGTTAGCACCACACACAAGTGGCTCTTTTCTTGCATTAAAATATCGACAGAGATGCCTTGACTCTCAAAAAGGGAGAACCGTATATGAAACGAACCGCTGGGTATATCGCACTGGCAATGGCCTTCTGCATAGGGGCAGGCACCGCAGAAGCAACGCTCATCGGCGATGATGTCATAGTCAGGCACTACGAGCCCGACGGCACGACCGTATCCATACAAGTCGGCGTCTCTTCTCCGTCCACTACCGTAACTGCGGACGACTCGGATACTGTAATCGCCTACGGTGGTTATCCCTACGGGTACAAAGTAAATGTCGGGGCTGACACCATCCTCGTGGATTTTGATTATCTGTTCGATGCCTCCGGCACCTGGTGGGATTCATATACGACGGTCGTGTTTAACCCGGACACCTCAAACTTTGAGGTGTTAAATAACCCGGTCGCATTTAACGGGCTCGGGGTCTCGGGCCTTGACGACAGTTCAGGCAACCCGCTTCAGGGCGTCACGGTCGACACCAACATGGCAGGATGGAATACTTCCATGCTCTCGTTCGGCTCAGATTACGCTCTTTTCGACTGGAAAGGGCTGTCCTTCAACACTGACACCTACTTCAATGCTACGCTCGATTTCAGCGGCTCGACCTCCGTGCCTGAGCCCTCCACGCTCCTTCTCATCGGAGGCGGCCTGGCTTGTTTTGGAGCATGGAGAAGGTTGTCGGCGAAGAGCTGAGAGAGGACCTGTTCCGAGGAATATCAAACGCGCCCATGTGAGCCGATCACGCGAAACCCGGCGCGAGCATCGAAGAACGCTTGAAAAATAAAGTCCGGCCCTGAAAAGAGCCGGACTTTTGCATTTCAGCGCAGGTCATTCTCCGACCTTGGCCAGCAGGCCCTTTTCCTTTACCACCTTGAAGTTCCAGTAGAAGAAGAGCACTGAGAGCGCTATATAGACGACATTGAGGCCCGCTGCCCATACAATCTCTTTTGTTGGGAATGCGCCTGTCGTAAAGACCACCCTCATGCCCTCGAATACGTGGGCTGCCGGTATGTAGTTCGCTATCACCCGCAGGAACCAGGGCAGCACCGCTACGGGGTAGAAGACCGCGGACACGGGCTGGAACAGGAGCGCGACGCCCCAGGCAAGTACCTCCGCTTCCTGCCCGAACCGAAGAATGAGGGCCGTCGTAACTATGCCTACGGCCCAGCCCATGACAATAAGGTTCGCCACAAGCGGGATGAGCGAAAAGCCCATTACGAAAATATTGAACTGATAGAGGAACCACGCGAGCGTTATCATCACGGTCGATGTGAGGATGAGCTTTATTATGCTGAGCAAGAGGAGCGAGAAAATGTACTCCGTGGCGCTCAATGGGCTTACGAATATATTGAGGAGGTTCCTTGACCAGACGTCTTCGAGGAATGACACGGAGATGCCCTGCTGGCTCCTGAATAGCATGTCCCAGAGTATGAGCGCGCCTATGAAGAAGGTAACGAACTGGGGCAAGTCCCCTCCCTGCCTTGAGAGATATACGGTAACAAAGCCCCATACGAGAAGGTCCAGCACAGGCCAGTAGAAGACCTCCATGAGCCTCGGCAGACTTCTTTTATAGAGATAGAGGTGGCGTATGGTGTAGGCCAGTATCCTCTGGGACCTCGCGCTCATTGCCCCGGCCTCGCTATCTTTATGAAGACCTCTTCAAGGCTCCTGCCCCCGAATTTTTTCATTATGCTCTCCGGGTCACCGGCGGCTATTATCCGCCCCTTGTCCATGAATATGAGGCGGTCGCACATCTCTTCCATCTCCTTCATGTTATGCGACGTGTAGAGGATGGAGAGCCCCCGCTCTTTTTTGATGGCCCTCAAAAGCGTCCTGGTCTTGTCCGCTATGTCGGGGTCCAGGCTTGCCGTGGGCTCGTCAAGGAAGAGTATCCTCGGGTTGTTGAGAAGGGCCTTGCAGAGGCAGACCCTTGTTATCTGCCCCGACGAGAGCCTCCTCGTCGGCGTGTCCTTAATATCGAGTATCTCGAATATCGAGAGCAGCTCCCGGATCCTCTTCTTGTGCTCCTTCACATTGTAAAGACGGGAGAAGACGGTCAGGTTCTCCTCCACTGTAAGCGAAAAAGGAAGGGATATGTAGGAAGAGGAAAAGTTCACCTGCCTCAGGATCTCCTCCCTCGCGCTCCCTATGTCGAGGCCGAAGATCCTTATCTCTCCGGCAGTGGGGGTCGTGAGCCCCAGGAGCATCTGGAGGGTCGTCGTCTTTCCGGCGCCGTTGGGCCCGATGAGGCCGAGTATCTCGCCCTCGTACATCTCGAATGAGATATCGTCAACGGCCAGCTTGAAACCGTTAAACGCCTTCGTGAGACCCTTTACCTCCACCAGGACGTTCATGAAAGATATCTACCTGCCCTCTCCGGAGAGTTCCTTATAGACCTTCTCCGCGTTAGCGGGGAGCCATTCCCTGTACCTGTCCCATGAGGCGTATCCGGGGAGGCTTATGCCTGATCTTATTTCCTCAAGCCCCCTGCCCTCTTTCATCATCCTGGCCACCTCGCTTCTGAGCGCCTCCAGGTACTTCCGGTATGAGAGGGCGTCCTCTTTGGTCGCCAGAGCGCCGTGTCCCGGCACATATACATCGGCGCCGGTCGAGGTGACGGCGTCTATCGCGGATATGGCGCCCAAGCTGTCGCCGTCGTTAAGGAGCGGCAGGCGGCCCTTGTAGAGAAGGTCTCCCGCAAAGAGGACCTTCTCCTCCGGCAACCATACAAACAGGTCGCCTTCGGTATGCGCCTTTGCGCCGGCATATATAATCTCGACGGTCTTGTCCCCGAGCCTCAATGTAAGCCTGTCCGTTACGGTGATATCCGGGAGCGTGAGCCTGAAGTCCTTGAGGCTCTCCTCTCCGAAGAACTTCTTGAACATGGCCCTGTGCCCCTCGTCCCTCTTGATAAGGGCCTCCCTGGTCTTCTCGTGCGCAATGATGATAGCGTCGCCGAAGTACTGGTTTCCGAATGCATGGTCGCCGTGATAATGCGTGTTGACCGCATAAACGATCGGCTCTTCCGTTGTCCGGCGTATCTTCGCCCGCAGTTCCTCCGCGAGCGATTTTGGCCCCTGCGTATCGATTACGACCACGCCCTTGCCGGTCACTATGAATCCGGAATTCGTCGCGCCGTTCTCGCCGACAAAGGCCCATACCCCCCTGGCAAGCTCCTTCAATTCCGCGGCGGCTGCGCCGGCGGCAATGAAAAGGCTCAGGATTATGAATACTGCAATAGAATACAGGCATTTTAATCTCATTGCAGCCCTCCCTGTTCCGTTCACGATATGAGATTCTATCCTCTATTCGGGCCCAAAACAAGGGACTGGATGAAAGTTGCTCATCTTGCGGGGTACATACGCATCTGATAAACTTGAAATAGACGGCAGGAGAACCGGATGGCAAACAGAGGGATAAAGCTCATAAGGGTGCTGGGCATCCAGATTTCGCTGGATTATACATGGTTCATTATTTTCGTAATTTTCGCCTGGTCGCTCGCATACGGGTACTTTCCTTTCCAGCAGCCCGGGTTTACCAGAGGCACATACCTTTTCATGGGCGTCCTTTCGGCTCTTCTTCTTTTCGTTTGCGTGCTCATACACGAGCTATCCCATTCCTATACGGCCAACAGGCTCGGGATGGACGTAAGGGAGATAACGCTTTTCATATTCGGCGGCGTGGCCCAGCTCACAAAAGAGCCTGAGGACGCCAGGACGGAGCTGAAGATCGCGATAGCTGGCCCGGCCGCGAGCCTGGCGCTCGCGATCATATTCTGGGCCGGGGCGCGCATCGTGGACGGCGAAGCCTTCCCCGTACTGGACTCCGTTCTCGGTTATCTGGCGCTCATCAATTTCGTCCTGCTTGTCTTTAACATGATACCCGGCTTCCCGCTCGACGGCGGCAGGGTCTTCAGGGCCCTGTGGTGGATGAGGACCGGCAACCTCGCGAGCGCCACAAGGGTGGCGAGCAACATAGGCAAGGGCTTTGCCATATTCCTCATAGTGTCGGGCTTCTTTCAGATATTCGCCGGCAACTTCGTGGGAGGCCTCTGGTTCGTGCTGATCGGAGTATTTGTCCAGCAGGCGGCTGAGAGCGGATACCAGCAGGTCGTCATAAAAAAGGCGCTCGAAGGCGTGAAGGTCAGGGACATAATGACCCGGCCCGTCATAACCGTGAGAGAATCGAACACGGTATCAGAAGCGGTCGATAATTATTTTTTCAAGTACCATCACGCGAGCTATCCCGTTACCTCGAACGGCCATGTGGCAGGGCTGCTTACGCTCAGCGACGTAAGGTCCGTAGACAAGGAAAAATGGAACGTGACAAGGGTCTCGGACGTCATGGACAGGCTTGGCCCGGGCGACGCGCTAAACCCCGAGGACAACGCTATGGACGCGCTCGCGAAGATGACGGGCGACCACATCGGCAGGTTCCCGGTCCTCAACAAGGACGGCGGGCTCGAGGGCATACTCTCCATGCGCGACATCATGAAGGTCCTCGAGTTCAAGACAGGACTCCAGAAGTAATCACTTCAGGAGTATCACTCCCCCGACAACCAGCGCTATCCCGGCGAGCTTCTG